>AMZC01002451.1_pt1 | contig 20338 bp, 11 predicted proteins | sample 948551 | NCBI WGS metagenome assembly AMZC01 (sample SAMN01120625, study PRJNA171369) | bioreactor sludge metagenome | biome: sludge; isolation source: anaerobic thermophilic cellulolytic sludge from lab reactor | place: China: Hong Kong, Shek Wu Hui wastewater treatment plant | collected... | reverse complement strand
CGGCCCAATCTTCAACCTCTACCTGGCCAGCGAAGGTATCATCTTCAGCCAGCGCGAATGCCTCAGGCTCTGCCGTAGCGGCTATCCGTTCGTCCAGGGCCGCCAGTAATTCGCGAGCCTTGTCGGCATTGGGGTAATCGGGGTCAAGAGTCAGGACGCGGGTGAGCGCATGGCGGATTTCTTGTGGGTCAGTTACGGCGTGGGCGAGGAGCCACCAGGCATGGACGTTGTCCTGCTCTCTCTCCAGCAGCGGTCGCAGTATCTGTTGCGCCTCCTGTGTGCGATCGTGCCGGATATAGCGATAAGCGCGCCGTAACTGTTCGCGTGTGTCGTCCATCGTCAGTTTCCTCCATGCGCTGCGAGCGCCCCTTCTGTGTGGGATTATAGTCGGCCTTGTCCGGCGTGCAAGGTGAGTAACAGGCTGGCGACGAGTAAGATTTCCGGCTCGGCAGGAAGGTGGTCTATAATCGGCCAGTGTGAGGAGTGGCGGGACACCTAAGCTAGCGGATCACATCAGAGCAGAACGGCGATTGAACACAGGCGGGTTATGATGAGGCGCGTGTATCTCTGGCAGGGCGTTCTGTTGCTGGGCCTCTCAGCCCTGTTGATGATGATCATGGGAAGGCTGTGGCTGCCGGCGGCGGCGCAAGACAACCGCCTGACAGACGGTGTCACTGTCAGGGGACGGATCGACACGCCGGATTCCGAAGAGCGGTGGAGTTTCGAGGCCATCGCCGGAGATGTGGTGGCACTGAGCGTCGAGCCGCAGACCGACGGCTTTGTCCCCTGGTTGACAGTCACCGATCCGCAGGGGCGACTGCTCATGACGGTTTCCTATCCCTCCTCTCAGCAGGGTGAATTTCGTTTCACGCTGGGAATCAGCCAATCCGGTCTACACGTCGTGCGGGTACGAAGTGACATGCAGACCACAGGGGAATACACGCTTGGTCTCACTGTGATCGAACCAGGCCAGGCGGGGACGGTCCAGAGTTCACCAGCGCCGATCCCGCTGACCATGGGGACCTCTGTGCGCGGTCGCCTGACCCGTGCTACGCCGTTGATGCGCTACGCGCTGGAGACGCAGGGGGGAAATATCGCTCTCGTGGTGCAGGTATCCGAACCAGCGCAAGGCTTGATGCTCGACTTCTATAGTGCCGAAGGTGCCCTTCTGGATCGCGTCATCGGCTTTGGTGATTTCGCCCGCAGCGTGCTCGCTCCGTCCGGAGGTGGGGTGCGCGTTGAGGTGCAGCCATGGGGTGGGCTGGTAGCTGACAGCGTCGCTTTCGAAGTCAGCGCGGTTGCTCTGCCTGCAGGCAGGGCAGCCCCTGGCCGTATCGTGTACGGTGAGGCAAGACAAGTTGGGGCAGGGGCAAGGTCCCTGTGGTATGTGATGGCGGAAGCGGGCGATATTGTTATGTTACAGCTTTCGTCTCAGGTGCCCGCGCCGCAGGGTACCCTACAGATTGTGGCCCCGGACGGAACGGCTGTGCTGGTGCGGACAGTGGAGCAGAGGTTGCGCCAGTCACTGGTGCTGCAGCAGAGCGGACCGTACCTGATCCTTCTGGAGGGCGGGCTGGCCGAAAGCGGCTATGGCCTCCAGGTTGACCTGCTGGGCAAACGGTGGCGTGCCTTTGCCCAGCACTTTCCGGAACAAAATGCTCGCCTCTTACCGGCAGGGGAAGTAGTGGCCGAGCTTACAGCGGGTTTCGCTGACGTGTGGTTGCTAGACAATCCTGAACCAGTGCCCTGGCGTTTCATCCTCAGCCGGCAATCGGGCACGTCTGAACTGGTCATGCAAATAGAAGCGCCCGATGGAGAAGTCATCAGTACGGGTGTGACAGAGGGGGAACTACAGGAAAGTTCTCTGTATCCGCGTCTATCGCAAGGTGGCCGCTATCGCATACGGGTATTTGCTCTGGATGGGCAGGGGGCTTCCTACCGTCTGCGCGCTGTTCCTGCGAGTGGAGGGGTGCTCGAATCGGGGCAGCGCTTCAAAGGTGTCCTCAGCGAGAGCGACATAGCCCATAACTGGTGGATCGAAGCACCAGCCGCTGCTGTTCTCACCCTTGATCTGGAAAGCGCAGTCGGCAGCGCAGCACCGACGGTGACCGTGCTCGATCCCGACGGCCTGTTGCTGGCATCCAGTGCTCAGGGCGACGAGTTGACGGGCCTGCTCCTGCGTGAAGGGGGACGGTATCGGGTGCTGGTGACCGGATCGGGCGCGGTGTCTCGCCAGGTGTACTATCTGAAAGCTGAACTGAGCGATGCAAGCGCTATGTCTGGCTCTCAGAGCGTGCCGGTGCCCCTTCCTCAGCAGCGAGCAGCCGTGCAGCGCGTGTCAATCCCCGCTCTGATCGTCCCCGCCTGGCAGACTGACGACCTCGCACAACCTGTGTCCTCTCTGGCGCTGGGCGTGCCGGTGCGCGGAGAGATCGCGCTGGGGCACACTGCGCAATCCTGGGGATTGTCTGTGCAAGCCGGGCAGACGCTTATTTTCACGGCGATGCCAGTTGAAGCCGACAGTCCGATCGCCGTGGCGGTGCTCGATCCAACAGGAAAAGTAGTAGCCGAGGCGTATGAGGCAGGCGGCAGGCCCGCAGCGCTGACGTATTCTTTTCTGACTGCTGGGGAATATCGAGTCACTGTCGGCATGAGAAGCGCGCGGCGCTATGTGCTGTGGGCAGAGACAGTGGACAACTTTGATCCCAGAGCGACCCAGGTGGTCCAGGGTACATTGCTGACGCCGGGAGAAACCGCGAGGGCTACCCTGAGGCCGGAAATGCTCCGGCAGACGTTTGTCTTTTGGGGACAGGAGGGCGACACCGTCTTCGGCAGCGTATCTGGCGAGAAGGAGATTCCTCTGGCGGTCAGCTTTCTGGATGTTACGGGACAGCCCGTGCCGCGCGACGACGACCTAACGGATGTGCCTTCGGGAGACATTCAGTTTGCGTGGGGGACTCTGCCAGCGAACGGCGTATACCAGTTGGTCGTTGCCGCGGACAGCGATAGCCTATCCTCTCTACCCCTGTCGTTCGACGTTCACCTGAACGTCGTTTCCAGTGCCCAGGTACGAATGTCTTCGGGTGGGATACTGGAAGGGCCGGCGACAGGGACTCTGGTGCCCGATCGGGCTGCTCACTGGCTGTTTGAGGGAACGGCTGGACAGCGCGTGCGTGCTACGGTCACGCTTCTGGGCGACAGCGAAGGCGGAGTGGCCATCCTCAGCCTGGCGGACAGCGCTGGGGTAGTCTTTGCGCAGCGGCGCGCTTACTTGGGGCAACGCGAGCTGGTTCTGGATAACGTAACGTTACCGCACACAGGCGTCTATCAGGCAATCGTGGAGGGAAGCGGGCGCTATTCCCTGAAGGTCGAAGGGCAGGGAGCACAGCAACAGGCTTCCAGTGCTGCGCTTGACTACGGTTCCACGGCTGCTGGAGTGCTGACGCCAGCGGACACGCTCGATGCCTGGACGTGGAGCGGCTCGCGGGGAGACGTCGTCAGGGTAAGCGCGCGTCAGACGGCAGGCACTCCCGCGTTGCTGTCGGTGCAGGTACGCGCGCGCGACGGGCGTGTGCTGGCAACCGCTGCTGCTGGCCCTGACCGCAGCGCGCAGATCGAGCACGTGGAGTTGCCCCTGGACGGTCACTACACACTGTTGGTCGGCAGCCCTTCCACGGAGGCCGATGTCCTGGCCTACGTGGTGGGTGTGGAATTGGAAGCGAGCGCAGCGTATTCGATCGGGCGCACGGTGAGGACAGGCGAACGCTGGCAGGGGGCGCTCACCATAGATGATCCGGTTGATACCTGGCTGGTTGAGGCAGCCGACGGGGATACACTCACGCTTTCCGTCTCGCCCCATGATCAGCGATTGTCGCCTGGCATCGCTCTGATCGCCACCGACTGGCATCTGGGTGGGTTCAGTGCAACACCAGCGATCCTGGCCGAAGCGCAAAGCGTCAACGGAGAGCCGGTTGAGCTTACCTATACCTTTTCGGTGCCGGGTCCGTACGCTGTAATGATCACCGCACCACCAAGAAACTACGGTGTATACGAGATAGCCGTCACGCAGAAAGCGTCTGCAGCTCTAACCACGCAACGCTTGAGGCCTGGACAGTTGCACCAGGGAGAGCTAGGCGAGCCTGTCCTGAGCAATTCCTGGACTTTTGAGGGACAGGCAGGGAACACGGTCACTCTGGCGGTTGCCACAGACTCGCGCTCGCAGGTGCCGTTGAATATGGCCTTGACGGCTCCGGATGGGACGATTGTTGCGCTGGCCGACAATCAAGGTGAGAGAAGCGCGAAGATCGCCGACTTTCCGCTGCTGGCAACAGGGACCTACCGGGTTCTCGTCTCAACGGCTGCTGACGTTCCCCCCGGTACTTCCACGCATTACACGTTGACGCTTCAGGTGTCGGAAAACCGGACGATACGCTCTCTACAGGACAGACGACCAGTATTCGATGCCCTGAATGGCAATCAGGCCGTTCAGTGGTGGATGTTCTCAGGCCAGGCAAACGAAGCGGTGCGAATTACTGCCCGCGCGACCACCGGCACGCTCGATCCGACGCTTGCCGTCTACGATTCGAGCGGACGACTGTTGGCTCAGGCCGACGATGTCGAGAACCTGGATGCCATTCTGACGGTAACGCTGCCAGCCAGTGGCGATTTCCTGGTGCGCGTCAGCCGTTTCGCCGGGCCGTTTGGGCGGACGGCTGGCAACTACTCGCTCCTGCTGGAGAAGGTGTACAGATCGGGCGACGGCCAGGTGGACGCGGTTCCACTGTTCTACGGGCAACGTGTCGAGGGTACGCTGGATCGCCAGGCGGATCGGGCGCGGTGGGCCTTTTGGGGAGCAGCAGGGGATGCGATCTCGGTCATCGCCCAGTTTCCCGACGACGATATACCACTGTTGCTCACGATCAGCGATCCGGCAGATACAGTGCTCGCTTCTGGTGTGCGAAGTGGCGGATCAGCGACAATTGCGGCTCTCGAATTGCCTGCCGATGGCTTCTATCTCGTCACCCTACGCCGTCCTGGTGACGTGCAGTCACCTTTCAGCCCGTTCTCGTTGACCCTGGCCATCACCGACTGGGTCGGGCAGACGCCCGTCGCTCCAGGGCTACTGGTGACTGGGAAACCGGTTACCGCGGAGATCGGCGCGGGCGAAGTGCACTTCTGGCAGTTCAGCAGCACCGCTGGCGACGTGGTAGCCTGCACAGTTCTGACTGATCAGTTTCCGCCAGCACTGGAGATGGCAGTCTACGGGCCAGATGGAAAGAGCATGGCACAGGCGCAGGCTGTGCCGGGGGAGGCAGGGACGCTTGCTACGGGCAGTCTTGTCCTCCAACAGAGCGGGGTCTATACGCTGGTGGTAAGTTCCCATTCTCAGTCGTTACCAACATCTTATCGTTTACTGCTACAATCTTCTGTGAGTCACGAGACAGTCGCTGCAGTCATAGCGCCAGGGGAAGAAGTGGCCGGGCAACTCGATGACCTGAATCTCGTGGATACGTGGCGACTGGATTTGCATCGTGACGACCAGGTCTACTTGCAGGTGCAGGTATTGTCCGGGGATTTGCAGCCCGACCTGGCGCTGCTCGACCCGGCAGGGCGGCCAATAGCTCTGGGGGTAAAGGATCAGAGTGTTCCAGAGCCGCAGTACACTATCGGACCGCTCCGGGTGGAAGAGAGTGGTTCATACACCGTTCTGGTCATGCGACAGGGAGGGAGTGCGGGCACGACTGCTGGTCGGTACCGGCTGAGTGTGTCGCAAACGCCCCCCTCACCAGAAGCATTGGCGGCGCAGGAGGTCGTCTTTGGTGTTCCACTGTGGGACAATATGGTCCAGCATGAGAGTCGCCTGTACCGTTTCGGCGCGCTGGCTGGGGATGTCGTGGAAATATCTGTGCTGCGCACGGAGGGTGAGACGCTGCCCCAACTATCCCTGGAAGGGGAAGACGGGAGAAAATTCTCTGTGCAAGTCATTGCTGGAGAAGGCGAACTCGCCGTGCCCCTGTTCGTCGCTCCCCGCACGGGACACTATCTGATCCGGCTTGCTGCTGATGGGCCGATTGGCTATGGCCTGTATGTGACCCGAATCGTCCCAGTCGCTCCTGCAGAAGGGCCTGTGCGCCAACTGGGCAGCGGGATTCGCTTGATAGAGAGCATTCAAGGGCCGGGTGATGCGACGCGCTGGCGCTTTTCCGGCAGCCAGGGTGAGGTAATAAGTTTTACTGTGACGGCTGCTGGTGCCCGGTTTTTCCCTGACGCAATTCTCTATGGGCCGACGGGATATCTGGTGAAATCAGCCGGGGTGCTGGCTGGCAGCACGGTAATCGGCCCCGTGCGTCTGCCGGAGACAGGAGAATACACTCTGCTCGTGCGATCGTGGCAGAATGCTGCCGGCGCGGGGACGGGCGAATACAGCGTATTCATGGAACGTGCGCCGCAGGATGTGTCCGGTTCGTCGGGCGGCGTCCTGCCGCTTGGTGGGCAGGCCGTGTACGGCGGCCTGACGGCATCCGACCCGGCAGATTCCTGGCTCATCGAAGGCGACACCGCTGAAAGACTGATCGTTCGGATTGAGACTTCCAATCCAAGAGAAGATGTGGAGCTGGTGTTGCTGGCTCCCGACGGCGCGACGTTGGCAACTCACCGTGCGACGCGGGGTGATTCGACTTTCGAGATCGCAGGACTCCCTGAGCGAGGCACTTATACCTTGCGCATCTCTGCGAGACCGACTGCGGACTTCCCAATCGAGTACCGACTTTCTGCGACGGTTGGGGCTAAAGTCGCGCTTGAAAGTGAGCCTTATGTCCAGGGCCTCGTGATTGGTCAGTCAGGGCAGGGCAACCTGTCCCCTGATCGTGCAACGGAAACATGGGTGTTCTACGGCCAGGCCGGGCAGGTCATTGAGATTATCGGGACACTTTCGTCTGCTGTGCCCCAGGGCAGCGTGATACTCGCTCTGGCGGACAGCGGCGGTGAACTGCTACAAGGAAGCGTGCAAGAAGGGGGATTGCTCGTGGTCGGGCCATTGCTCCTGCCGCGCACCGGCCTGTACGCGGTGGTGGTGCGTGCCGAGCCAACGTTGTTTGCGGACATGGAAGCTTTACCGTATGCAATCCGGATAGAAGCTCAGACACCGGCGGCGACGGATATGGGGATGCTGGAGGGAGAAGTCGCCAGTCAACTTGCTGACGCCGTGCTTTCTCACGAATGGGCACTACATCCCGCTTCTTCGGGGACGTATCGGCTGCGAGGATGCAGCCATACGCCAGGCAAAGCACTGGCGCTGATCGTGCTATCTCAAGCTGGAAACACGCTGGGGCAGGGGAAGGCTGACGCAGGCCAGGGCAACTGCTGGTTCATCACAACAAGACTTGAAGGCGGTCAACAGTATCGTGTCGTGGTTACCAACCCCGCTGCGTCTGGAACAGTCAGCTACAGTTTGGAAATCGCTCCAGAAAGCTACGAGCGAGAAGGACTGACGATCAGGCCCGGAGAACAAGAAGTAGGACGCCTGGATGATGGGCATTTCGCCGACCAGTGGACGATCCGTGGCAGAGGTAGCCAGGATGTGCAGGCGGCGATCAAAGTGACTGCGGGCAACCTTGACTTATTGGTTGAGGTCCGCAACGCTTCGGGGGAAATAATCGGCATGGGAACGGCTGACGGTCAAGAACAGGTGGAAGTGCCGTTTCAACTGCCGCGTGACGGAGTCGCCTATCTCAGCGTAGCCCGAAAGGGGCGTGGGGGTGGCAGTACGTCTGGTGATTATATATTGGCATTGAATGAAATAACTGAACCAAGAAGAAATTAAGAGCCTGCAAACAGGCTCCTCCCACGCTTACATGGCTGAAGCAGGTGCCCTGGAGAGGACTCGAACCTCCACGCCCTTTCGGGCACAGGCCCTCAACCTGCCGCGTATACCAATTCCGCCACCAGGGCAAGCGATCTTGATTATACACGGCTCAAGGGGCCTGTCAATGGTTGCCAAGGGAGCGGCCTGTGGCGTACAATGGAGTGTTGCTCGCGGCAGATTTCGTATTCAGACAGGGTCGTGTGAATGAAGATCGCTGTGGATGCGATGGGCAGCGACCGCAACCCCGTTCCTGATGTGGAAGGAGCGGTGCTGGCTGCCCGCGAATTGGATGTGTCCATTGTGCTCGTCGGTGACGAGCAGAAAGTCCGCGCCGAGCTGGGGCGTCATGCGGTTGAGGGACTTCCTATCGAGATTGTCCATGCACCCGAAGCGGTGACCATGACCGACAAGCCTGGCATCGTCGGGCGCGCCAAGCCGCGTTCTTCAATGCACATCGGCATGGAGCTGGTCAAAGAAGGACGGGCGGACGCTTTCGTCACGGCAGGAAACACAGGCGCGGCGCTGGCGATCGCCCTGCTGCACACCCTCAAACGCATTCCAGGGGTAGATCGTCCGGCGCTCTCTGCCATCTTGCGGGTGGGCGGTAGACCGGTGATCCTGCTGGATATCGGGGCCAACGCTGACTGCAAACCTGAATGGCTCGCGCAGTTCGCTCTGATGGGTAGCCTCTATGCTCAGCATGCGTTGGGGTTGTCTGCCCCGCGGGTAGGGCTGGTTTCCAATGGCGAAGAGGCTGGCAAAGGTTCCGCACTGGTACAGGAGGCTGCGGAACTCCTGAGCAACGATGGGGTTAACTTCATTGGCAATGTGGAACCCAAGGAAGTCCTGGGTGGTAGCGTGGATGTGGCTGTGATGGATGGTTTCACTGGCAACATCATGATCAAATCCATGGAAGCATTGGGGGCTACGGTGTTCGACCTGCTTCGCCAGGAACTGCGCGCCGACTGGCGCTCCAAACTGGCCGGACTGTTGGGAAAGCCTGCGTTCCGTCGCGTGTACCGGCAGATGGATCCCTTTGAAATAGGAGGAGCGCCGCTGCTCGGAGTAGACGGCGTGGTGATCATCGGGCACGGTCGTTCGGACGCGCGGGCGGTCAAGAATGCCATCCGGCAGGCGCGGGATGCAGCAGCCGGCGGTATTGTGCAGGCGATCCGTCAGGGTATATCTGCGCCGTCGTCGGGGCGGCAGTGAGTCTCGCTTGCGATCAGTGAGGAAGAGCTATGGAATTCATACGCAACGGTTTTCCACGGGTGGTCGTCACGGGGATGGGGGCAGTGACCCCCCTGGGACGTTTTCCTGAGTTCTGGGAAAAGCTCAAGGCAGGAATTTCCGGCATCCGGCGCATTCAGAGCTTCGATCCGTCGCATCTGGAGGTGCAGATTGCCGGGGAAGTGCTCGATTTCGATCCTACTGAGTACATCGAACCCAAAGAGGCCCGGCGTATGGGCCGTCCGTCTCATTTCGCCGTGACCGCGGCTATGGATGCCCTGAAAGATGCGGGCCTGACCGTCGAAGACCTCGAGCCGATCAGGGAACGGGTGGCCGTGGATTTTGGCTCGTCGCTGGGAGCGCACGATCTGGCTCAGCAAGCGTCGTTCGAGTTTCGCACCAAGGGTCGGCGTCCCGGCCCGTTTGCTCTGATCGAGTCCATTCCCAATATCCCGGCCCATCACATCAGCCGCATTCTAGGAGCCTTGGGACCGCTGGTTTGCATCTCGGCGGCCTGTGCGACCGGTACACACAGCATCGGCGATGCCATGAATCTGATTCGCTATGGCAAAGCGGATGTGGTGGTGACCGGCGGGGTTGAAGCGATGATCCTGGATTACGGGATCGCCGGCTTCATCTCCATGAAAGGTCTTGCTACCGGCTACAACGACAACCCGACCAAAGCAAGTCGTCCCTTCGACCTGCACCGTAACGGCTTTGTGTTTGCCGAAGGCGCAGGGGCAATGATCCTGGAGACGCTGGAACGCGCCGTGAAGCGTGGGGCGCGTATCTATGCCGAAGTGCTGGGGATGGCTTCTTCGTCGGATGCTTATCACGTGGCGGCTCCGGAACCAACCGGTATGGGCGCGGCGAACGCCATGCGTTGGGCGTTGCAGGATGCGCGTCTCGATCCTGAGCTGATTGACTACGTCAATACGCACGGCTCGTCCACGCCGGCGAACGATGCGACCGAGACGCGGGCGATGAAGCAGGTCTTCAAAGACCATGCCTACAAACTGGCGGCGAACTCAACCAAGAGCATGCTGGGGCATCTGTTGGGCGCAGCCGGTGCGGTGGAGGGCATCGCCACAGTGATGTCCATCTTCGAACAGATCTTGCATCCCACTATCAACCTGGAGACCCCCGACCCAGAATGCGATCTGGACTACGTGCCGAACGAGGCGCGCGATGCCAAGATCAACTTCGCCATGTCCAACAACTTTGGGCTAGGGGGGCAAAACGCCAGTGTGATTTTTGGGCGTATCTGACGCACAGGTGCCCAGGGGATGGTGCTCAGGGAGCTTGAGCGACCATCACCTGGGCTTTGTTTTCCTGTTCGAGCCGTGCCTGGGTCTGACGGGCGCGCTCGCACAGCCGGCTGCCACCAGCGGACAGCCACTCGGCAAGGGTGGGACTGGCCGGCAGGCCGGACTTTGCTTCGGCGTAGATGCGCGCTCCCCAATAATAGTAGCGGCGAGTCTCCGCAGACCAGGCCGCCCAGCCATCGTCAATGACCCCATGTCCGCCGTTGTATCCGGCCAGGGCCAAACCAGCGTGACCGTTGGCAAGGCGCAGACCGGTGAGCAAATAGGACAGGCCGCGCCGGGCGTTGGTCTGTACATCGAGCATGTCCTCACCGGGATCGAAATGGAACGGCATTACCTGGAACAAGCCCTGCGCGCCCGCTGGCGAGGCCACGGAGGGGTCTCCGCAGCTTTCGATCTGGATCAGCGTCGCGATCAGGTTCGGGTCAACCTGATATACTGCTGCCCAGGCCTGGATCAAGGGAGTCCAGTACAGCACTTCATTGGTAAAGACGCTCGCCAGCGGAGACTGCGCTGCCTGTGGCCCGATGGGCGAGTCGGCGTAGTAGATGGTCTGGTCGGCTACCACAGCCCGCGCATCTCCGGCAAGGTATCCCCATAGTAAGGCTGTCCCCAGCGTGATGACGAAGCCCAGGGTTGCGCAAAGCAGCAAAACGCCTGCGCCGAGAAGCAGGGGAAGGGTGCGCACTCTCACGTGATTTCTCCCAGTCATAGAATTCGCACACCTGGTGATCGCAGTAGAACATGCGTTCTAATTCAAAGAATACCCTCGAATCGCCAACCCGTCAAGACTCTAATTATAATTGCGAATCTGGGTTGCCTGGCGCGTGCCAGCAGCTTGGACAATGGTAGCTCAATTCTGTAGAATCGAAAATGCTGTGTGCGCACTGGAACAGGTGGCTGGAATAAGGGGTGAACGCTGTGATGGCCCATGCAAAGGCAGTGCAGGTGATTGGGGGAGGGCTGGCTGGTTCAGAAGCAGCCTGGCAACTGGCACAGCGTGGCATTCCCGTCGTCCTATACGAGATGCGCCCGTTGCGCATGACTCCAGCCCATCAGACAGATCAACTGGCCGAACTGGTGTGCAGCAATTCCCTTGGCTCCGATCTCCCCGATCGTGCTCCTGGCGTGCTCAAGTGGGAACTGCGACGCCTGGGGTCGCTGTTGATGGCCTGCGCCGATCAGGCTGTGGTACCTGCGGGAGGTGCGCTGGCCGTTGACCGCACCGTATTCGCGTCCCTGGTGACCGGGCGCTTGAGCAGCCATCCTCTGATCACGGTGGTGCGCGAAGAGGTCACCCGTATTCCGGAGGGGCCCTGTATCATCGCCACCGGCCCGCTCACAGCCCCATCTTTGGCCGAGGAACTGGCCCGACTGTTAGGCTCGGAGTACCTGTACTTCTATGACGCCATCGCGCCGACTGTCTATGCAGAAACGATCAATATGGATGTGGCGTTTCGGGCCAGTCGCTATGGACGCGGGGAAGAGGAGAGCGGAGACTACATCAATTGTCCGCTGACGCGCGAGGAGTACGAGCGATTCGTACAGGCCCTGCTCGAAGCTGAGCGCATCGAATTGCGAGGATTTGAGCAAGAAGACCCGCGCTTCTTTGAAGCCTGTCTGCCTGTCGAACAAATTGCAGCCAGAGGGCCTCAGTCACTGGCTTTCGGCCCGATGCGCCCGGTGGGGCTACGCGATCCACGCACTGGACGGCGCCCCTATGCGGTAGTACAGCTTCGCCAGGACGATCTGGCAGGCACTCTGTATAGTCTGGTGGGATTTCAGACCAATCTGCGTTGGACGGAACAGCGGCGGGTCTTTCGCCTGATTCCCGGTCTGGAAAACGCCGAGTTCGCCCGCTATGGCATGATGCACCGCAACACGTTCATCAATGCCCCCATGCATCTACGACCTACGTTGCAGTACCGACAGCGCGATGACCTGTTCTTCGCTGGACAGATCACCGGGGTAGAGGGGTATGTCGGCAACATAGGCACTGGCTTGCTGGCCGGGATCAATGCTGCCAACCTGCTGCAAGGCAAACCGCTATGGGAGCTGCCCCCGACGACCATGTTGGGCGCGCTGTGTCACTACATCACACACGCTTCACCGCGCGATTTTCAGCCGATGAAGGCGAATTTCGGTATCATGCCTCCGCTGGAGGATGCTCCGCGCCACAAGAGCAACCGTAAGCAAGCCTATGCCGAGCGGGCGCGGCAGGCGCTCGAAGCATTTCTGGCCCGCCACGCCTCCTGAACCGAGTTTCCAGGCAGCGCTAGTGAAACTAGCATACCCTTTGCGTTGGGCTATAATGCCAATCGGACATCGCATGGCCATGGCCTGCCGGGCAAGGCAGGGGTTGGGACAAAGCCGATGGATTCTGCCGAACGTGGCTCAAGCCTGCACTACACACAGGCCAGTGCTGACCGGGCCTATCTGGTCGGCGTGGAGATCAGGGGGAGTCGCGCTCCGTTTTCAGTCGAGGACTCGCTCGATGAACTGACTCTGCTGGCTCAGACGGCGGGGATACAGGTAGTTGGGCGCTCGGCGCAAAGACTGGCGCGCATTGATCCCGCGACTTTCATCGGGAAAGGCAAACTGGAGGAAATTGCCCTGGCATTGCCCGCGGTCGGCGCGAACCTGGTGATTTTCGACGACGAACTGTCACCGCGTCATCAGCGCGAGATAGAAAAGGTGTTGGGCGAGGACATCCGGGTGCTGGATCGCTCGGCGCTGATTCTGGATATCTTCGCGCAACATGCACGCACGCGGGAGGGCGCGTTACAGGTTGAGCTGGCGCAATACGAATACCGCCTGCCACGGCTGACGCGGCAATGGACGCACCTGGCACGTCAGGTCGGCGGCGCAGTAGCTCGTGGCGGGGCTGGAGGAGTGGGGTTGCGCGGGCCGGGTGAAACGCAATTGGAAGTGGATCGGCGTGAAATCTCCCGTCGCATTGCTCGGTTGCGCGAGGAACTGGAAGCGGTGCGAGCGCATCGTTTGCGCCATCGCCAGCAACGAGTCCGGTCGGGCATTCCCACTGTGGCGCTGGTAGGTTACACCAACGCTGGCAAGTCAACCTTGCTGAACGCTCTGTCAGGAGCCGATGTCTACGTGGCCGATCAGTTGTTCGCCACCCTTGATCCCACTGTCCGTCGGGTGGAATTGGCCAATGGCCGCGAGATTCTGATTTCCGATACGGTAGGCTTCATCCAGAAGCTACCGGTGACGTTGGTTGCTGCATTTCGGGCGACACTGGAGGAGATCACCGATGCCGATCTCCTGCTGCACGTGGTGGATGCCAGTCATCCGCGCGCCTGGGAACAGATTGATACGGTAGAGGATACGCTGGCTGAACTGGAGGCGACGCGCATTCCTAAGATATTGGTGCTCAACAAGATTGATCGCGGGGATTGCTGCCAGGACTTTGACTTCGGAGCGCTGGGGTATCGCGATGTAGTGCGTGTGTCGGCGCTGCAGGGCTGGGGGATGGACGAATTACGTTCCGCCATTACCAGAGTGTTGCTGGAAGACCTGGTCATGCTGCGGCTGCTGATTCCCTATCAGGCGGGTGAATGGATCGCGGCTGTACACAGTCGTGGCGTAATTGTGAAAGAAGATCATACAGAATCCGGTATTGAGGTTGTTGCGCGCGTTCCCAACTGGCTCGCCGGGCGCCTGGAACAGGCCGGGCTGGTCGCCCACTGAACACATTGGGAGGCGAACTCGATGTATGCGATTGGGTGGGGAATCCGTCTGATCTTGCTTCCCTTTACCTTGATCGGGCAGGGGGCAAGCAAGCTGGGCAGCTTGCTATTCGGCCCCCTGGTGCGGCGCTTCGACACCTCTCCCCGCTGGAGCCAGACGATCAACAGTCTGTCGTCGTCCATGGCCACGCAGCGAGGGTTGTTGTTGCTCATAGGCACGGCGATTGTTGTGATAAGCCTGGTGGTCAGTGCCCTGGTCATCGTCTTGCTGGTCGCCCAAGGACACTTTGACCGGGCGCTGTACTGGCTGTGTCTTCCTGCGGCATTGCTTCATCTGGGCATCCTGTTGGGATTCACAGGTATTATGCTCGCGGTGCCGCTCGGTCAGGGCTACAAAGACCGCTGACTTCCTCTGTCACCCCAATCCTCTAATCGCTAATCGGCGTCAGAGCTGGCAGGATTGGGCGGTAATCCAACTTTCCGCGCTGCCTCATCCACACGCAGCGGATCAGTGTGAGCGTAGTAAGCGCGGGTGGTCTCCACCGAACGATGCCCCAGGTAGTCCTGCACCACGTCCAGAGGATAACCCGCGTTGAGCAGTTGTGTGGCGCGCCAGTGCCGGAAGTCGTGCGGAGTGATGTTGCCCAGCCCTAAGGCTCGCGCTGCGCGCTGGACGACGCGCCACGCAACGACGCGGCTCATGCGAACGCCATCAAAACGGCGATCGTGGCTGACAAACAGCGGCACCTTGCCGCTTCGTGTCGCACGCAGGAAAGCTCCGCGGCGCTCGATATAGGTGCGGATGGCGGGCAACGAGTCGTAGAAGCGCAGGGCGTAGACGTGTCCGCCTTTGCCGCGCACTTCGATGCGGAGCACCTGGTCCTGTTGAAGGGCGCGCGCGGGGAAATCGTCGAGATTCAGGCTCAGTATCTCACTGATGCGGCCCCCGGACTCGGCCAGCGCGCGCACCAGGGCGCAGTTACGCAGGCGTGTCAATTCCCAGCGCTCGATGCGCTCTGGGTCGGCATCGGGTCGGTCGAGGGCACGAGGTCGCTGCAGGTGATCGTAGTAGTAGATCACTTCTTCGATATGCGCCGGAGGCTGTGGAGGCCCAAAGCGGCGCGAGTGTCCGCGCAGTTCGTCGCGCACGATGCGTCTGGCATTCGCCAGGCGGAAGCCGGGCGGCAACCAGCCGTGATCGTCCATGAACTGAAACCAATTCAGCACGCCGGCAAGACGCAGCTCGACCGTAGATGGCTTGTAGGGCCGTTGGTCGCCCTGGCGTCCGGACGATGGACTGAGCATCCATTGGGCGAAGTAGAGCAAAATTGGGGCATCGCCTTCGGACAGGGCTGAGAGTGGGATATCGGCGGAGGTGACGGCCTGATAGTGGAGGATAGGTAGCATGCGCGACGCCAGATCGTCGGCCAGGAACTCTAGAAACAGATCAATGGCGCGACGGTAGGCTTCGATGGTGTGGCGAGATTTCAGAGTGGCCCGTTGCAGATACGCATCGCGGGCCTGGCCAAAGGTGATGGGCGTGCGCGACATGGCATCATTCTCCGATCTGTTCTCGTCCACTCAATGACTATATTGTAACATTTCTTTGCTTATGTTACAAATATTGATAGGCGTAGCGCATTCGTCGTGGAGCTGTACCCCCTGCTCCTTTGCCGGGCTGCAACTGTGCGCCAGTTCCTTCTTCCTCGCCGTCGCCCTGTTTCGCCTGTTCTTGAGAGATATCCTACGATATGGACCGTCTTTACTTCATTTGCCATATTACTTCGGGCATATTGGCGGCGTGATTCGCGTAACGAGCGGCTACGAACAGCCAGTCCGACAGGCGATTCAGATAGCGCAGGGTTTCCCCGTTGATCTCCTCGCTGTCCTGCAACGCCACCACCCAACGCTCGGCTCGGCGGCAAATCGTCCGTGCCTGATGTAACAGAGCCGCGCAGAGCGTGCCACCAGGCAAGATGAAGTGCTTCAGTGGAGGCAACTGAGCGTCCCATTCGTCAATCTCTGTTTCCAGGGCGGTCGTAAGCTGCGCAGACACACGGACTACGTAGTTGCTGGCCGCCTCCAACGGCGTGGCAAGATCGGCGCCCACGATGAATAGCTCGCCCTGGACGCGCTGCAGAGGTGCAGTGAGCGCTTCTGGTGTCCCTCCTGCCAACACCACGCCCAGCACGGAATTCAGCTCATCCACCGTGCCGTAGGCGTGCAGGCGTGCATGGTTTTTACTAACGCGGCCACCAGCAAAGAGGGCCGTCTTGCCTTCGTCGCCTCCGCGAGTATAGATTTTCATGGGGAACTCCTCTGCAATTCTGTGAGCTGCGGGGTGACCGTGCGCATTCCTGCGGGCAATATCACCGTGACCGTAGTCCCCTGCCCCGGTATACTATCGAGATAGACTTCGCCGCCGTGACGTTCCACCACTACCTTGACCAACGCCAGACCGAGACCCGACCCGCCGATTTCTCCAGGAAGACGTTGCTTGCCACGGTAGAAGCGTTCGAAGACGTGCGGCAAGTCTTCCGGCGCTATCCCGACACCTGTATCGCGGACAATCACATAGACGAGACCTTCGTAGGAGAGCGCCTCGATGTCTACCCGCCCGCCCGGCTGTGTGAACTTGATGGCGTTGTCCACGATGTTGGCGAAAGCCTGCGTCAGTTGCTGCGCGTCTCCCCAGACGGACGGCAGCGTGTCCCCAATGTGCAGGTCCAGAGTGATCTGCCGCTCGCGTGCCGAGGGGGCCATATCCACGGCGACCCGTCCCAGCAGGTTGGCCATGTCGCACTCTTCACTCACGCGCCGCCCTGCCCCGGCCCGCTCCAGATCAAGGATACCGTTGATCAGGCGATACATGCGTGAAAGCTGCAACCAGATTGCACTGATATACTCCCGCATCTCCGCGGTGAAGACAGCCTCGCCGTCCTCCTGGAGCAATTCCATGTAGCTCATGGCGGCCTGCAACGGATTTTTCAGGTCGTGACTGGTCATTTGCAGCATTTGACTTTTCAGTTTGTCTAATTCTTTTAATTCAGTAATATCATTTAACACAACCACCCATCCCTTAGGACGCGGGCGTCCCAGTCCCGCTACGTGGCAGAGGTACACGTGCCCCTGAACGTCTATCTCGTAGGTGTGCACACGCTTCTGCTTCAGGTCGCGCAGGACGGCGCGGGCACTGGCCGGCAGGTACTGGCGTGGGACGAAATCGGTCAGTTTCCAGCCGACGGGGTCAACATTAGCCTGCAGCAACGTCTTCGCTGCCGGGTTGGCGAAGATGATCCGATAACGCCGATCCAGGGCAATGACTGGATTTTCGGTGCTGGTGAGCACCGCCTCAAGCTGACTCTTGGCGGTTGCCAGGTCGGTCAGCAATTCGCGTTCAGCCTCGAACAGACGACTGTTGGTAATCGCCACGGCTGCCTGTGGGCCGAGCAACTCCAGCAAGCGCAGGTCTTCCTGATCGAAGAGCCGCCCCTGGCGTCCCTGCACGACTAACAGCACGCCGACTACCTCCCCACCAAACACAAGCGGCGCGCACAGCACCGCGCCGAATGTTTCTCTGGCCAGTGGTAAGTCCGGTTCGCCGGCCCATTCGCGCCCATAGTGCTCCAGACGACGGGCGCGCTTGTCGCTGGCTACGGTGCCCACGATCCCCTGCCCCACACGCATTGTGGTGCCAACGAACTGTTCGGGCATGTTGAAGACAGCCGCCAGGGTCAGCGTGTCATCGCGCTTGAGATAGATCGCCGCTCCATCTGCCCCCAACAGTTCGGCGGCCTGAGCGGCGATGGCTGCCAGCGTTTCGTTGAGACGAAGTCGGCTGCTGATAGCAAGCCCTACATCGCGCACCGCTTCGAGTTGCCTGGCACGCCCCAGCAGAGGCAGCATGATTTGCTGACGTACTACGGTATAAGCCATGACCAACACCGCCGCCGCGCTTGTATCTTCGGCGATGCCCGAACCGCGTAGGCCGGGGCTGACCAGGGCCAGACTGTGTCCGATACAATAGAGGAGAATACCATACACAATTCCGCGCGCCCGAATCTTGGCCCGGTTGCGCCAGGTGACGAATGCTGTGGCGGCATGCAAGGCCAGGAAAAGCCCGGTCTGAGGGGCACTGTAGGTGAATTGCAAAGCTCCCGCGGCGCTGATGTCGAAGGGGCGGCTGATCTCCACCACAAACAACAGGAAGAACTGATACCCTGTCACCCCTACCAGCCCCACTGTGCTGGCCAGGCGAAACAAGCGCCCTCGCACGCTCGTGATGATCACCGCGTAGATGTACAGAGCCAACCCTGCTCCAGCGTAGGCTAGATCCATGAGTCGCAGGCCCAGGCGGATCGCGTCGGCATCTGCATTCGTGTAGGCAGCCGCGCGGGCGAGCAACGAACCAGCAGCCCACAGACCCACCATGAGCAGGAAAATCGCCAGATAGCGGTTCGCGTTGCTGTGAGAATCTTGCCAGAGTGCCAGCAGTAGCAAGCCCAACGCGAAAACCAGCGTCAGGCCGTCCAGGAGGAGCACGAGGGCTGTAAGACTCATGATGGTCGTCGGTGGCGAGTTATCTGCGCAGGAAGCTGCCCTGTTTTTCGAAGCGATAGCCGACGCGATGCTCGGTCTGAATATAGGTCGGATTGGCCGGGTCTGGCTCGATCTTGCGGCGCAACTGACTGATATAGACGCGGGGGTAGTATACGTCGTCCACGTACTCCGGCCCCCACACCTGTTCGAGCAAGTCTCGCTGCGATACCACCCGCCCGGCGTTTTCGAACAGGACCATCAATAGCTTGAACTCGGTAGGCGTCAGGTGGACTTTCTGGCCGTTGACATAGACTTGCCGACGGGGCAGGTCTATGTTCAAGTAGCCATCATTGTATCCAGACTCTACTTGCGGAGCGACCATTTGCGACCGCCGCAGCAGTGCTTTGACGCGGGCGACAAACTCGTTGAGCCGGATAGGTTTGACCAGATACTCATCGGCTCCAGCGTTCAGTCCTTCGATGATGTCCTCTTCGGTGATAGCCTGCGCCGAGAGCATCATCACTGGTGTTTCGGCTACTTCGCGGATGCGCGTGCACACAGTAAGCCCGCTCATCTCCGGCATCACGATGTCCAGTACCACCAGATCGGGCCGCTCCGAGTGAAACAGACGCAACCCCTCCAGTCCGTCTCCTGCCAGGACGACTTCGAATCCTTCGCGTTGCAGTTTGCGCCCCAACGCATCGCGAATGGCGAATTCGTCATCTACGATCAGAACTTTGGCCGTCATCATCTCATCTCCCCGCCTCGCCGGCAAGCTGTTGGACTTGCAGGCGCCTGATGATTCGGTCAGTAAGTCTGGTCAGTGCTGCGCCAGAAAAGCAGCGACCTCGTCGGCAGTGGGCAGCGAAGGCTGAGCGCCCATCTTGGTGGCCGCCAGAGCGCCGCAGGCACTGGCATAGCGCGCTGCTTGCTGCAGATCACTCCCCTGCCCCAAAGCAACCGCCAGCCCTGCGTTGAATGCATCACCTGCGGCTGTCGTGTCGACTGCCTGGACCCGGAAAGCCGGTATACGGACAGTCCTGTGGCGATCAATCACCAGCGCTCCTTCGGCTCCCAAGGTGACAATGCCCTCATTGACTCCCAGGCCGAGCAGTATCTGTCCCAACTGCTCATCTGTCAGATTCAGGATGTCCTGTTCGGCAATTCCAGCCAGTTGCGCCAGCTCGATACGGTTGGGAGTCAACACATCAACCGCCTGTAGAAGTTCGCGCGGGAGGGTGCGCGCGGGCGCGGGATTGAGCACGACCTTCACACCATGGGCACGCGCGATGCGCGCCGCCGTCATCACTGTGTCGAGAGGCACTTCCAGCGGCATCACCAGGGCATCCGCCTGTGAAAATGCCTCCTGTGCCGCTTCCACATGTTCCGGTAGCAGTCGCATGTTGGCTCCGGACGCCACGGTGATGCTGTTTTCCCCGTCTGCCGCGACGGCGATCAACGCGACTCCTGTGGCCTCTTCGGGGTCGCGGGTGATATAGCGAGTGTCAATGCCTTCTGCGCGATAAGTCTGTACACACTGATCGCCAAAGATATCCATACCTACACGGGCGACGAACAGGACATCGGCCCCCAGGCGGGCTGCGCCCACGGCCTGGTTGGCTCCCTTTCCCCCCATGGCCATCACGAAACTGTGACCCAAGACGGTCTCACCA
>AMZC01002350.1_pt1 | contig 20656 bp, 14 predicted proteins | sample 948551 | NCBI WGS metagenome assembly AMZC01 (sample SAMN01120625, study PRJNA171369) | bioreactor sludge metagenome | biome: sludge; isolation source: anaerobic thermophilic cellulolytic sludge from lab reactor | place: China: Hong Kong, Shek Wu Hui wastewater treatment plant | collected... | reverse complement strand
CTGCACCAAAGTTCATAACACGCTCTAGAGACCACATGGTATGCCAGGGACAGCGTTTCAATTCACGCCCCCAGGAGAGGAGCGACCACGTGCGCCTGGTTGTGGAGTAACGACATCGTGCTGCTTCAACCTGACCTTGAGCCACTCACTCGAATTTAATTTAATGCGATTACCCTGCCCTGTCATGCTCACCGATTGACAAATGCGCCGAAGTGTGATTAAATCGGTTTAGTAAACCGGTTTACTTCACACATTGAGTGGCTCTGGAGAAACGTCCCCCTGGGACTCTCCACGACGTACATCGTGTATTCGGCCTATTCGAGTATTTGAGGAGATCAAGACATGAAACGCGCCCTCTTCCTGTTGAGCATTTTCGCTCTCGTGCTCGCGCTGCCAGTGCTTCAGTCGGGCTTCAGCCCGCGCCCTGCCCTGGCTCAGGAACCGATCAAGCTCACTTTCTGGAACTACTGGGATGGCAAGAACGGAGAGACGATCCAGGCGCTGGTAGAGCGCTACAACGCCGAACACCCTGGCGTTGAGATCGAGAACGTCTTTGTGGGCTGGGGCGAATTGCTCCCCAAGCTGCAACTGGCCGTCGTGGGCGGCGATGCCCCCGACCTGGCCGCCGCGGACATGGTCTGGATGCCCTATCTGGCGAATTCGGGGGCGCTGGTCCCGCTGAACAGCTTCATCGAGGCATCCGGCCTTGACCTGGCGGACTTCTATCCCGCCTTGCTGGCGGTCAATACCTACGGAGAGCAGATTTACGGTCTGCCGGTGAGCACCAACAACCTGGAGCTGTTCATCAACCAGGACCTCTTCGAAGCCGCCGGGCTTGATCCCAATACCCCGCCGAGCACCTGGACCGAGCTGGCCGACTACGCGACGCGCTGCGCCAACCCAGAGCAGGGCGTGGTGGGCATGGAACTCTTCACGCAGCCCGGTGAAGGGTTGACCTGGCAGTTCCAGGTCTATCTGTGGCAGGCGGGCGGCGAATTCCTCACCGAAGACCTCAGCCAAGCTGCCTTCAACTCCGACGCGGGACGGCGTGCCCTGCAGTTCTGGCTCGATCTGATTGACTCAGGAGCCTACACCATCTCCGACTGGGGCCTGTTCGGCCAGGGCAAAGCCTGCATGGTCATGGACGGCTCGTGGATGGTGGGCATCTGGGCCGAGACCGCGCCGTTCAAGTGGACGACGGCCAGGATGCCCTACCCTGAGGATGGTCAACCGGCCACCAACATGGGCGGCGAGCACATCTTCATCATGGCCAAAGACGAGGCCAAACAGCAAGCAGCCTGGGACTTCATCAACTGGTTCACCAGCACCGAGATTCAGTTGGAGTGGGATCAGGCCACCGGCTTCATGCCCGTGCGCGACTCCGTCGCCACTCACGAGGCTTACCGCACCTGGCTGACCGAGACCGAGCCGCGCCTGTTGCCCTTCGTCGAGATGCAGCGGTATGCTCATAACCGTCCGCCGGTCGAGCAGTACGCGGAGCTGTCGGACGTATTCTCGGCGATGCTGGAGCGCGCGTTGTACGGTCAGATGAGCGTCGAAGACGCCCTGAGCGCTGCCGAAGCAGCAGTCAACAGTCTGTTGCGCTAGCAGGGTATTCAGGCAGGGGTGCAGCGCGAACTGCACCCCTCCTTCTCCTGGCAGTCTGCACCCTGTATCTGCTGAGGACTCACCATGATCGCAGTGGGCCGCCTGAAGGCCAGATGGCAACATGCCAACCGTCGGGGTGATCTCTCAGCCGCAGCCATTGCCCTGACGCCCGCGGTGCTATTGTTCGCCATCTTCAACATCTACCCGTTGCTCTATTCCGGCTACCTCAGCTTCATGGACTGGGACGGCTTCAGCCCTCACAAGCAGTACGTCGGGCTGGACAACTATCGCGAACTCTATGAATCCCCCCTGTTCCGCAATGCCCTTGGCGTCACGGTGAAATACACGATTGGCGTGACCGTGCTGGGCGTGGCCCTCAGCCTGGTGATCGCTGTGCTCTTGAATTCTGGCATTCGCGGGCAGAACCTGTATCGCCTGCTCTATTTCCTGCCCGTGGTGACCTCGACCGTCGCGGCGGCGGTGGTATGGCGCTATCTGATGAATCCGGGCAACGGCTACGCCGATGTCTTGTTGCGCGATCTGGGCATCGCGCCGCCGTCGCCTTCGTGGCTGCGCAACCCAACCTGGGCGCTGCGCGTGGTGATTCTGGTCGGTGTGTGGAAGCGGCTGGGGTTCAACATCGTCATCTATCTGGCCGGGCTGCAGAACATCCCCAGGGACTACTACGAGGCGGCTACCGTAGACGGGGCCGGCGTCTGGGGGCGCTTCCGGCATATCACCGTCCCCTTGATCGCGCCGATCACCCTCTTGCTGGTGATCATGTCGGTCATTGATGCCTTCCTGATCTTCGACGTGGTCTACGTCATGACCGACGGCGGGCCGTTGGGAACAACCGAAGTAGTGGGGTTATTGCTCTACCGGCAGGCATTTCGCTACTTCAACCTGGGGACGGCTTCGGCGATGGGCTGGGTGATCTTCGCCATCGTCTTCACCGCCACGGTGATTCAGTGGAAGCTGTTCGGCACACGCGAGGCGAGAGTATGAATCTGGCAACCGTGCGTTCCTCGCTCAGGACTCTGCCCCATCTGCCGCTGCCCAACTGGCGCGCAGTGCTGATCCATGCCGTCCTGCTGGCCGGGGCGCTGATCATGGTGACACCTTTCCTGTGGATGGTCACCCTGTCGCTCAAGCCCGTTGAACTCACCTATCAGCCTCCCCACCTCATCCCGACGCGCTTTGAGGTTTCCAACTACACCAGAGCCTGGGAAGCAGCTCCCTTCGCCCGCTACTATCTCAATTCGCTCGTGATGACTGGCGGGATCGTCGTCAGCCAGGTGCTGTTCTCGTCGCTAGCCGCCTATGCCTTCGCCCGGCTGCGTTTCCCTGGCCGCGACATCCTGTTCCTGATCTTTCTGGGGACGATGATGGTGCCCTTTCACGTCATCCTCATCCCCTCGTACCTGATCATCAATCGCCTGGGATGGATCGATTCCTACGCGGCCCTGATCGTCCCCCGCATGGTGAGCGCCTTTGGCATTTTCCTGCTGCGCCAGTATTACCAGGGCATCCCGCAGGAACTGGACGAGGCCGCGATGATTGACGGCCTGGGTCGGTTGGGCATCTGGTGGCGGATCATCGTCCCGCTGTCGGCACCCGGCCTGGCCACCCTGGGGATTTTCGCCTTCATGTTCGGCTGGAATGATTTCCTGTGGCCGCTGGTGGTGACGAACGATCCGGACATGCGCACTGTGCAGCTTGGCCTAGCCATGTTTCAGGGGCGCTACGGGACGCAGTGGACCGTGTTGATGGCGGGCACGGTGACGGCCACGCTGCCCACCCTGGCCGTCTTTCTGCTGGGGCAGCGCTGGTTCATTCAGAGCGTGGCGCAGACAGGAGTCAAGGGATAGGCATGATGGTCACCACCTGGGACGCCCCTGCCTGGGCGCGCGAAAGCATCTTCTACCAGATTTTCCCGGAGCGGTTCTGCAACGGCGATCCCACCAACGATCCGCCGGGCACGGTGCCCTGGGACAGCGTCCCGACACGCGAGAATTTCTTCGGCGGCGATCTGAAGGGCATCCGCAACAGACTAGGCTATCTGGAACGGCTGGGGATCACCGCCCTGTACCTGACACCTTTCTTCAAGGCGCACACCAATCACCGCTACGATACGGCTGACTACCTGCAGATCGATCCCGCGGTGGGCACGCTGGACGACTTTCAGGCTCTGGCGAACGATCTGCACCGCCGGGGAATGCGCCTGATCCTCGACGCGGTCTTCAATCACTGTGGGGATGGCTTCTGGGCTTTCCAGGACGTGCTACGCCAGGGGCCTGCTTCGCCGTATGCAGATTGGTTCGTGGTGGACTCGTGGCCGGTGGTCCAAGAGCCACCTTCCTATCAGACGTGCGGGGGAGCAGCTTTCCTCCCCAAGCTGAACCATACCAACCCGGAGGTGCGGCAGTATCTGCTGGAGGTCGCCCGCTACTGGCTGGCGCAAGGGGCAGACGGCTGGCGGCTCGACGTCCCCTGGAAAGTGCCTCTCGATTTCTGGAGAGCCTTTCGTCAGCAGGTGCTCAGGGCCAACCCCGATGCTTACCTCGTCGCTGAGGTGTGGCGCGGCACGACACCCTGGCTGGGCGGAGACACGGTGCATGGCGTGATGAACTATCGCCTGCGCAACGCAATTCTCGACTTCTGCGCCCTGGATCACATGGACGCTGAAGACTTTGACTACGAACTCGCGTATTTGCGAGACGAGCACGGCGCTTCGGCACCCTATCACCTGACCCTGCTGGGCAGTCACGACACGCCGCGCCTGTTGACCGTATGCGGGGGCGACGTGGCACGGGCCAGGCTCGCGGTGATCTTCCAACTGACGTATATTGGAATCCCGATGATTTACTACGGTGACGAAGTGGGCATGAGCGGGGACAACGACCCCGGTTGTCGCGCGGGCATGGTGTGGGACGAGGCCCGCTGGAACCGGCAGCTATTTGACCTGCACCGCCGGTTGATCGCCCTGCGCCGGTCGCACCCTGCCCTGACTCACGGGGACGTCGAAACACTGCGCGTCTTCAACGCCGTATACGCCTACCATCGCTACTGGGAAGACGATCACGTCATCGTCGTGCTCAACCCGCGCGAGGCGCGCAGCGCTTTCCGTATCCCTCTGCAGGGAGCCGCTCACGCAGCCCAGGCGTGGCAGGACGTGCTGAGCGCTCAGCGCTATAGTGCAGACAGGACAGGGACCTTGCTTGTGGACCTGCCGCCGCGCGGGGGATTGGTGCTGACACCGGTAAAGGACTCCGATGGCTAGAGTGACCATCTCCGAGATTGCCCGACGGGCCGGCGTCTCGAAGACGGCGGTTTCCTTTGCGTTCAATTACCCCGAACGCCTGTCGGAAGAGACGCTGCAACGCATCCTGGCCGTCGCCGAGGAAGTGGGCTATGCGCCCGACCCGGTCGCCAGCAACCTGAAGACCCGCCGCACGGGCTGCATCGGCATTCTGGTGCCTCAGCCCATCCCCATCATCACCCGCAACCCCCATACCCTGGCGTTCATCGAGGGCGTGGGCGAGGTCTGTCACGAAGCGGGCATGTCGCTGATGCTGGTGCCTCCACTCAAAGGCAATCTCAGACGGGCGATCTTGCGGGCCGCCGTAGATGGTTTCCTGACGCTGGGCCTGGAGACGTTCCGCGGCACGATGGTCGTGCTGCAACAGCGCGGGATTCCCTTCGTCATGGTGGATAGCGACCCCACCCCCGGCATCCCCTGTGTCAACATTGACGACGAGACGGGAGCCTACGCCGCCATGTCCTATGTATTGCAGGGCGGGCACCGGCGCATCGCCATTCTGGGCATTCGTTCGGGGCATCATGGCGACTATCACAAATACGCGGGCACGCTGCAACGGCGCATAGCAGGCTATGCGCGCGCCCTGGCAGAATACGGCCTCTCGCTCGATGATGCCGACGTGCGCCTGGTCGAGTGCGAATGCGACGCCGAAGGAGGCTACACGGGCTTTCACGCAGTCTGGCAGACCCGCTGGCAACCAACGGCCATCGTAACCATGGCCGACATCATTGCCATCGGGGTGCTACAGGCCGCGCGCGAGCTTGGCGTGCGCGTCCCGGAAGATGTGTCGCTGATCGGCTACGACGACATCGAGGCCAGCGGCCTCACCTGCCCCGCCCTGACGACTATCCGTCAGCCCGCTGCCGAAAAGGGACGCCGCGCGGCGGAGTTGCTGAGACGCTGGATCGAAGATGGGGCGTTTGCTGCCGAGCACATCACTTTGCCCGTCGAACTGGTGGTGCGGCAGTCCTTCGCGCCCCTGCCCTCAGACCTCTTGCGCTAAAGTGTGTGATGACGGGCATGACCCCGCTTGCCTCTAATCAAGATAATCAAGATTGCGATCGCAGTACATCACCAGCGCGGCGCGCTCTGCCGCCGTACGGTTCACCCCCACGCGCGTGGAAAAAAACAGTGCCAATTCACAGCAGGCCTTTTCAATAATTCAACAAATCAGATGAAAGCCGAGGTCGGCCAGGGTAGTCAGAGACCATAGTGAAAGGTACATGCCAAGAGATTTATTGTCGGAACTTCGACCTCTTAGCATATACACTATGGTCTCTCAGCCAAAAAGGTTCCCTAGACCAGTCCGACGAACGGCCTCTCAGGGTTCAGGAAGGCATATCGGGCACAAAGCCAATAGTCTCCAGGGCCACCGGAATTTCGGGGTTGGCCATGAACAGTTTCCACGGCAGGCCGGTACGGTAATTCTCGATCATCACCACGATGGGGGCCTGATTTAGCCCCATGAAGATGCTGGAAACGTAGTTCTCCGTCGGGTTGAAGGCATCTCGGAAACCGTAGATGCCCCACAACTCACGCCCCCGCTCATAGTAAAAGTGCTTCAAGGCAGTCATGGACTCGGCGGGCGTATAGGGGAAAGCGCTCAGGGCAGCAGTCGGGGTGATTGTGCCGTTGTCGTTCTTGGGTGTCGGATCGTGCGCCAGATAGCCCGTGTGATCGTCGCTCGCTGTCAGCCCCCAGCACTGCGGCCCATAGCCTTCGTAATGGCCAGGATTGGCCACGCAATAGCGATAGTTGATCAGCGTCAGCAGGCGATTGTTCTCGAAGTAGTTGGCGTAACGGTCGCGTTTCCCGCGCGGGTCGAAGCCCAGAAACGAATAGTGGGTGAAGAACAGCGGCCCCCCAGTGCCTACCCCAACCGGCAGGCGCAGCCCGTAGTATTCGCGGCCATTGACGTAGCGATCCCCATGCGTGGTCTTGCCCCAGTTCTGGCGGTAACGACGAGCGCGCGGTGCCTGCGACGCCCAGCCTGTATGATAGAGCGAGGGGGGCACCGGATGGGTAGGAGAGGCGATGGCCAGCAGATAGGCGATCAGCGTCTCGTTCCAGCCGATCAGTGGGTGATTGATGCGCCAGCCAAACGTCGGCGACCAGTGCCAGTAGAGATAGTCCGGGTCTGCAGGATTGCGATACCAGTCCCACTCGACTTCCTCCCACAGCCGGGTGATGATGTCGCGCAGAGCGCGCTCTTCTGGCGTCTCCTGGTCGAAGTATTGCCGGGCAGTGAGCAGGCCCTGCATCATGAAGGCGGTCTCTACCAGATCGCCGCCGTTGTCGTATCGCCCAAAGACCGGGACGACCTGACCAGTTCGCCCGTCCAGAAAATGCGGCCACGCTCCGTGAAAGCGCTCCGCCCTCTGCAGGAACGCCAGAATCTTGTGCAGGTGCGCGACTGCCGCCTCCCGACTCACGAACCCCCGCGCCACCGCGACCACCAGCGCCATCACGCCAAAGCCTGACGCCCCCAGGGCTACCAGATGCTCGTCCCCCGGCACACATTCGAGCGCCATGCCCGCGTCGGGGTGCGCATGTTCCCAGTAGTAGCGGAACGACGCTTCCTGCACCATGGTCAACAGATCGTCGTCACGGAGAGGGCGCAGGCTGGTCGCAATGATCGGCGAAGGGGACGATTCCTGATAGGCATGATTCACTGTCGTGACCCAGTAGGCAATCGTTTCCGCGGGCACCTCTATATAATCGGCGTAGCGATTAAACGCTGGCGATTGAATCCCTACCGGTTGAAACTCTCCGCCGTCCACAGCGCGATAGATGACGCAATATTCGACTTCCGGATCGTTGAGCGGCTCCCACTGCAAATCCACGTGCCGGGCATAAGCGCGAGCGGTCAGGCGCTCAGGAGGGGCAACCGGCTGTCCCTCCCGCTCATCGCGCAGTTTGATCTCATCCAGATACAGCGTGTGCCACTGCTCATCATCTACCGCCTGGGTGAAAATGATTTTGCGCAGCAGACCGAAATCGAATTGCTCCGTGTCCGTGCTGAAGATGCTGAGGGGAATCTGTACCCACGTCCACTGCCCGGCGGGCAGGTCGCTGAGAAACTCCGGCCAGCGCAGCAGCCGGGAGAGTGTAGAATGCCCTCCGGCCAGCGCCAGCGCCAGACCAGGCAGACACTCGACATCAACGGGCTGCGTAGGGTAACACCAAAAGGTGAGCGTATCCCCTTGCAACCGCAGGGGGCGTCCCCGCCATCGCTCGACATGAATCTCAGCCCGCCAGTCTCCCCCTGGGCGCGAGCACCAGGTCAGCTCCAGCGCATTGGGCGGACTGACGAAAAAATCCTCAGCGACCGGCAACTTATGGCGGATTGCTTTCACCTCGCTGGGCAGGGTGAAGACGCAGTGGCTATGATAGTAGCTGCGCGCCGTCAGGCTGTTGTCGAAGATCAGGTGACTGTAATAGGCAGTGCGTGAGGAGGACATGCTCACCCTACCCTTCATGCGCGGCAGAGTTGATGATCACCTGGCGATAGTACTGCGCGCTTCGTTTGGGAATGCGCGCGCGCGTGACCGGGTCAACGTGAATGATCCCAAAACGCTTTTCGTAACCATGCGTCCACTCGAAATTGTCGAGCAGGCTCCACACGAAATACCCTTTCACAGGCACCCCCTGGGATAGCGCCGCCTCGGTTGCCATCAGATGCGCGCGCAGATACGCGACGCGCTGCGGGTCTTCGACTACACCATCACGGGGCGGCGGATCGTCGAAGGCAGCCCCGTTCTCAGTAATGTAAATGGCCTTTGGGGCGTAATCCTGCTTCAGACGTAGCAGCAGATCGGTCAGACCTTTCGGGCAGATTTCCCAGCCCATGGCGGTTGTCTCAGCCTCTGCCTGAGGCACGTGACGCAGACGCAGCGGCAGTTCGTCCCCGGCGTGCTCGACCACGTTGCGAATATAGTAGTTCACACCCAGAAAGTCGAGCGGGGCAGCAGCCGCTCGCACCGCCGCCAGGTCAATTCGCGGCAGCCACTCTTGCAGTAGCGCCACCATGTCGTCTGGATAAGTTCCTCTGAAGAGCGGGTCAAGGAACCAGCGGTTCAGAAAACCATCCTGGCGACAGGCTGCCGCCTGATCTGCGGGGCGGTCGGACGCAGGATAGACAGGATTCAGGTTGAGCGCGATGCCAACCTCAGCGAGGGGAGCATTGCGGCGCAGGACAGGCACTGCCGCGCCGTGTGCCAGCAGCAGGTGATGGGCAGCCTGGCAAGCTGCTGTCAGGTCGGCCAATCCCGGCGGGTGGCCCGCATAGAAATGCCCCACAAACGCGACAATCCACGGCTCGTTGTGCGTGATCCAGCCCTGCACCCGATCTCCCAATCGCCGCGAGATGACATCTGTGTATTCGGCGAACCACTCTACGCTGGCGGGGTTGAGCCATCCGCCGCGATCCTGCAACGCCTGCGGCAGGTCCCAGTGATACAGTGTAGCGAAGGGTTTAATGCCAGCCCTGAGCAGTTCGTCTACCAGATGATCATAGAAAGACACGCCCGCCGCGCTGACCCGTCCTGTGCCTTCTGGCAGGACGCGGGGCCAGGCAATGGAAAAGCGGTAGGCCTGCAGGCCGAGATCGCGCATCAGAGCGACATCTTCGCGAAAGCGGTGATAATGATCGCAAGCTGTGTCGCCCGTGTCCCCGCGTGCGATGCGGGGAGGCAATGTATGGCAGAAGCGATCCCACACGCTCTCACCGCGCCCGTCTTCGCGCACCGCTCCTTCGATCTGGTAACTAGATGTGGCCGCTCCCCACAGAAACGTACTCGGAAAAGGCATCGTCCCATCTCCTGGTGATCGCGGCAAGGATATAGGAGCGTATGGCCCGGCCCATACGCCCCTATTCCACACACTTGACCGACCGACTTGACTACTGTTCCGCTTTGACCGCTTCCAGATAGGCGGGTGTCACCGCATAATCGCCTTCCTTCTCCACAAAGCCCATCTTCGCCAGCGCGTTCTGGATAGGCTCGTTCTGCATGAACAGCTTCCACACGAAGCCGTCTTGGTAGTTAGCGATCATCAGCAGAATGTCGCCCTGATCAATGCCAATGTGTTCTGTGGAGTACCAGTCTTCTTCGGCATTGATCGCGCTGACAAAGCCATACTCCCGCCAGACCTTCGCGCCATATTTGCTCAACATGGCACGCATGGACTCGAAGGCCGCTTCTGGCGTGAAGGGCAGGCAGGCGATAGAAGCATAGGGGGCCACTGTCCCGTCATGGGTGCCACCTGCGCCATACGCCTTATAGCCGCGCGGACCATCCGACGCGCTGATGCCCCACACGCCATCCTGATAGGTGGCGAACGTTTCAGCGTTGTCTATGGCAAACTGCCGATTGCGCTGGCAGGCGCGCACCGCGTTGTTGAAGTAGTTGGCATAGGCGTCCTCACGACCGCGTAGGTCCAGGTAGGCCAGCGGATACTGGTAGACAAAGAGCGGCTCGCCGGGCAGGGAGATATATTCGCCGGACACGTTGACTGGACGTTTCCAGGCGTCCCAGGTCTCAGCAGGCACAGGGTGGGTCGGCGAGCCAATTGCCAGTGCATAGAGCAACAGGCTCTCGTCGAAGTGATCCCAGAAGGCGGAGAGGAAGCCAATATCCGGCTTCCAGCCCATCGCGATCATGGTGCCATTGGCCATCATCCACTGCCAGTCAATCTGCTCGTAGAGCTTATTGGCCAGTGTCTCGACCTCTGTGCCCTGGAAGTACTCGCCAGCCGTCAGCGCTCCGGCGATGAACAGCGCCGTGTCTATGGAAGACAGCTCACTGCTCCACACGCGCTCGCCGGTCTGCATGTCCACAAAGTGATAGAAGAAGCCATGCTCGCCCTGCACCCCGCCCCCGGCAAAGGTCTTCAGAGTAGTGAGCGCGCGCTCGTAACCCTGGTCGTAGGTGATCCAGCCCCGATCTACCCCAATTGGTATGGCAGCCAACCCGAAGCCGACCGCGGCAATGCTCGATGGCGAATCGGGCGTGCTGCGGTCTTTGATCAGGCCGTTGGCAGGATTGGCTTCGTACCAAAAGTAGTCGAAGGTTTCGTGTGCGACGGCGTCCAGCAGCCCCACATCGTCAAGGGAGAGAAGCAGTTCGACCTCGCGCTGATAGACTGCTTCGGGTGAATACTCTGCCGCCGCGACTGGCGCTTGCACACCAGTCAGGTAGGCACTGCCCAGGTAGAACGGTTCGGTGAGCGGCGTCTTACCCGCTGCCTCTTCATAGAAGAAGGATAGATAGAGGACATAGCTGCCCCCTTCCTGCGGCTCGCGCATGGGCTGAAGTGGCTCGTAGACAATGCGGTTCCAGCCCGTCTGCAATTGCGCCGCGCCGCCAAACACACCGCCGACCCAGGCCCACTCGCCTGTCACATCCGCCATGCCCATGAAGAAGCGATTGGCGTTCAGCGTGTTCTCCGGCGGCAGATACACCTCCAGTTCCACCCTGGTATACGAAGCCCAGTCCTGTAGATCGGCAGCGCTAAGAGGAAATGCCAGCTTGGTCTCTTCCGACGTCCCACCAGGCGTCACCCGAAGCGTGGGGTTACCGGCAGGCGACAACACGTCCTCGCTGAGGGCAAAGGTCGAGCCAGTGTTGTCGTCACCCAGTGCGCCAACGTCCTTGTTCTCCCATGCTGTCCAGACGATCTCAGCGGGCAGAGGCGTGATCGCTTCTTCACCTTCTTCTTCTGCGGCAGGCACCGTCAGATAGATGCTGCCGAGATAGAACGGCTCGCTGAGGGCTGTCTTGTTGCCCTTGTCGTCAGCGTTCATGAAGGCCAGATAGACGAAATATGCGCCGCTAGTGTTGATCTGCTGCATCTGTGGATCGAGCACAAACACCGCGCGCGTCCAGCCGGAGTCACCCTGCAACTCACCCCACGTGCCACCAGCCCAGGCCCATTCACCGGTGATGTCGCCCAAGCCCATGAAGACACGGTTCGGGTTGAGCGCATTTTCGGGCGGCAGGTAGATTTCCAGTTCGACCTGCCCGTGAGTGATCCAGTCGCTCAGGTTGGCTCCGCTGACAGGGAAGGCCAGCTTGGTTTCTTCAGCGGTGCCGCTGGGGATGATCTGCAGCGAGGGCGCACCTGCCGGAGTCAGGATGTCGCTGCTCTGGGCAAAGTCGGTGCCAGTGTTGTCATCGCCCAACATGCCGGGGTTCTTCTGTTCCCATGCCTTCCACACGATGGGGCCGGTCTCGGCAGGGGTAACCGCTTCCTCCGCGCCCATCAAGATAGCGCTGCCCAGATAGAATGGCTCGGTGAGGGGTGTCTTGGCGCCCGCGTCTTCGTAGAAGAAGGAGAGATACAAAGTGATCTTGTTGGCAGCAGGTTTGGGTTGACGCATGGCGTCGTCGGGCGTGAATACGATGCGATTCCAGCCGGGCTGAGCCTGCGTGTCGCTGAACACCCCGCCAATCCAGGAGAATTCGCTGGTAACGTCGGCCATTCCCATGAAGAAGCGGTTGGCGTTCAGAGCATTACCTTCTGGCAGGTATACCTCCAGCACTACTTGCCGATAGTTCGCCCAGTCCGCCAGGTCTGCGCCCAGCACAGGAAAGGCCAGCTTGGTCTCTGGAGACGCGCCGCCGGGCGTCACCTGAAGCGCAGGACTGCCAGCAGGCGACAATACGTCTTCGCTGAGCGCAAAGGTGGAGCCAGTGTTGTCGTCGCCCAGCGCGCCGATGTCCTTGTTCTCCCACGCTGCCCAGATCAACTCACCTTCCTGAGCGCCGGCCCGTGAGGGATAGCCTGCCAGCAGCAACGCGACAAGCAACACCCCCAACCCAAGGTAAAGAAATCTGTTGGCCATAGTGCCTCCTCAGAACAACTCTGCTCTTTACGCCAAATCACAAGAGGGTGGCATGAGCACACGGCGTTTTTCTTCAGTATAGACCTGATGAGACAGCTTGTCAAAACGCTTTTACAACACCGATGCCCGATATAGCCCGATTTCGCAATCATTTTTTCGCGTGGAAAAGTTAGCTCAAAGGGTTGCATTCCCTTTCGAAGTCGTGTTATAATGAAAGCGCTTTAATGGATCGTACCCTATTGCGCTTGAGTGGTGGTTGACTGATGCCTGTCACTATTTTCGACGTTGCCAAACGTGCCGGTGTCTCGATCGGAACCGTGTCACGGGTGATCAACAACCGCGACCGCGTCAGCCCCGAAACGCGCGAAAGAGTGTTGCAGGCGATCCGTGAATTGGACTATCAAGTCAATCCCTTCGCCCGCAGCCTGGCCAATCAACAAACGGATACGCTGGGGCTGGTCATCCCACAAGTCAACGATCCTTTTTTCTTCCAGATCGTGCGCGGGGTCGAGGACGCCGCAGCAGCGGCTGGCTATAGTCTGCTGATCGCCAGTCAGCCCCGCCACACAGGTGAGCACCGCTATCTGCAACTGTTCCGGCGTCGCCATGTGGATGGGATGGTGCTGGTGGCCATTGATGTGATCGAGCACGAGGTCCAGCAGGTGGTCAAACGGGGAGTGCCCATCGTGCTGGTACAGCTTGAGATCGGCCACAATATCCCTACGTTCCTGGCGGACAATTACGGCGGTGCGCGCGCACTGGTCGAACACCTGATGCAACACGGCTATCGTCGTGTGGCCTACATCACTGGCACCAACTTCACACCAGACAATCGCGAACGACTGCGGGCGCTGCGCGATGTGCTGGCAGAGCACAACCTGACGCTCCCTGAAGAGTATGTGGTGCAGGGCGACTATCTGGTCGGCAGCGGTTCGCGCGCTATGCGTCAATTGCTCAGCCTGCCAGAGCGTCCACAAGCCGTATTCGCCGCTAACGATCAGATGGCTATCGAGGCCATCATGGTCGCCCAGGAACAGGGTCTGCGCATTCCAGAGGATATTGCCGTCGTCGGCTTCGACGACATCCCTATGGCGAGTTCTGTCTCTCCTGCCCTGACCACAGTGCACCAGCCGATCTATGAGTTGGGCTGGCACGCCGCACAGACTGCCCTGGAGATGATCAAGACTGCCAGGGACGAGCGCCCGCGCACCGCTCCCCGCCTGACCCTGTTGCCAACTTCACTGGTCGTCCGCCGTTCGTGTGGCTGCAAGGGGTAATTCGCTCCCTATCACAGGGACGCTCTCGGTGCAGTCGTTGTAAAAACGCTTTTACAAGCGAAAAGAGGAGGAGAAACAAACGCCCCCCGACAGATTCATAAACCTAATCGTCCAGAAACCCAGAAGTAAAAAACAAGCTGAGAAAGGAGTTAATGAAATGTTCGCCCTTCGGTTTTCGGTGGTGCGCCTGGTCTTGATCCTGGTGCTGGCAGGCACTTTGCTGGCCCCGCAGATCTCTCAAGCCCAGGAACAACCCATGGCCGACAAGATTCGCGTTTCCGTTGTGGCCGGTGCCATGCAGGACACGATGAGCCGGCTGGTAGAGAAGTACCAGCAAGCCAACCCCGGCGTGACGGTGACCCTGGAGCTGGAGCCAGAAGGCGGTGCCTTCCAGGCGCTGATTGCCGCTGGCAACCAGCCCGACCTGATCATCACCTCGTTTGGACCAATGCTGGGTACGCTGGCAGAACAGAAGGCTGCTGTTGTCCTGGATGATCTGCCTGGCGCGGCGGAACTGTTCGAGCGCCTGCTGCCAGCCGCGTTGCAGAAGCTCTATGGCCATTACTACTACGTCCCCGTTGGCATCGACATCACCTTGATGATCTACAACAAAGCCCTATTTGAGGAAGCCGGTCTCGATCCGAACGACCCGCCTACCACGTGGGACGAGTTCCTGGCCGCCATCGCCGCCATAGATGCTCTGCCGCCTCGTGAGAATGGCGATGAGGTCTACGGGACAGTCTTCTGGAACGAAGCGCTGCAATGGGGCGGCTGGTACTGGAATATGTTGCAGCCGATTTACCTCAACGCCAATCAGGGACGTTGTCAGTTACTCAACAACCTGGCGACCGACATCATCTTCGACCGCGAAGAGTGCGAACTGGACAAGTTCTTCGAGTTCGTCAAGGCGGCCCAGCAATACGCGCCGCCGACCATGGAGAAGAACTTTTTCGGTCGCAACATCGGCACCTGGCTGCAATACGGTTACTCGTGGGAACCCAACCTGCAGTCGGCGGCAGGACAGCCGATGGTGATCGGCGAAGATGTGGGCGTCGCGCCGGTGCCCGTTCCCAATGAGGGCGACACCAGTTTCACTACCCTGGGCGGGCGCGCCATGATGATCCTCAAAACCACGCCGGAGCGCGAGGCCCGCGCCTGGCATTTCCTGCAGTTCCTGATGGAAGACGAGAACAACTATCAGTTCATCACGGAGCTGGGGTACCTGCCTGCTCTGCTGTCGCTGCAGGACGATCCCTACTTCCAGCAGCCGGCCCGTCAGCCTTTTGTGCAATTGCTCGAACACGGTTACGTGCCAGAGCAATTCGCCACGGCAGAGCGGGCGGCTTCGGCCTTGCAAGGCGTCTACTACCAGGTAGTGGTCGAGGGATCCATCCCCCTGGAAGACGCCGTCGCTGCGGCGGCCAAGGCCGCGCGCGAGGCCATTCAGAGTTAATAACACCCCTCCGGCAAAGCGGTGGTGCGTGCCACGGTGCGCACCACCGCTACTCTTAGAACCGTATCATGACGATTGTACGAGGGAACCGTATGGAATTGCCTGCCGTCACTCACGCGCCGCCTGTAGCGCGCCCGCGTCTGTTGCATCGTATCCGGCAATACTGGTGGGGATATGTGTTCGTCTCGCCCTGGATTATGCTGTATCTCGTCTTTGGTCTCTACCCACTGGTACTGTCGTTTTTTCTGACTTTTTTCAACTACTCCTTTGTCACCCCTGGTGATCGCACCTTCGTCGGCATCGGCAACTGGGTTCGCGGCCTCGAAGACCCGCTCTTCTGGAAGAGTCTGTACAACATTGTCCTCAACCAGGCGGTGTTCATCTTTCTCAAGAACGGGCTAGGTCTGTTCCTGGCTGCCCTGCTCTTCCGCGTGACCGTCGGCGCGCGGATTTTTCGCACCATCTACTTCCTGCCGGTCATTACCTCCACCGTGGTACTGATGACCGTTGGCGACAACCTGGCTGGCCCCGGCGGAGCAGTGCAACTGTGGCTGATGGACATAGGGGTATTGTCTAAACCTGTCTTCTGGAAAGCCTATGATACGTTGCCGATGATCATCATCGCCATCATCAACACCTGGAAGTGGTTTGGCATCAGCACGGTGATCTTGCTGGCGGGGATGTACGGCATTGACCCGCGCCTGTTCGAAGCAGCAGCGGTGGACGGAGCGAACGGACTGCAAATCTTCCGCCGCATCACCATCCCTATGCTCCGCCCTCAACTCTTTTTCCTGCTGGTGGTGGATGTTATCAATGGGTTGCAGATGTTCGGCGAAATTCTGAGTATTGGTTTCAACGTGTATGGGGGCATCAAGAATCAGGCCCTGACCCCCGTGCTCTACCTGTATGCGCAGGCGTTCGATCAGGCAAACGTGGGCTATGCTTCCACACTGGGGCTGATGCTGGCCACCATTATCGCTGTGCTGACGTTCCTGCAATTCAAGTTCGTCCCGTCCCGGCTCGACTGAGGAGGTGGCCATGTCAGCTCGTAAGCGCCTCTCCCCCTCTCTGTTCCTGACCTACGCCATCCTGATCGTCGGAGCCATCGTGGTCGTCTATCCTTTCGCCTATATGGTTGCCAACTCGTTCAAGACAGGCCGCGAAATTATGCACGCTCCCCGGCAACTGATTCCCTCGGAGCCAACGCTCCGGGGGTACGAAGGCGTCTTCGAGGAACTTAACGTGCTGCTCCTGTTCAGGAACACGTTGATCGTAGCCGTGGCAGTGACGCTCGAAAACGTCTTTCTCAGCGCCCTGGCCGGCTATGCGTTCGCCAAAATCCCTTTTCCGGGGCGCGACAAAATCTTCGCCTTCATGCTGCTGACGATGATGATCCCCGGCGTGCTATTCCTCATCCCGACCTATGTGCTGATGTACAACATCGGTTGGGTAGGCCGGTTCGAGGCGCTTATCATTCCGGGCGCGGTTTCGGTCTTCAATATCTTTCTCGTGCGTCAGTTTATCAGCGGTATTCCAGACGAACTCATCGAGGCTGCCCGCATTGACGGAGCGCGTGAGACGACCATCTTCCGGCGCATCATCCTGCCGCTGGTGCGTCCGGCCCTGGGTACCGTGGCCATCCTGACCTTCATGGGTAGCTGGAACGATTTTATGGGACCGCTGCTCTACCTCAACCGACCCGATCGCTGGACCCTGCAACTGGGTCTGCTGCAGTTTCGAGGCACCGTCCCCGGCGAAAATGCCGAACAAATCTGGGCGCTCACCACCCTGATCACCCTGCCTATTCTGATCATGTATTTCTTCATCCAGGAGCAGTTCGTCAAGGCGTTCGCCAATGTATCTTTGAGCAAATAACGATGGTAGACGAAACACTTCCCCCCCAACCACGCCCTGCACCGCCCGCACCGGGACGATCGCGAACGCTGATTCTGGTTGGCGGAGCGGTCGTTCTTTTCATTCTTTCCTACGTGCTGGCCTGGGGCAATGCCTATCGCCTATCTGCCGGTTACCTGAAAGATGCCGACGCAAGCTATGCAGAAGGGCGCTATCTGGACGCACTACTCGGCTATCAGAAATTCAACCCTGCCAGACAACGCTACGTGCAACATGGCGGCTACATTCAGGTACAGCGCATTTGGGAAAACCGCTATGCCTGGCCCAAACCGGACCTGGTCGAGCGGGCGCAGGAGCGCATCAACGAAATCCTGGAGCAGCGACTCTCCATTGCCGAAGCTGAACAATTCATTCAAGAGAATATCGGGCGCAGCAACCCTTACATGGGTATCATTTACCTGCGCCTGGGAGAGCTATACGAAGCAGATGGACGCTTGCGCGATGCGGAGGATGTGTATACCTCAGTCCCCGACCTCTTTCCTGACGATCAGGCGCTCATCGAGCGCGCCCGGCGCAACCTGGAACGTCTTCAACAGCAGGACTCTGGCAGCATCCTGTCTCTTTGAAGGATGGCACACAGCATGGCTCAGCTACAGAACGCCTACGGCTACTTCAGCGACGATGGTCAGGAATACATCATCACTCGCCCCGACACCCCCATGCCCTGGATCAACGTGCTTTCGAACGGTGACTACGGGCTGGTGATTTCACAGGCAGGCAGCGGCTATAGCTGGCGCACCCATGCCAGCCTGAATCGCATTACCCGCTGGGAACAAGACCTGATCCGCGACGAATGGGGCAAATACCTCTACCTGCGCGATGCCAGCAGCGGCGAGTTCTGGTCACCGACCTGGCAACCCTGTGGCGAAGTGCTCGATCATTACCGCGTGCGGCATGGTATGGGCTACACGATCATCGAGAGCCGGCGAGGGTCGCTGAGCAGCCAGGTGACCTACTTTGTGCCGCTAGCTGCGCCCTGCGAAGTCTGGCTGCTGCGCCTGGAAAACCTGGGCGATCGGCCTCGTCATCTGCAGGTGTTCACCTACCTGGAATGGTTGTTGGGGTCGGCGCCGGATTGGCACCGTGAGTTTCACCGCACGTTCATCGAAACCCAGTTCAGCCAGGAGCACGGTGTTCTGCTAGCTACCAAAGTGCTGTGGGAACTGCCGGTGCAGAGCAAGACACACTGGAATCGCCCCTGGCCATACGTGGCCTTTCACAGCGCATCCAAGACACCCGCCGGTTTCGACGCTGACAAACGCGATTTCCTGGGCAGGCATGGCACCCCACATCGCCCACTGGCAGTCGTGACCGGTCGCCCCGGCAACCGTGCCGGTCGGTGGGGAGATGCTGTCGGCAGCCTGTACCTGGAACTGTCACTTGCGCCGGGAGAAGTGCAGGAGATTGCATTCACACTAGGTGCGGCTGACGATCACGGCCAGGCTCTGTCGCTGGCACAGAGGTTCAGAGACACTGGGACGGTGCATGCCGCGTTGCAAGCTGTGCGCGCATACTGGCAAGAGCTTGTCGGCGCGTTGAAAGTCGAGACGCCCGATCCGGCCCTGAACTTGCTGGCAAATGGCTGGCTGGCTTACCAGGCTATCGCCGGGCGGCTCTTCGGGCGTACCGCCTACTACCAGACCGGCGGTGCCTATGGCTTCCGCGATCAGCTTCAAGACAGCCTGGTGTGGCTGCTCCTGGGCCGCCCGGAAAAGACTCTGGAGCAGATTCGCTTGCACGCGGCCCATCAATATCAGGATGGCATTGTCTTGCACTGGTGGCATCCCCTGGCAGAGACGGGGATGCGCTCGGATTACAGCGACGATCTGCTCTGGCTGCCCTTCGTTACGCTCTACTACCTGTACGAGACAGGCGATTTGGCCTGCCTGGAACAGGAAATCCCTTTTTACGACGGGGGGAGTGCCCCGCTGCGGGAACATTGCCTGCGCGCCTTCGAGATAGCGCTGCAGCGCCGTAGCGCACGCGGTTTGCCGCTCATCTTGAAGGGGGATTGGAACGACGGTCTCAACGCAGTAGGAGCCGAAGGACGGGGCGAAAGCGTCTGGATGGCACACTTCCTGCATTATCTGCTGTGCGCCTGGGCCGCCCTGCCCGGCGAAGACAGCGACACCGCCGCTCGCTTCCGCCGCGAAGCGGAATCCTTGAGAGAAGCCGTGAACCGTCATGCCTGGGATGGGGCCTGGTATTGGCGTGCTCGCACCGATGCGGGTGCGCTGGTCGGTTCGCGGCACTCGCGAGAAGGGCAGATTTTCCTCAACGCGCAGACCTGGGCTGTGTTGAGCGGCATCGCCGATGATCAACGTGCCCGCCAGGCAATGACTTCTGCGCGCGAACGCCTCTATTCGCCCTACGGGCCGCTGCTACTGGCTCCAGCCTACACGCACCCCGATCCAGAAATCGGCTACCTGTCGCGTTACGCCCCCGGTACGCGCGAAAACGGAGGCGTGTACTGTCACGCGGCCTGCTGGGCGGTGCTCGCTGAACGCCGCCTGAACGGTGTCCAGGCCGCCTACGACCTGTGGCGCAGCTTTTGCCCGCCTGCACGCGCCGCAGACGCCGACCGCTACGCAGGCGAGCCATATGTCATGCCGGGCAACGTGGGCGGGCCGCAGGCGGCTGTTCCCGGACAGGCCGGCTGGACGTGGTACACCGGCTCAGCGGCGTGGTACCTGCGCGCGCTAATAGAAGGCGTGCTTGGTGTCGAAGCTCGTCTGGAGGGCTTGCGAGTACACGCTGCCTTGCCGGAGGAATGGGATCAGTATCATCTCCAACGCAAGTTCCGCGGCATCCTGTATGATATTACTGTGCGAAGGGCAAGGCCAGATGAATCGGCAGGGTGCTATGTTGACGGTTACCCCTGGTCAGGTGAGTACTTGCCAATCGGCACCGCTGACGCCATCCAGGTGGAGATAGTGGTATAGGGAGACACGCGCATCGGGTCAGGCTGACGCCTGACAAAGGGTCAGCCAGGACGACAATTGCCCCACGACAACGTTCAGCGTGCTTTGATACCGACTACATGGGGGCGCTGTGTCAACCTCATCGCGGACAGCGTGGCTCGCACGACCTATCCGTACGTGATGCTGTTGGCGAACCAAGCTGTTAACTGAAAGTACCGCGCGCAATCGAGACGATCAGGATGACCAGGTTGGTTCTGATTGCCAATGGTTTCATCGGCGCGGATTAGCTCATCCTTCGGCTCGATAGCGGCGATGCCACGT
>AMZC01000984.1_pt1 | contig 20788 bp, 16 predicted proteins | sample 948551 | NCBI WGS metagenome assembly AMZC01 (sample SAMN01120625, study PRJNA171369) | bioreactor sludge metagenome | biome: sludge; isolation source: anaerobic thermophilic cellulolytic sludge from lab reactor | place: China: Hong Kong, Shek Wu Hui wastewater treatment plant | collected... | reverse complement strand
GCAAAAAGTGCATAACACGCTCTAGCGCTCCTCTACGACTGGCAACCACCCCAGGTCGCCCCCTGGCATCAGTAACTGTGCCGCGATCCACCCCTCGAAACGCGCATTCTGCACGCGCACCCAGGTAGCGTCTTGGTTACGCCCTGTGGCAGCAAAGACCATTCGATTGGGGGCGATGCCTATCTGCCGCCGGTCAGTTCCAGGGCCTTCGCGTATGTTCACGCCATCAGCGGTCACGGTCACCAGCGGCTGCCCCGCCAGGGCGAAATCGAACGGTGCGCGCGAGTCGAGCAGTTGCGGTTCGAGCGGCTGATCGAGACAATCCTTGGAGGCGCGCGCCGCCACACAGAGCCTTCCGATGCGCAGCGCCTGCCCGGCCAGGCGCACCGGCAGACGCACCTCAACCGCGTCCCCCAGGCCCAGGGCCGCATCCGCGACCAGAGTCTCCTCGCCTTCCGGCCCGACTCGGTACACCCCAGAATGCCCGGCAACCAGCACTGTGTTCTCCGCGCCGGTCTCCTCTTCCCCCAGAGACAGTTCCACACGCGCCCCGATGTCGGGCGGTTCCTTCGTGTGGATCAGCACATACAGGTAGTCGTCATCGGCCACTGCCCGCACATGCTCGATGTCCACCGTGGGGTTCTCCACGTCTCCCTTGTCGTCGGCAACCGAACCCTCTGTGTGCTGCGACCAGTCCTGCTCCTGGCCGTCAACAGCCAGCCAGGTGAACCCTGCTGGCAAAGCAGGCCATTGCTCAGGCGGTAGATCGAGCAGCCAGGCGGCCAGCCGTTGGGCCAGAATCCAGTTGCCGGCGTTGCGCGGCGACGAACCCGTTTGCGCCAGCCCCAACCCGTTTCTGAACGATTCCGAATCGCCCACAAGCGCCACGCGCGAACCGGTCTTTGTGTTCCTCGCCAGCACCGCGACATTGAGTCTGCCCAAGGCATCCGCCCCGATATTCAGCTCAAGGCGGTCAACCGGGTTGCCGCCCTCTGTCCGAAAGATGGACGGGGCCGTCTCGCCGAACGCTGAGTCGCTATACAGCAGGGGCACGCCCACGCTACCGACCCCCAACGCCTGAACGCCGAAGTGCCGCGCCCCCCACACCCACACCGGCACCCCATACTGCTTCAGCGGCGCGGTAATGGCATCATCAACGACATCGGGATAAGTCAACATGTACGTCCGGTAGAGGTCGGAGATCGTCCCTGTAGAAAACCACGGCTCGGCCAGGAAGGTATCATAGACCGAGACTCCGTAGTCCCAATCCAGCAGCAGACTCAGGCCGCTGGTAGCAAGGCGCGTCCGGACGTTGCGCGTGCCGTCAAAAGAACCTTCGGGGTCGAAGGCGAACAGGGCATGGTTGCCGCGAGCCAAGTGCAGCCAGAGATAGAGCACCTGCGCAAAGCCAGGGCTGCGATAGGGACCGACGATCACCACCACTTTCGCCTGTTCGGGCAGGGGGGTGGTCAGATCGACGTATTCCACCCTGGCCCCCAGGCTGCGGAATATTTCGGCCAGGGTGCTGACCCCCATACGCCCCGTGTCGGTCATCCGGGCCGTATCGAGCGGCAAGTCCTGGACAAAGACCACCAACGGTGACGTGTGTGTCTGGGCGTGGCTTAAGGCAGTCCCGCCGCACAGCACCAGAGCAATCAGCAAGCATAGGGCCACAGAACGCAGTTGGGACATGGGTGTCATTCTCTCCATCAAGCCAGCATCTCCGCACTGACTGCACGAGATGGTGCGCCTGCTGTCATGGGCTGGGAGTGGGGGTGAGAAGCGGCGTCGGCGTCGGCACAGGAGTAGGAGAAGCCGTCGGGCCTGGTGTCGGGAACGCGATCTGCTCGGTTGGCATGGCGTCCGCTCCCACCAGCCACCCTACCGCTCTCAGCAGGAAGTACGCATTGGCCGGATACAGAAATCCTGCCGTACTGGCTGGCGCGGTTTGCATCCCCCGGCCATTGGTGACGAAGTCGCGGTCGCCGACGACGACCAGCCGCGCCCCCGTCAGCCGGTTCTCCGAGGCCACCGCCAGGGCCAGCGGACCGCGCGGCGTGTCAATGCCAATGTTGAACGCTGCTGTGCCCTCCAGCAGATAGGCCGCGAAACTGGCCTCTCCGTAGTAGTCGTCGCTGGAAAATACCAGGGGCGTGGCACGGTAGGATTGAACAGAAGCATCGTAGGCTATTGACCGCGCGGTGAAGAAAGCCAGCGGCCCGCCCAGGCCCGTCGTGATGGGGTGTGTCGGATCGATATCTGTAGCCAGGAGGTCAGACTGCAGACCGCCTGACCGATCCTCGACCACGACTACGTCGCCGCGCACGCGGATACCGAAATCCTGCCAGGTGAGATCGAAGAACTCGGTGGGGATAGACCGGTTGATGTCGGTCACCAGATTGCCCTCTTCGTCCACTGCGGTCAGCAAGGGGTCTACGAACAGCAGCGCCGCCCCACCGTTGCTGAGGTAGTGCCACAGCCGCGCCAGCTCCGCCACGCCCACATAGCGCACTGGCCCGGCAATGATCACCAGGTCGGCGTCGTCGGGGATGCCCTGTCGCCAGTCCAGGGTCGAGATTTCCGCTCCCAGACTGCTCAGCAAACCAGCGAAGAGCGATGCGCCGTCGTCGGAGCGATCGTAGGGGTTGGCCTCGCGATCGTCCTCAGAGAAGTAGATCGAATAGCCGTCAAGGCGGCGCACTTCCTGCTGACGGGAGACATCGGCAAAGACGGGCACGCCAATGGCGGCGATGATTCCCAGGATAACCAGCGCCGTCAGAAGTTGCCTCTGCCAGAGTACCCTCATTCGTTGCATAGCTGTCTCCTTTGATCTCACACTCCCCCGATCGCTCATGTTCCCGCGGCAGGACTCAGCAGCGCCCCGCAGCCCCGAGGCCACGCGCCCCCTGCCGACCGGACATCTGTGCCGCTCCGCCTTTCACCAGGCGGCGTCCGTGGAAGGTGCCCTGCGCCCTTGAATACGGCCCACAACCTTTCTCAAGAACGCCCGGTTCGATACTCCCCCTGCCATGCGGTGATAGACCCAGCGCCACAGTGGGCAATAGCAATGGTCGTAAGGCCCTGGATAGAGCACCACCTGTCCGCCAAAGCCCAGTTTGTAAGCTGTGGTCGTGTTGTGGTGCGACTTCGGCAGGGGTTTGCCTGCCAGCACCAGACGCGCAATGTCCGGATTGATGCCTTCCAGATCGAAGAACCGATATCCTGCGTCGGCGGCCCACTGGATGACGGCCCAGTCCAGGACTCGGTTCGGCTGATATTCGCCATGTGTGCCCGACCAGCCGATCATCTTGCTAATCACGGTATCGGCGAACGGCACAACTACCTGCGCCGACACATCCTCCCCCTTCACCTGCGCGATGAACAGGCGGATGTAGCCGTGTTCATGCAGCACGCGCCACATTGTTGTGAAATACTCCAGCGGATATGGAACGAACCCCTGTCGCCGGCTGGTTGCCACATGCAGCGCATAGAAGCGGGGAATGTCCTCACCCGCGCCCTGGCGCACTTCCACACCTCTGCGCAACCCCCGCCGGATGCCCTGGCGCGTGCTGGGGTGCATGCTCGCCATGAGGCGCTCCGGGTCTGCGCTCAGGTCAATCACCACACTGGCCATCGGCGCGACGGCCACCCGCCCAGGTCGAAACCCCCAGCGGGGCAGGTGCTCAACCAGCACGGTATCGTGCTTCGGCGGCTGCACGGTCAGCAAAACCAACCGTTTGCGGCGGCTGAAATGCCGCAACTCGGCTATAATTCGTTCCAGATAGGCACTCCCGCTCTCTCTGACCAGTGGCCCGTTGGTGACGTAGCCCACGTGCCAGAAGCGGGCCAGACGCCGATACAACACCTGTGCCCCGCCCACGATCTCTTCTTCCCGTCTCAACGTGATGCGCGCCGCCCGCCAGCCCAGCACGTGCTTGACCTGTGCCCACAGGCTCGTCTGGACGTGATGACCGCCCGGCACGCATGCCACGAAGGTGTCCCACGCCGGGTCTTGTTCTCCCTGGTCGCAGCAAACCACAGGCTCCAGCCGAGTCATGGTTACCACCTCACCGCGCCTGGCCCTATGCGAGCGGTCACGCGCGGCCTTCTCTCTCTGGCTAATTCTTGCGCCATGGCCAGTCCCTGATCCGCTTGACAAAGGGCTGGGGATCGCGCAGGCTGAAGACGGCAGAGACATGTGGCCTGAGATAGGGCCGGAGGTATTGAGACAGGCTGTAGTGCTCCTGCCGAAAACACTTCAGGCTATAGCCCACATCGCGCAACACATCCACCCAGTACACGCCCGTCTGGAAGCCGGACGCCTGAGGCAGTGTCCCGTAGACCAGATGCTGATAATGGAGCCAGGGAAAATTGATCCCGCACTTCACGGCCAATAAGGTAGACAGATTGTGCCTGCCGTTGACTTCCATGAGCTTGTAAACCCCGTCGCGCGGGTCTCTCTTGAACTCGGTGCAGGCATAGCCGTAGAACCCCATCGCCTGCAGAATTTTGCGCCCTGGCTCGATAATCTCCGGAATCACCTTGCTCATCACCACCCTGGGCGAGCCGAAGGTCGGCGGGCCATTGCGAATCTTCTGCGCCGTGAATTCGACCAGAGGCTGACCATCCCAGAAGTAGGCATTGTAGTTGGCTCCGCAATCGTCCCCCCCAGGGATAATCTCCTGGAGCATCACTTCCAGGCCCGCTTCCGCCGCCTCCAGATAGGCTCGCAGCATCTGCTCCTTCGTCTGTACCTGTACCATCTTGCGCTTAAAGACTGCGTAGTAGAGATGGCTCTGGCACGGTTTCACCAGGCAGGGGAACTCGATCTGTTCGGCGAAGTGTTCCGCTTCGTCTGCCGAGTGCGGGACTATCGTCTTCGGAGCGGGCACACCAGCCTGCCCGGCCAGCGCATAGGTGCACTTCTTGTCCAGAAAGAGCTGCGTAATCGCCCATTCCGTAAAGCCCGGCTTGTAGTAGGGCTTGAGGTCGTCTATGTGACGGGAGACGGCAGACAGGGCCGCATCCGAAGTTGGGAACATGGGGCACCCGGCGTACCGGGGACCGTGTTCGAGCAGGGCGGCGATGAACCCCTCCTGATCGCGTTCGGGGTGCGGCACATAGTAGCGCGCCTGAACGTATTTGGAGACATACCCCATATCGCGCTTCTCGTGATAGAAGACGACGCTGGGCACGCCCATCTGCCCCAGGGCACGGATGACCCCCAATCCCATCGTATGGCTGGATAGAACAATCGCCGGCAACATAATCCTGGCCTCTCGTTCAGAGCAAAACCTTGCGCACCCTACCATGCCCACTCGCCAGCCCCTTCTGGAAGCACAGGACTGGCTCTGGTGCCCAGCGCGGAGACAGCAGACGGTACATCCAGATCAACAGGCGGCGATAGAGCAGCGCCCTGGGTCGGGAGCGGGCCAGCAGGTTCTTGAAGTGCGTGCTCCCCTGCGGCACAGGCAAATACACTGCCTGCAGACCAAAGCCAAATGAACTGACATACTCTCGCAAAGTCTTGTAGGTGAAGTAGCGCACGTGCCCGTAGAACTCGTAGCGCGTGCGCTCATTCTTTGAGAGCGGGTTGTGAAACGTCTCCCCCCTCAGCACCAGACGCGGCAGGTAGAGGATGGAAGCGTAGTTGGGGGTGGAGATGTACAGGTAGCCCTCATCGCTCAGGATGCGCCCCACTTCGCGCAGGAAGTGATCGGGATGCAGCAGATGCTCGATGGTCGCCAGCGAGATGGCCGCATCAAAAGCGCCATCCTCGAAGGGATAGCAAGTCTGCTCGTCGTCCAGGTCGAAGGAGACTGTCTGGAGACCCAGCCCGCGCAGAATCCGCAAGGCAGTAGGGGCGATGTCGTTGCAGACGATCTCCGCCGGATAACCGTTCTTGATCCGCTCGCCCACGATGCCCACGCCCGCCGACAGGTCAATGATGCGCCGGTGCGCCCGGTTTTCGAAGATCGCCGGGAAGACCCGATGCCGTTCGTGAAAACTGGGGTATTGCTCGATGCTTTCGATTCCCGCCAGGCGTCTTTCTTCCAGTTCGATCGCGTTGGTCATCGTTTCGTCCGCCTCTCACGATTTCCGAAGGGCACGTTGCCCCTCAAAAGACGATAGTGTGCCCCTGCCTGGTGAATGTTCGCGGCTGACCGTTCAACGTCACCTGCTCTGCAGCGGGGGCGAAGAGCGTCACGTCGCCCGATAGTTCGCCGGATGCCAGCACCGCGCCCCCTGAGAAGATCGCTTCAAAGGGAGCGCTCGCGTCCAGGCCCCCGATCAGCGTCTGCCCGCCGCCTGACGTATCTTCCAGGAAAGTTCCACCGTAGATGAACATCTCTTCGAGCGCGTTGTCTGCGCCCCAGGCGATCACGGCGATCCGTCCGTCGAAGCGGTACGGGCCAATCTCCACGGGCGAGGCAGGCTTGTCGAAGGCCAGCAACACGTCGTACATCCGCCGATCCCCATCACGGGGCTGCAGGCGCAACAGCACGCCCTCAGGCGTTTGGTCTACCAGCGTGAACGTCGGACGCGCGTCCCAGCCCTGGCGGTCGGTCGGATACAGTACGCTGGCGAACAGCACCGAGTCCGCAGGCGATTCGGGACTCACACGCACGTAAGGCAGCTCGTCGTTACCTGTGCTGATGGCGAAAGGGTACGGGGCGGCGAACCCGATGCCCAGCAGGTAGTCCCCCTGGCTACCACCCCTGATCCAGGTGTCCTCGACGATGGGCGGAGCCTCGAAATGGGCAACCCACTCCACCTGATGCGGATCGTCGGCCTCGATGCGGTCGAACATCACCAGGTAGTCGGGGCGGATGAACAGCGCATAGCGGGTGACATCCTTCAGCCTCTTGACTTGCTTGTAGCGTCGCGTCGCGTCCGCAGCCAGGAAGTCGAAATGCGGCGAACTGGCGGTCGCTTCCAGGAAGCCATCGCTCCCGGCAAAGTCCGCGGGATAGCGCCAGCTACGATCCGAGGGCGGCTCATACTGCCCCTGCCCATCTATCAGCAAGGTGTTGTGATAGGCAGTCTCCTGACGCCCCACTTCGGCATTCTCCAGCGCCAGCCACCCCCCTTGATAGACGTAAAAGGTGTTCGTGTCCTCGTGATCGTGCCCGACGTTGAGCTGACAGTGAGTCTCGCGACAGGGTGTCTCCCAGGGAATGCGTTCGCGGACGAAAGTGTCGAAGGCGAACCGGCCCCCATGCGCCCCCGCCTTGAGGCCAAAGATCAGGTCATCCGCCCCCCAGCCAGTTCGCCAGATCACCCCGGACAGATCGGGGAACACACGCGATCCAGGGAGATCAGCGGGGGGCTGTGGCACAACGGTTGGGTCATAGTACAGGTATTCGAACACATACCAGGGCGCGGTGTAGACATTGCTGTCTCGCCCCTGAGCGCTGACTATCTGTCTGGTCAACCACTCGGCAAGCCCGCTGTCGTATTCCTGAGCGATGAAGCGCAACACACCATAAGGCTGACGGTTGTTCACCCAGCCCGCATCCAGATTGCCAAAGGACATCAACACGCCCTCGTCATCGGGCAGCAGGTTGTACAACCACCAGTAGGCGTAGTTGCGCAGGTAGGTATGGGGTATCAGGTCAACATCAGTGAGTTGCCGCAAGGCCGTCCAGAAAGGCAGAGACATGCTCAACAGATACCCTTGATAGTTGAACCCTTCGTGCCAGCTTCCGTCGGCGATGCCCTCCAGGAATGCCTGCCCGACCGTCAGCCGGTCGCGGGCCTGATCGATCCACGCCTGCGGGTTCAGCGAGCCAGCCTGACAGCCTTCCTCCCCGCGGACCACATCCGCACGCACCCATCCGCCGTCGGCCAGATGCCACCACAGATACCCGTCATCGCCCTCCATCTGCCCGACCGCCTCTGCGCGCTGCCCCACCGCCAGCGTCCCGACGACCTCAGAAGTTGTGCTGCTCCAGGCGCGAACGTTGACGACGGTGTTGCCCGCAGGGTAAACCGAACAGGTGCCCAGCAGAAACCCATCATTGATCAGGGCCAGTCCAGCCATGCCCAGGGCGCTGTTGTTCACCCAGTAGTGGTTCTGCAGGTACGACCTGTGCCACCAGTTCCGCCAGCCAAACTCATTGGGCTGCGTGCTCGCCTCGTACATCTGCTGCGCCCGCCTGGCCAGGTTCTGCCGCACAATATCCTGTTCCTCCGGAGTCAGGCGGTCGAATAGCCAATCATAGGCCAGCGCATTGCCAAACAGCATGTGAGCCAGGCTCAAGTCTCGCTGATTGCGTTCGCTCCACTCATCCCAGCCCGCATAGGTGAGCAGATAGGTCTTGGCCAGATCGCAATACCGATCGTCATCGGCGATCACACAGGCAAAAGCCATGGCCATCAGCCCATTGCCAGCATTCCGGAAGTACCGCAGCCCCATCTCACTGCTGGATTCGGTGGGAGGCAGCGTCCCAAGCTGCTTGTCAACAAATGCCCGGATCGGCTGCCAGATGCTCTCGTGCGTGCCGAGCGCCTGCGCCCGCAACCTCGGAATATCTGCGGCGGTGAAGAAGAGACGGGGATGACCGCTGATTGCCGCGTAACTGGAAGAGGCAACGCCAGCCCGACGTTCGCACCCTGCCATCATGCCCAGCACGGCTACAAGCAACACCCCCAACAGGAGCAACGACCGCCAGATCGTGCGGGAGCCAACCAACGCCCTACTCATCAATCGGCCTCCTGTGTCCCTCGCCTGCTACGTCCTCCTGTGCCACAGCGCGCTTTTCCTGCTGCCCGCCCAGCAGAGCGTCCAGCAAGGCACAATAAGTCCGGCGTCCCTCTTGCTGCCGCTGAGCTTCCACAAAAGTCCGATCCATACACTGGACAAGTTCGGCGCGGCGCGCGGGCTGCTCGTAGAGTGTGAGGACATGCTGCGCGAATTCCTCAGCGCACCCTGGCTCGAAGAGCAGCAACGCTTCGGGCGCAAATCCCTTCTCCAGCACTGGCAGGCGGGAGGCGACCACCGGCAACCCCATATACGCATATTCGAGCACCTTGGTAGGCACAGCCACGTCCATATGAGGGTCGGATACGGCGGTGTAGATGCCCACATCCGCCTGCGCCAGGTGCCAGGGCACTGCTTCCAGCGGAATTGCGGGGGTCAGTTCCAGGTGTTGGGCAACCCGGAGCTGTTCGGCGCGCGCCGCCAGATACTGCGAATAGTCGGTTTGCTTGCCGATGATCTGCAGCCGCACGCCGGGGATGCGTTCCACCAGCAGCGGCAGCGCGTTGACGGCCACCTCCAGTCCATAGCGCGGCGCGATCGTCCCGGCATAGACCAACACGAAACGCCCATCTTGCGGGCGAGCCTGACGCTGCGGCGCATAACGTTCGCGATCGAAGATGCGCGCGTTCACCTCGTTGCCGATGACTGTGATCGCATCCGCGGGCAGGCCCCGACCGACCAGCCGCTCCTTAAACACCGGATTCGCCGTGATGATCGCATGGGCCAGCCGCGCCGATAACCGTTCCTGCCAGCGCATGAAACGCACCAGCCCCGAAGTCGCGGGCTTCGAGTACTTGGACATGGTGAATTCGGGCGTCGGATCGTGAATATCCAGGATGAGCCTGGCCCCCAGCAGGCGCGGGATCAGCGCGGCGAAGATCAGGAAATCCGGCATGTTGTGCACATGAATCACCTGGTAGCGGTTGCGAGCGTACAGGGCCAGCAAGCGTATCGTGTAGAAAATGAGCGCCAGCCCGTATTCCAGCAGGTAACTGCCTGGCCCGCGGTAGGCCCGGCTGACCGGGATGGTGAACACGCGCAGTCCCTGGGGCGGGGGAGCGGCGGGGCGCGTCTCGGCCCGCACACACAGCACGTCCACCCTGGCCCCCGCTTCCGCCAGCGCCTCGGCATAGAAACGGACGCGGCCATCGTAGTAATAGTACTGATGGACGATCATGGCCACCTTGAGGTCGGCATAGTCTGTCATGAGGTCAACTCGGTCTATCGCCTGTTCAGCACTTCCTCATAGACGCCGCGAATGCGTTCCGCCACGCTTTCCAGGTCCAGCCCTTTGCGCCTGAGCACTTCGCGCCCATTGGTGCGCCCGTCCCCGGCCAGAGCCATAATCAATGCTTCGGCGAGCGCTTCTGGCGTGCGCGGGCAGATGAAACAGCCCTGCACGCCGTCGAGCAACTGCGCCACATCGCCCGTGTTCACCGTCACCACCGGCAGGTTGCAGGCCATCGCCTCCTTGACCACGTTCGGCGAGCCTTCGATATAGGACGTGAGCAACTCAACATCGCAGGCGTTCATGATCAGCGGCACTTTCTCCGGCGGCGTCGGGTAGAGCGTCAGTAATTCGATCTCCTGGCCGCTGCGCTGCGCCGCCATCTCGACGGCGGCCCTGGCCACCGGAAACGCCTTGCGCGGGTTGAGAGGATCGCCGGGGAACAGCACGTACCGTGTGTGGGGGGCCAGGCCGAGCGCAGCCCTGGCCTCGGCGCGATCCACGGGCCGGAACAGTTCCAGGTCAACGCCATTAGGGATCACATGTGCGCGTACCGGGGCAACGACTCTGGCCATCTCCTCCGTCTTGACGATCACGGCGTCCACCAGACGCGCCAGCCGCTTGTTGGCCTGGACGACCACCTTGCTGAGGAAAGGAATGCGCCCCCCTTCCTTCGGCGTGCCCAGCAGATCGGATCCCATGAAAGACACCACCAGGGGCCGGCGCCACTGCGTGCGCGACAGCCAGCCGCAGTGCCCGAAGTGCGCGTGAATCAGGTCATAGCCGGAGACCGCGCGCCAGAAGCCCGGCGCAGCCAGGACGTATTTCAGCTTGCGCCTGCCCATGATCTGATAAGCGTCTACCTCCAGGCCCAGGGCGCGCAGCGACCGAATCTGATGCATCAGGGGCGTCATCGAATTCGGCCTCTCCGCCGTAGGCAAGGGGTGAGTCACCATCAACACGCGCATCACAGACCTGCCTCGGCACCGCTGCCTGCCACCGCTTGTGCGCCTCTGTGCCCGGCTTGCGCAGGGCCACCCGCCACCGACTGCGGAGCCATGATGCTCAGCAGATGATGCAGGATCATCGCCAGGTAACGCGGATAGGACCGGTCATCCCGCAGGAAGCCGTAATCTCTCCGCGAATGAGGGAAGCCCCCGTCGGGGCGCTGCGCGCGTAATACATAGGCCAGCGCACGGTCTGCCAGCGCCGCGTAGTCGCCCAGACCCATCCGCGTGGCCTGGTCAAAGGCTGCTGCCAGGGCGGAGGTGTGGTAGATCACGGCACGGCGCGGGTGCGAACAATCGTAGTAGGCGTGCCCGTCTTCAGCCAGGCCGCCGCTCAGGTAGCCGAGCACGCCCTCGATGATCGGTAGCGCTGCAGAGTCGGAAGTGCGCTCGTAATAGTGCATGAGGTGCAGCGCCTGGAAGGCGTTGTACTGATAGCACTGGAAATGGAGGCGCTCCCAGCTTTCGAGGCCACTGACCGCGTAGGGAATCTCGCCGGTGGGCATCTGCACCGCACGCATGAACGCGATCAGCCCCGGACAGCGCTCCAGGTAAACGGCATCGCCCGTCGTCTCGGTGAGATCGGCCAGCAAGCGCAACAGCAAAGCGGAATTGTTGGGGACGCGCGCCCGGCGATCCTGGGCGAAGTAGTTGACCGCGAGCTGCTCGCCTTCTTCCAGGTACCCGATCTGATCTTCCAGATAGCGGTGCCACGTCAGCGCCGCATCCAGGTACCTGGCCTCACCTGTCTGCCGGAAGCTCGCCAGCAGACCAATCGCCCCCCAGATGCCTTCGACAGTCGCCGTGCGCCCTTGCCAGGCCCGCACCGGGTAATCCCAGCCCCCGTCGGGGCGTTGCAGTCCAATAACCGCATCAGAGCACGCCCGCGCGATCTCGCGGAAGCGCTCTTCTCCGGTCAGTTCGTACAGATGCCAGTTGTCCAGAATCCAGTAGCCCTGCGCCTGAATGAAGCACACGTCATCTGCCCAGGGCAGGTGGGGCAGGGCGCTCTTCACAAACCGCCATATGCGGTAATTCAGGCGCAGCCCGGGGTCCGGGCCGAGCAACTTCTGATCCCGCCAGTGGGCGGCAACCAGATACTCGTGAAGACGCAGTGGGGCAACGAAGTCGGCTTCAAGGGGCATCTTCACGTCTCCTGGCTGTTGATCTCGTCAAAGTGGGCCGGATAGGCGTCCGCGGGCAGCGGTTTGAGGAAGAACCCCCGCAGCATCCCCGCCGTCATCAGGGCGCGGCGCGTCAACGTATAAAGAGCGCGGTGCACGCTGCGCTTGCGATACAGTGTCAAAGCGATCACAGCGAGCAGCGCCAGCCCCCACAACCCAAACCAGACCCATACCTGAGTCAGCAGGGACAGCAACAAACACACCGCCCCCGCCGCGAGCGCCAGGGCAGGCAGGCAACCAAAACCGCGCTCGCTAAGGTAGGCCCAGAAGACACCGCTGCCCAGGTGATAGCGCAGGATTTGCCCTGGGCCGAGGTAGAGCCTGCGCCTCCAGCGGGCAAACAACGTGGAGAGCGCCTCGTGCGGCTCGGTGTAGTGGCACACCGCCGGATAGTCGGTCTCCACAATGCGATAGCCGCGCCGCCGGATGCGCACGCACAGTTCCGGCTCCTCGTCGGAGTAGAAGTGCGGGTTGAAAGGCCCCACTTCGTCAAGCACCGCGCGGCGATACAGGGCTGCGCCGCCACCATGCCGTACTTCGTGCAGGCGGACACCACCGTCTGCCTGCTTCACGACGCATACCTCGTCGCGCGGAGTGTCCAGGGGGCGGTCAATCACCGCGCCCGTCACCGCTGCAATCTCCGGCTGTTGCCGCAGGATGGCCATGGCTTTGTCCAGCCAGCCTGGACACAGTTCCATATCCCCGTCCAGGAACAGCACCAGGTCGCCGGTCGTCTGTCTGAACCCCACATAGCGACCGGCAGCCGCGCTGAGTTGCTGATCCGCACGCAGGCGCAGCACGCGGATCGGGTAGCGGGCGGCTGTGATAGCCGTCCCGTCCTGCGAAGCCGAGTCCACCAGCACGATCTCGCCCGAAGCGAGACGGCCCGTCTCCCGCAATACGGACTCGACCAGGCGGGGCACGTTCCACGCCTGATTGCGCGTGATCAAGACCACAGACAGCTCAGGCATCGGCAACCCCTAACCGGTGCAGCACCGCTTCGCTCATACGTCGGCCCCATCCTCCCCAACCGCCTCTGAAGCCGCCCAGGCGGCGCCCTGAGGACTCACTCCCCTGGGCGAGCCAGTCCCACTGCGTCGTGTGTCACGCGCTCTGGCCCTGGCGACTGGCCGATAGTCGAAATGAGTGCCACCGTTGGGAGAGTGGTTCAGGACAAGTCCGACCGGCTGAACGCTCAGGTGCGCCAGTTGATCGAGGATGGTCGCCATGGTTTCGCGGCGCACCCGTCCCAGCCGCAAGACCAGCAGCACCCCATCTACCAGCGAAGCGAGAATGGCTCCATCGGCAGCGGCCAGAAAGGTCGGGCTGTCGATCAGGATCACATCGTAGGACTGCGCCAATGTATCGCGCAACTCCACCATGGCCGCCGACCCCAGCAAGGCAAAGAAGTCAGACGTCCAGGGACCACTGGGGATCACATGCAGCCGCGCCTGCTTGGTCTCGAAAATGGCCTCTTCCAGTCCGATCTCGCTGGCCAGCAAGTCACTGAGGCCACCGTCATTCGGCACGCCGAAGAAGTGATGCAGCGCTGGCTTGCGGGCATCCGCATCAATCAGCACAGTCCTGTAACCCAGCCGGGCCGCTGCCAGCCCCAGATTGGCGGTCAGAGTGGATTTGCCATCGCCAGGGGCCGCGCTGGTGACCATGAGCACCTGCCGCACCGAGCGCCGTTCGCGCATGGACTCTGGCGGGAACAGATTCACGCTCAGCCGGTGCACAGCTTCCTGCTCTGCCGAGAGTTCGCGGAACAAACCGGGCTGTCGCCTTCCGGACGCCGCCGGGATTTCGCCCAGGATGGGCAATCCGGTCATAGAGACCAGTTGTGCCCTGGAATAGATGCGGGTATCGAGCGCTTCCAGCAGGAAAGCCAGTCCCAGCCCGCCGACCAGGCCCAGCAAGGCGGCCAGCCCCAGGATCAGCGGTCGCTGGGGCTGCGACGGGGCTTCGGGCGTGCGGGCAGCCTCGACCACGGTGATGGAGGGGGCCTGCAACTCCACCAGAGCGCGCACCCGCTCATACTGCGCCAACAAAGTGGTGTAGCGCCCTTCTCTGAGCGTCAACAGATCGCGCAGCACCTGAATCTGCTCGGCATCCGGAAAGTCGGCGCTGAGGGCGGCCTCGTAATCCTGGCGCGTCTGATCCAGTTCGACCTGGCTTTGGGAGAGTTCCACGCTCAGTGTGTCGAGGCTCACCTTGCGCAATTCCTCATAGCGCGCCTTGGCCTCGGAGATCAGAATCTCGCATAGCTTGTTGGCCGCGTCGCGGGCCAGCGCCGGATCGCGATCTTCCACCGTGACCTGCAACAGTTCCGTATTCGTGACCATGGTGACCGTCGCCTTGGGCGGCTCGGTCAGGTTGAGGGCGCGGGCCAGTTCGTCCAGCACGGGCTGACTGGTGGCCAGGTTGGCGTACGTATTCATCAGGCGCTCGGCATAGCGCACGTCGTATTGCAGGTAGTCGGCAGAACCGCTCACGGCGGTCAACATCCGCAGGGTGGCAGTGGCCCGGTAGACCGCTGGCAACCGGGTGCTGATCAACAAAGCCACCGTCAGCGCCACGGCCAGCGTCACAAGGATCACCAGTCTGCGCCGTTTCAAGACCTGGAAATACGCTGAGAGTTCCACCGCATCTCACCTCACAGAGTGGCTTCATTAGCTGATGCTTGGACGAGGCTGCGCATTTGCTCCTGGGTTCTGCGCCGCCGTCTCGTCTTCTTCGGCCCCAGGTTCTCTTTGAAATCGTAAAGGCCATCCCGGCAGGCCCAACGTCCATCTCCGTTGGGGCAGGTCACTTCGTCCTCTGCCGTCTCCAGGAGTGCGCCGCACTGCGGGCACTTGAACAGCGGACCATCCAGAGCCGCAGGAGGTGTCTCTCCCACTGCGACGTTCAGCGTGTAGACGCTCGGCGAATAGAGCGCTATCCGACCGGTCGGCTGCATCAGCCGATCCAGGGTTACCAGCACCCCCAGGGGCAGCAGGCGCTTGAGCAGATTCAGGCGGAAATACGAGACAGCCAGGCAACGCCGCGTTTCGAAGCCGCATTCCCGCAGGCATTGGGTCATGTAGTCGGGATGGAAGTTGAAATAGAGCGGCCCGAAAGACACCGGCTCGCGGTCGAACGGATTCCAGGTCTGGCGTCTCAGCAGGTAGCGCAACACCGCTTCGCCATGCCGTTTGCTCGCGTATTCGAGCACGAACGGCGCGCTGGGAGCCAGCACCGCGCGGATCCGTCGCAACGCCGCGCACACGTCGGCTATATGATGAATCACGCGCTCCATCACCGCTGCATCGCAGCTTCCGTCGGCCAGGGGCAAATGATAGATGTCAGCCGCCACGTAGACGTAACGACCGTCCCGTCCCAGGCGAGCCTGCGCGTCGCGCAGCATGGTGCGCGAATAGTCCAGGACGACGACCTGATCGTAGCCTTGCAGCTCACTGGTCATCCGTCCAAAGCCCGCACCCAGATGGGCCACGCGCCGTCCCCGCGGCGGCAACAGTCGGCGCAATGCGATACGCTCCGTGCAATCCTCATAGACGCGGCAATCCCCGCCCCAAAAACGATCCCGATAGTCCGACCCTTCGTAGTCGCAGACTGGTGGCGCGTCTCCCATGAGAACCCCCTACAAGCGCTAACCGGGCGCTGATACTGCTCAGGCGAAAAAGCGGTACAGCGCGTCCCCGGCTTGTTCAGTGATACGATCCGGCACGGCGGCGTCAGTGAAGAGGTCAGTGAGGCGGGGTAGGAGTGTGCGTGCCTGTTGTACGTAGGGTGCAACTTCCTTATGGACAGCGTATTCCAGAAAGTGAATGGTCCGTTCCTCGCTGGCGAACTTGCGCTTGTATTGCAACAGCCCGGCCTGATCCCAGTCGCTCAGCCCGAAGTCGAAGCGCTGCAACCCCTGCGCCTTGGCGTGCTGAATGCCCGCCCAAACCAGCAGATCGTTGGGCCGGCAGCTCAGGTTATCAATGGCAGAAGCGTTGAATTTGTAGAACAGCGTGTCGCGCCAGCGCAGGAAGACGATCCCCGCCACGACCTCGCCCTGCTGCAGCGCCAGCAAGACCATCCCCTGCTGACGTTCCATGAAGTGATGCCAGATGCTCTCGAAGAAACGATAGGGCTGTGCCACCAGGTGATACTTGTATTTGCGCACCCGCAGATGCATCTCAAAGAACGCGCGCATCATCGCTTCGTCTTCGGCCACGACGACTTGCAGATGGTGCTGCTCCGCTTTCTTGATGGCGCGTCTCGCTGCCCCGTCCAGGCTCATCCACAGCGTCTCCAGGTCGGGGCGCAGGTCAATGCCATGCCACTTCGCCCGCTTGAATTCCTGCAGCCGGTTGTCGGCCAGGGGGATGAGGTTGTGCAGACAGCGCAGGACGACCGGCACACCTTCGGCCAGCAGCCGATCCAGCAGCAGCCTCCACTGCTCCTCTGTCTGCACCAGCGGGTCGAGGTAGTCGCAGAACGGAAGCGACACGATGCGCTCCCCGCGCAGGTCGGAAATGCGGCAGAATGGCAGGCCCGCCTGTGGCACGCCTCCGGCGTCCACCACGACGTGAGCCTGTATGTCGAACGCATAGGTATCGCTGAGGACTTGCATCCATGCTGGTGAGTGAAAGACGCTGCTGGGGTAGTGCCGGATCAGCGTCTCCCATCGCGCATCGCTACGCGGGTCTATGGTGACGATGGACATACCCACTCCTTTTCGACGGCCCGCTGCCGTCCAGTGCTGAGGCACCTCCACGCTCACCTGTCATGCCGGAAGGTGCCCTCGCCCCCACTTGCATACACCACCGCGTATGGCTCCAAGAGTCAGCCACACACTGCGCCTGTCCCTATCCGGCATGTTTTCCCCCGCACGGGGAAGGAGAGCTATAAGCGCGCTCTTCCCTCCCCATGCCGTGTGGGGGAGATGTCAAAGGTCAGCCTCATCCCATCAGTCCGGCTCCATCTCTGCTGCGCTCGCTCCGATCAGCCGACCGCTTCCAGCCGGGCATAGTCGGCCAGAAATTCTTTGATGGTATGGGCCACATACGCGATCTGTTCCGGCGTCAACTCAGCAAACATGGGCAGCGACAGCAGTTCCCCAGCGCTATGTTCAGTCACCGGGAAGTCGCCCACCTCATAGCCCAGATCGCGGTAGGCGGGCTGCAGGTGAATAGGAATCGGATAGTGAATGCCCGTGCCGATGCGCCGCTCCTTGAGATGAGCCTGCAGTTTGTCGCGCGCTACCGTGCGGATGACGTACAGGTGCCACACTGCCTCGGCATAGTTGGCCTCTACGGGCAGGCGGATGCCATTGCCGCCCAGCAATTGCTGGTAGAGCCGCGCGTGCGTGCGCCGTGCGGCATTCCACTCGTCCAGATACTTGAGCTTGACCCGCAACACGGCGGCCTGCAGCGTGTCCAGGCGACGGTTGTAGCCGAGCAGTTCATGGTGGTACTTGGCGCTCTGACCGTAGTTGCGCAGTTTGCGGATCGTCTCGGCGATGTCCGGGTCGTTGGTGACGACCATGCCCCCGTCGCCGAACGCGCCCAGGTTCTTGGCCGGATAGAAGCTGAACGCCGCAGCATGCCCCAGCGAGCCGACCCGCCGTCCCTTGTACCGTGCGCCGTGCGCCTGACAGGCATCCTCGATGACAATCAGATTGTGTTGCCGCGCCAGCGCCAGGATGGGATCCATATCGGCGGGCTGACCGTAGAGATGCACCGGCATGATCGCCCGTGTGCGCGGCGTGATCGCCTCCTGCACCTGGACAATGTCAACGGTATACGTGCAGGGGTCTATGTCTACCAGCACCGGACGCGCGCCCGTGTAGCTGATGGCGAAGGTAGTCGCCACAAAGGTATTGGCCGCCGTGATCACCTCGTCGCCGGGACCGATGCCGTAGGCACGCAGGATCAGTTCCAGCGCCGAAGTCCCCGAATCCACCCCGACGGCATACGATGCACCGCAGAAGGCGGCAAACTCCTGCTCGAACAGCTCTACTTCCTCGCCGAGGATATAACTGTTCGACCGCATCACTCTGGCCAGCGCCTCTTCAAGCTCGTGCGCGATCGGCAGGCGCTGCGCCGTCAGATCAACGAACGGCACCGACACCGGTTCGGCGCTCATGGCTACCCTCCATGCCCACGCGGGCCAGATTGTCCTGACCCTGATCCCACCCGATTTCGACAGGCGCACCGCGCAACGACACCGAGCGCGCGATCGCCTCCATCACCTGCACGACCTCCAGTCCTTCTCGGCCATCGCTGAGAGGCGGGCACCCCTGTTCCACGCAATCCACGAAATGCTGACATTGCGCCTTGAGTGGCTCGTTGAACTCGATCTTGGGGCTGATGATGTCGCCGTCGCGGATGGAGAACTGATGCTCGCTATAGCTGGCTGGCCCTGTTTCATCAATCGCCGGGGCAATGCCCTTCTCGTAGATGCGTACCCGTTCCAGGGGGTCGAGATCGTTGAAGACGATGCGCTTGTCGCTGCCCACGACGACCACTTCGCGCACTTTGAGCGGGTCGGCCCAACTGACGTGCACGTGCCCCAGGATGTTGTCGGGATAACCGAGCACAATGAAGCCGACATCCTCGCGGCAGTTGTGCAGCACCTGCGTGCCCACAGCGCTCACCCAGGCAGGCCGCGCTCCCAGCAGGTAGTTGAAGATGGATACGTCGTGCGGAGCCAGGTCCCACAGGGCGTTGACATCGCAGCGGATGGGACCGAGATTGGTTCGCCGGGCATAGAGGTAATACAGCTCGCCCAGCGAACGATCTTCGATGTACGACTTGATCTTGCGAACAGCATTATTGTAGAGAAAGATGTGGCCCACCATCAGCGTGACGTGCTTGACTTCGGCCAGGTCAACCAGTTGCTGCGCATCTTTGGACGAGGTAGCCATGGGCTTCTCGACCAGCACGTGTTTGCCAGCTTCCAGGCACTGGCGCGCCACTTCATAGTGCGAAGCGGCATTGGTGCAGACCACCACCGCATCAACGCTGCGCAGCCGTAGCGCCTTCTGCAGATCGGTCGTCAAAGCGGGTTCGGGGAAACGCCGTCGCAGCTCGCGCAGACGCTCGGCGCGCTGGTCGCAGATGGCTACCACGCGCGTGTTGGGCATCTCCATGAAGTTGCGGACGTAGTTCACTCCCCAGTACCCGCAGCCTACGATAAGAAGTCCTAACTGCTCGCTCATAACCCCACCTCATCGTCTGGCAATTACCGAACGGATTCATCCAGCACCTCGACCGGACAACACCGCAGGCAGGGTGCGAAGCAGGATCACGATGTCAAGCCACAGCGATTGATTCCGGACGTAGGTGATGTCTAGCATCATCTGTTCGTCGAACGAGTTCTCGCAGCGCCCGCTCACCTGCCACAAGCCGGTGATCCCCGGCGTGGCAGCCAGGCGCTCTTTGTGCCAGTCCTTGTAGCTGTCGAACTCATACTGGGGCACCGGGCGCGGCCCAACCAGGCTCATTTCGCCGCGCAACACATTGAAAAGCTGTGGTAGTTCGTCCAGGCTGGCGCGGCGCAGGATGCGCCCCACGCGAGTCACCCGCGGATCGTTGACCAGCTTGTAGATCGTCCCGTCCTCTGTTTCTACTGCGCTGGCTTCGCCCGACGTGTAAGCGCGGATGTATTGCTCGTGCAGTTTCGGATCCGCATTGCAGACCATCGAGCGGAACTTGATCATGCGGAACGGTCGAATCTCCCACACCACCTGCCGACCGATCAGGCGTCGGCGGCTCCCTACGCGCTCCTGCACGAAGAAAACCGGGCCGGGGCTGTCCAGTTTGATCAGGATGGCGATCAGGATCAGCAGGGGCGACAGCAGTACCAGCAGCAGGGAGGCCAGGACGACATCCATCAGCCGCTTGCACAGGAAATACAGACGACGATCGGCGTCCACGACCGACGTCACCGTCTGCGTCTGTTCCATTGTCGGTCCCCCTCACCAACTATGACTTGCTCGCTGGCTCCGCCATAGTCGCCTGGGCGTGAGGATGCCCTACACTCTGATGCGACGGCACAGCCTCTCGTCGTCTATGCGATTTCAGGCCAGATAGACAGAAACCAGCTTGTCAGACCGGGTGGTCTACCATGGAGCACAATGTGGGGAAGAAAGTTTAGGCGGCAATGCGTTGTGACATGGTTTCAGAGCGAACACCCGCAAGTACACTACACGCCACCCGCTTAGGGTCGAATTCGGTGTCTCTGTCAATTATGAGATGGACGCGGCAGCGCCAAAGTGCTTCTCAAAACACGCGCTGGCAACGATCCGAATCTCACCTCCTGAGCACTGCAATATCATCTGGCACTGAATGTGTATCATGGAAATATTATCTTATTTGTAGCATAGCACCGATTTTGGGATTTGATAATAGGAGAAAGAATATAGAGAGTCGCGAATCATTGAGAAAAGCCAAAAAATGCAGAGCCTTCAGCCCTGTTTTGCGGGGATTCTGGTGGAATTGCCGCCGTGAAGAATTTTACGGCGTATAGAAAATAGGAACATGGAGTCAGCACGGGGCACTCGCAGGCACCTCTGCCGGGCACTTAGAGACTGTTATGAACTTTCGCGCCGTAT
>AMZC01000323.1_pt1 | contig 21181 bp, 20 predicted proteins | sample 948551 | NCBI WGS metagenome assembly AMZC01 (sample SAMN01120625, study PRJNA171369) | bioreactor sludge metagenome | biome: sludge; isolation source: anaerobic thermophilic cellulolytic sludge from lab reactor | place: China: Hong Kong, Shek Wu Hui wastewater treatment plant | collected... | reverse complement strand
CACATTATTCACGTGCGAAAGTTGATTAATATATTTATTTCTGCTCAACATATTTATTAGAAAGAGGGGATGCTGTAATGAAGCAAAATTTGGAGAAGAAGGGGGAAGGGAAAAAATGAAACATAAACGTATGGGAAAATTATCGATTTTAATGAGTCTCACCTTTTTGTTATCCCTGTTGCCGTTAAACGTGCAGGCAAAAACAGTTACCTCCAATGAAACCGGTACTCATGGGGGCTATAACTATGAATACTGGAAAGACAGCGGCAACGGTACAATGGTTCTTAAGGATGGCGGAGCTTTCAGCTGCGAATGGAATAATATTAACAATATTTTATTCCGCAAGGGTCTTAAATTTGATGAGACAAAGACCCACCAGCAAATTGGCTATATGACACTGACTTATTCGTGTGATTATCAACCTAACGGTAATTCATATCTGGCTGTCTATGGATGGACAAGTGACCCTCTTGTAGAATATTACGTTATCGAGAGCTGGGGAACCTGGAAGCCGCCAGGAAATGTACAATCAAAAGGTACTATTACCGTTGACGGCGGAGTATACGATATATTTGAAACAACCAGATACAATCAGCCTTCCATAAAAGGTAATGCAACATTCCAGCAGTATTGGAGTGTTCGTCAGCAGAAACGAACAAGCGGAACTGTTTCTGTTACTGAACACTTTAAAGCTTGGGAAGCTAAAGGAATGAAGATGGGAAAATTCTATGAAATTTCCCTTGTTGTAGAAGGATATCAGAGCAGCGGTAAAGCCGATGTAACTATGATGTCAATTAATATTGGCGGAAGTACGGCAAATCCTACAGGATCTAATTTTACACCGGCTCCTGGATCGGGAAAAAGTGCTTTTTCAACTATAGAAGCCGAAGACTTTGACAATGCTTACGGTTCAAGCATAAGATCCATTGGCATGGGTGTAGGTTACATAGAAAACGGTAACTACCTGGTATATAACAATATCAATTTTGGTGACGGAGCAAGTGCTTTTAGTGCCAAAGTTGCAAACGGTAATACTACTGCAACAACTATTCAATTAAGATTAGGCAGCCCGAGCGGTACTCTGATAGGTTCTTTAAGTGTGCCCTCAACTGGTGGCTGGAACAATTATGAAGAATTATCTACTACCGTAAGCGGAGCATCCGGAACAAAAGACCTGTACCTCTGCTTTAACGGACCTGTAAATATTGATTGTTTCTCCTTTGCGAAAGGAAATTCCAATACAAATCCTACAAATCCGGGCTACATATTGCTTGGTGACGTTGACCAGAACGGTACTATAAATTCTTTGGATTATGCCAAATACAAAATGTATTTGCTTGGAATGATAAGTTCTCTTCCTGAGGAAGGGGATATAAACAGAGACGGCGACATGAACTCAATTGACTATGCAATGCTGAAACAGCATCTTTTGGGTATAATTAATTTGGAAGAGCTTTCAGGACCTAAAACAACACCTACACCGGTTGTGATTGTTACACCGACTCCTACAAAAACGCCATCTGAAGGTACATTCCACTGCTTCTTGCTGCTTGGTCAGTCGAATATGGCAGGATGGGCCAGGGCTCAAGATTCTGACAAGATACCTAATCCGCGCATACTTGCACTGGGCTATGACAATAATCAGTGGGGTGTAGCTGTACCGCCGTTGCATGAAGCATTTCAAGGCGCTATAGGTCCTGGTGACTGGTTTGCTAAAACAATAATTGAAAGACTTCCTGAAAATGATACTATAGGATTGATACCGTGTGCTATAAGCGGTGAAAAGATCGAAACCTTCATGAAAAATGGAGGATCAAAATATAATTGGATTGTCAGCCGTGCAAGAATGGCACAGCAAAGAGGAGGAGTTATTGAAGGTATCCTCTTCCACCAGGGTGAGTCCAACAACGGTCAGCAAGATTGGCCTAATAAAGTAAGTACACTGATTTCAGACCTCAAAAAAGACTTAGGTCTTGGAGATATTCCTGTTCTGGTGGGAGAATTACTCTATACCGGTAGCTGTGCAGGCCATAATACTTTGGTAAACAGACTGCCGTCAATGATTCCGAATTGTTATGTTATTTCTGCACAAGGTTTATCCGGTGACCCGGCAGATTTCTGGGGACTCCATTTCAATCATGATTCTACTGTTGAATTCGGTAAGAGATATGCGAAAAAAATGATTGAAGTACTTGGATGGTAAGTTTGAATTGAGTTCAGGGCTGTTACACAAAAAAGGTGTAACAGCCTTTTTGATGCACTTTTTGTGAAAAGCATTTGCTTAATAAAATTGCATATTGATATTTTGAAAGGCAATATTTTAAAAATTGCTTTAGGCTAATGGGATTAAATAATGGAAGTTGACATTAATACAAACACTAATATGCAAGATTTGATATTGACTCTTGCATAGATAAATGTTACCATAAAAGAAATTGAATCATTAAAAATAAGAATTTTCTAGTAAGCTCATTAATAAAGCTATCTGGTTTTTATGAGCCAAAAAACTAAAAATTCGAATTTTTTATGCAATAATAGTTGCAAAGATTAAAACAACCTGAATCAAACTTTTTGATGGGTGGTATATAAGATCTATATATTTTTGAATTGGAAGGTGAAATAATGTTTGTATCGAAAGCACTGAGTATTAACGGTAAAAATCATCTTGAGATTGGCGGATGCGATTGTGTTGAACTGGTAAACGAATTCGGCACTCCTTTATATGTTTTGGATGAAAACCTTATCAGGGAAAACTGCAGATTATATAAAAATGCCATGGACAAGTACTATGACGGAAACGGCTTGGTTCTTTATGCCAGTAAAGCACTGTCCACAATGGCAATATGTAAAATAGTTGACCAAGAAGGACTAGGCCTGGATGTTGTTTCGGGAGGAGAACTGTATACAGCACTGAAAGCCGGTTTCCCGATGGACAAAATTTATTTCCACGGAAATAATAAGACCTATGAAGAACTGGAATTTGCCATTTCAAAGGATATTAGACGGATTGTTGTTGACAATAGAGAAGAACTGGGAAGAATTAATGAAATAGCAGGAAAACAGGGAAAAGTCGTTAATATTTCCTTCAGAATAAAACCTGGAATTGATGCCCATACCCATGATTTTGTCCAGACCGGTCAGATTGATTCAAAATTTGGTGTGGCTTTGGAGAACGGAGAGGCCTATGAAATAATTTCTGAAGCTTCAAAAATGAGCAATGTTAAAGTTGTGGGGGTGCATTGCCATATCGGTTCTCAGATATTTGATCTTGAACCCTTTAAACTTGCAGCAAAAGTAATGCTGGAGTTTATAGCGAAGGTAAAAAACGAGATGAATATAGAAATTGAAGAGTTAAATCTGGGCGGTGGATTTGGTATTAAGTATACTATGGATGATGACCCGATAGAATATGACCATTATATTGAATCGGTATCAAACGTTGTAAAAAGTATATGTAAAGAAAAAGGCCTAAAACTTCCTTTTATTGTTATGGAACCGGGGAGATCAATAGTAGCGCCTGCCGGAATTACTCTATACAAGGTTGGAGCAGTAAAAAATATAAAGAATGTCAGAACTTATGTTTCTGTTGACGGCGGCATGACCGATAACCCCAGATATGCGCTTTATCAGTCGAAATATGAAGCTGTCATTGCTAATAGAGCAGATGCACCAAGGGTACAGACTGTTACCATTGCAGGAAAGTGCTGTGAGTCGGGAGACCTTTTGGCAAAGGATATCCAAATGCCTGAGATACAAGCTGGTGACATACTGGCAATGCTTGCAACCGGTGCATACAACTACTCGATGTCCAGCAACTACAACCGTATTCCGAGACCTCCTGTTGTGCTTGTGAAAGACGGTAAGGCAAGAGTAATTGTAAAGAGAGAAGATTATGAGGATATTGTAAGAAATGATATTATCCCCGAAGATCTATAGATTTTCGCATAAGCAGAGTAATAAAGACAAGAAAATATAAACTAATAAATTTGAGAATAGTAATGAAAAAATATACTTTCCTTAAAAAAAGAGGGGGGAGAGCACTTAAATTTTTTTAATTTAAGTGCTCTTTTTGTCATACATATTAAATAATTGATGTATTATAAAATAAAAAACATTTAGGGGGAAAAAATGAAGCTTAAAAAATTACTTGCTTTAGTAACAGTGTATGCAATTGTAGTGATATCTGTTCCATTTTTCTTTAATGATATGTGGTTAAAAGATTTTCCCGAGCTTAAAATTTATGAAGGAGAGCTTAAGTTTTCGGGGGAAAGGGCTTACAAAGATATAGAATATATTGGGATTAATTTTCCCCAAAGGGAAATCGGAACTGAAAATGCTGAAAGTTCAGCCAATTGGATACTTCATGAGTTCAAGCAGCTTGGACTTGAGGCTTATAAAGAGGAATTTACATGCAAGTCGCCTGAAAAGCTTATAAAATCAGTTGTAGGGGGAAATTTCTATAAAAAAGACGATTACGCAAAGCTTCCGATAAACCGGATTTTTACCGAATTAAGAGGAATAAATGTCATTGGTATCAGTAAGGGCAAGAGTGAAAAGACAATTATCATAGGAGCCCATAGAGATACATTGGGCACTTTGGAAGGAGCTCAGGATAATGCTTCCGGTACTGCTTCAATGCTGGAACTTGCGAGAGTATTGACAAAAGAAGATCATTACTATACATATATGTTTATATCCTTTGATGGCGAAGAAGTAGGATTAAAAGGCTCGGAGGCTTTTGTCCGCAAGCACTCGTTGAAAAATATAAAATTGGCATTTATTCTTGACTGTGTGGGATATAAAAATGCAGATACGGTGGGACTTTATCAGTTTGCAAGTGCTAAAGGGGCATCTCCGCTTTGGACTACAGCTTTGGCAAACAATATTATTTCGGCAAAAAATATTGCAGGAAACAGAAGCGGAAAGACCTATTATATTGACGAAGAAGGCGGGTTAAGAAGCATTGGTATCGGAGTTTTTCCTCCTTTGTTGAAAAAAATGATGTCATTGAAAGTAAGCGGAGGTGTTAATACCGATTCGGGACCTTTTGTTGACAGAAACATACCTGCAGTCGGCTTTATTGCAGCAAAGTCCAATAAAAAAGTTGATCCTGAAAATATTTATCATACGCCCGGTGATACAATATCCATGGTAAGTAAGGATACGTTGGAGTTTATAGGGAAACTCAGTGAACAGTATATAAAGAGTGTTGAACTCAATGACTTTTCTTGGGAACTCGAAAGCAACTGGTATTTGGTAAAGGGAAACAAATATCTCGATTTTAAAATTATATTGGGCTTCGGTTTGATGATAACATTTGGGGTAGCATTGATATGGTTTGTTTCATCTTTTGAAACCTTAAAAAAACATAAGGAATTTTTGTTTTTCATAAGAAAAGAACTGATATGGATTATACCCGTTATAATACTGTCGGTGTTTTTCGGATTTATGTGGCAAATAGTGAAATTTGATTTTGCTGCTGGCATTAATATAACTTTCCTGATAAAATTATGGTTAGGGTCAAGCTTTTTAATTCTTCTGGCCATTACAACAATTCGGTTTGTTGTACTCAAAAATAAAAGGGAAGGTTATCGCGAAATAACAGAATATCAAAGGACCTTGCTGAACAGCCTTTATTTTCTTGTATTTTTGGTTGCTGCAATATATTTTAATGTTTATACTGCTGTAATTCTTGCAGGAATTCCTATTTTTGTATTGGGCAGAGTGGGATATAATAATATCGCAAAGAGAATCGGCTGGGGAATTGTCTTATTGGTTTGGGGTTTAATTGAAACTATTTTGCTTTTAATCTGTGTTTCAGCCTTTATATATGACCTTTTGGCAATAGAAATATCGGTTTTAATGTTTTTGTATGGTCTATTAATTAATTTTTCTTTTGTGTATGTAGTAAGTGCGCCCCTTATTCCAAAAAAGGCGAAAAACATTGGGATGTATAATGAATTGAGCGGAATTTAGTATTGCATTTGGAGTGGAAACCATGGAAATAATTATAGGACATAACAATATCGATTTTGACTGTGCTGCATCTATGCTGGCAGCAAAAAAAATCTATCCCGATGCGCAGTTGGTTCTTCCCGAGAATGTGGGAAGGGATATTCGGGAGTTTATAAACATGTATGAAGACGTGTTCAACTTTATTGAAGAGAACGAGGTCTGCGGGGAAGACTTGACAAGGATAATAATTGTTGATACCCACTCTTCCTCCAGGATAGGCAAGTTTAAAGACTATATTCAAAAGCCGGGAATTGAAGTTATTATATATGATCACCACCTTTTATGCGACGATGAAATTATTTCACCCGTTATGAGACTTGAGGAAGTCGGTGCTAATACCACAATAATGGTGGAGGAATTGAAAAGGAGAGGTATTGATATTTCTCCTGTAGAAGCTACAATCCTTGCACTGGGAATATATGTTGATACCAATTCCCTGATTTTCTCCGGTACTACAGCAAGGGATGCCTATGCCCTTGCTTATCTTCTTGAAAAAGAGGCAAATCTTTCGGTTATTGAGGACTTGACACTAAATCGTTTGACTATCGGACAACAGGAACTGTCACAGCTGATGAATAAAAATATCTTTGTTGAATCTGTATCGGGATATGAAGTGGGTTTTGCATTAGTGAAGGTGGACAAGTATGTGGATGATGCTGCGTATCTTACCCGAAAGATATTGGAGGAAAGGGATCTGGACGCGCTGTTTTCAATACTGAAAATGGGTAAAAAGACATACATAATAGGAAGAAGCATGACTGAGGATATTGATTTGAGTGTAATTATGAAATTAATTGGAGGTGGAGGGCACAGAGGTGCCGCTTCTGCCAAATCCGACGAAGCTGACCTTGATAAATTATACAATCAGATAAAATCATTGCTTAAGGAAAACATAAAACCTGCCTTGAAGGTCAAAGATATAATGAGTTCACCGGTCAAAACCGTTTCAGAGGATACCACTATAGATGAAGTTTATGATATTATGTTAAAGTTTGGACATTCGGGGATGCCGGTTATAACTGGTAATAAAATAACGGGAATTATTTCCAGAAGAGATGTCGACAAGGCAAAAGCCCATGGGTACGGAAATGCTCCGGTTAAAGCCTATATGTCCAAAAAGGTCATAACCGTTGACTTGGAGGAATCGGTTAAAGAAGTTCGGGAACTGTTTGCAGAGCACGGAATTGGAAGACTTCCGGTTTTAAAAGACAACGAAATGGTGGGAATAGTAACCAGGACTGATATAATTAGAGCTTTATACGGAGGAAAGTATAAGCGTAAAAATAAAACGGAAGGCAGCAGGAGTGAAATTGGAAAGGAATATACCAGCGAAAACCTTTCTTACAAACTTAATGAACTGCCACAAAAGGTATTAAATGTTCTTAAATCGGCAGGAAAAATGGCAGATGATGAAGGTTACAGTGCCTATGTTGTTGGAGGATTTGTAAGGGATTTGATACTGGGAGTTGAAAACTTTGATATAGATATTGTAATTGAGGGGGATGCGGTTGCTTTTGCCCAAAAGTTTGCCTCTCAAATCAATGCGAAAATTACTGTACATGAAAAGTTTCATACTGCTTATGTTTATATTGACGAGGATTTGCAAATTGACTTTGTAACTGCCCGTAAGGAATTTTATGAATTCCCGGGGGCTCTTCCCGTAATAGAAATCGGAACTATAAAGGATGACCTTTTCAGAAGGGACTTTACCATTAATTGCATAGCCATGAAACTAAACGGCGATGAGTTCGGAAAAGTTGTTGACTTTTATGGCGGCAGACGAGATCTCTATGATGGGGTAATAAGAATTCTGTACAATTTAAGTTTTATTGAAGATCCCACCAGAATAATCAGAGCAGTGAGATTTGAACAGCGATATGGTTTTTTGATGGATGAAAAAACTGAAGAGTTTGCATTAAAGGCTGTAAAGTCCGATGTTTTGGATAAGCTGAGTATAGAAAGGATTAATACCGAATTTTTTTACATACTCAAGGAAAAAAATACGGTTAAAATGCTGCAAAGACTTAAGGAATTGGGATTGTTGCAGAAGGTTTATCCGGAAATGGATTTGTCCGACCAATTAATAAATCTTATGGAAAACTCCGATACTCAATGGGAGGATTTTTATATCGGCTTGATAAATAAGAAAAATATTGATAAAATCCTTATATATCTTTTGGTGCTGTATTCAAATATGAGCGTGGACAAGGCCCATGCTTCAGTTGAAAGAATGCGGCTGAAAAGAGAATTCAAGGATGAAATATTAAGGTTTATTGCGGTAAGGGATTTGAATCTGCCGGTATTAGTAGCAGAAGGCAATCTTTCAAATTATGATGTTTACAGTATGTTTACCGGGCTGTCACTGGAAAGTTTGTATGTGATAAGTATTATGTTTGATGACAGGGTAAGGGATGTAGTTCTTGCATATATCAATAATTTGAGTCAGATAAAGACTGAAATAACAGGAAAGGATATAGTGAAATTGGGTATAGAACCCGGTCCGGAAATAAAAAGAATTCTGCAGGCAGTGCTTAAGGAGAAAATCAACGGCAAAATAATTACCTATGATGATGAAATAAATTTTGCTAAAAAACTTTTAGAACAGGAGAACTGAGATATGACTGCTTTTTTAGGTGAAGTATATAGGCTTTTGATTCTATTTGCATTTTTTATTATATCTATTTCGATTCATGAATGTGCTCATGCTTATGCAGCATACCTTTTAGGGGATCCGACTGCCAAAAATGAGGGGAGAATTACCCTAAACCCTTTAAAGCATCTTGATCCTCTGGGAACTTTAATGTTATTCATTATAAATTTCGGTTGGGCTAAACCTACACCGGTAAATCCTATATATTTTAAAGACAGAAGGAAAGGGGTAATGCTGTCCAGTCTTGCCGGACCATTGTCAAACCTTCTGTTTGCAGTGATATTGGCATTTCCCTATGTTTATTTCCAGGCAAGTTATTATAACAATTTTAACAAGTTAAATGTCTATTTGATGAGTATATTTGGCATTGGATTCAGCTTAAATGTAGTACTTGCTGTTTTTAATATGCTGCCTGTACCGCCTCTGGACGGTTCTAAAATTCTTTCGGGGATTATACCTCCCAAATACTACTATAAAATGTTGGAATATGAAAGCTATATAACAATTGCTTTTATAATTCTTATGCTTACAGGCTTGCTTAGTAAAATATTAAGTCCTATTGTTTCTGTTGTTCAGTCAGCAATTATTTATGTAGTTTCACCTATAATTGCATTTGTTGTATAAATTGGAATCATGTGGGGCTTTTAAAAATTTAATTAGACTTTATACGAAAAAAAAGATATAATCTATAAATGTGACTGTTTTATGAGAATACTTAATTGAAAATAAAGTGTTTCAAATTAAAGAATAAAAAATGTTGAAATGCTATTTACAGCGGGAGAGTGAATTAGTTGTGAAAAAAGGTACTATATTGAGTGGTATGAGGCCTACAGGAGCATTGCATCTGGGAAATTATTTCGGTGCTCTTGAAAACTGGATAAAATTACAGGATGACTATGAATGTTTCTTTTTTGTTGCTGACTGGCATGCCCTGACTACAGGATATGAAGATACTTCAGAAATAAAGAGTAATATAAATGAATTGGTTATTGATTGGATTAGTGCGGGTCTTGATCCTGAAAAATGTACAATATTTTTACAGTCAAAAATAAAAGAACATGCGGAACTGCATTTGCTGTTCTCTATGATTACACCGCTTTCCTGGCTTTTGAGGTGTCCAACTTATAAGGATCAGTTAAACCAATTAAAGGATAAAAATATTACTACCTATGGCTTTTTGGGATATCCCAATCTTCAGGCAGCGGACATACTTATCTATAAAGCCGGATTTGTGCCGGTAGGAGAGGACCAGTTGCCGCATCTGGAACTTACAAGGGAAATTGCAAGGCGATTTAATTTCTTGTTTGGAGAAGTTTTTCCGGAACCTCAGGCAATATTGACAAAAGCTAAAGTATTGCCGGGAACAGACGGAAGGAAGATGAGCAAGAGCTACGGCAATACTATTGCGCTTTCCGATAATCCTGATACCATAAGAAAAAAAGTAAGTACAATGGTTACAGATCCTGCCAGGATAAGAAAGGATGATCCGGGACATCCTGAAGTTTGTACTGTATTTTCTTTCCATAAGGTGTTTAATGAATCTGAACTTCCTGAAATAGAGGAGGCATGTAGGGGCGGAAAGATCGGTTGTGTTCAGTGCAAGAGGAATCTTGCCGATAAAATGGTTAAGTACTTCGAACCCATACATGAAAGAAGACAAAAAATTCTTGAAAAGCCGGAAATGATTAAAGAAGTGCTTCATGAGGGAAATAAAAAGGCAGAAGAAAAAGCAAAGAAGACAATGGAAGAAGTAAGAAGCGCAATGAAGATAGATTTTATGTAATGGATATGTATAAATGAGTGTTCTACTATCCTTTTAAGCGGTGGTGGGAATTATTGGAAAGTGTATTATCAAAAGCATGTACCATAAAACTGCAGAATTTTGAAGGGCCTTTTGATCTCTTGTTCCACCTGATAGAAAAGAATCAGGTGGATATATATGATATTCCCATTAATGAAATAACAGATCAATACATGGACTACCTTTTCCAAATGCAGGAGATGGACCTTGAAATAGCCAGTGAATTTCTTGTAATGGCGGCAACTCTATTGCACATAAAGTCAAAACTTCTGCTGCCAAGCCCGAAACAGGATAAGGAAGAAGAGGTTGACCCAAGGGAAGAACTGGTTTTAAAGCTGGTGGAATATAGAAAGTACAAACAGTTCGCGGAAATTTTAAAAGCCAGGGAAAAAGAGTGGGAAAGGGTGTACTACAAGCAGCCGGAGGAAATTGATATAAAAAATGCGGACGAGCCCATAGAAATTTCCTTTGATGAGTTAAAAAGGGTATATGTTGAGCTTATTGAGCGAAATGAGAAAAAAATGAATAAAAACGCCGATAAAATGACTCAAATACTCCAAATTGAAAAAGTGACTTTAAGAAGCAAAATTAGAGAAGTAATACGAACTCTTATGCATAAAGCATGTTTTAAATTTTCCGATTTGTTTTCTTTTGCTACCAGGTCTAAACTGGAAATAGTTACAGGGTTTCTGGCAATATTGGAACTGGCAAAATTAAAGAAAGTTTCAATTACCCAGAAAGCTCAGTTTGATGAGATTATAGTTCATAGAACTGCAGAAAAACTTGAAGATATAGATATAGATGAAGAGAAAATTGCAGCTGAAAGATAAGTTGCAATTCTGAAAATTAAGTTTGCTGTATAAGTTGTTGTGGAGGAAAGGCTCACATGGACTTAAAAAAACTTGAAGGAATAATTGAAGGACTACTTTTTGCATCGGGTGACAGATTATCTTTGGAAAAGATATGTGAGGTAGCAGGTGTTGATAAAAAAACCGTCAAGCTTGTAATAAACAATATGATAGTAAACTATAACGAAAATCCTGCAAGAGGTATCACCATCCGGGAGATTAACAATGGCTATCAGCTGTGTTCAAAACCTGAACTGTATGAATATGTGAAAGTTCTGTTTGAACCCAAGCAAAAGAGCGGCCTGTCCCAGGCAGCCTTTGAAACTCTTGCCATTATAGCTTTTAACAGACCCATTACAAAGGCAAAAATAGAGCAAATCCGGGGAGTTAATTCCGACAGTGCCATTGCAAAACTTTTGGAAAGAAATTTGATCAGGGAAGCAGGAAGATTGGATGCACCCGGTAAGCCTATACTGTATGAGACGACGGAAGAGTTCTTCAGAAGCTTCGGTTACAAATCCGACAGCGACCTGCCCATATTTGAAATGAATGAAATTCCTGAAGTAGTGGAACCGAGACAGGATGAAAATAACACCGATGATAAAAATGAAGAAAATGTAAATAGTTGACCGAAATATTTAAAGAATACACCGAAAGGTGTATTTTTTTTGTCTTTAAGGAAAAAATATCTAAAAAGAGGTGTAATGATGTGCTTGTTGCTATTTTAATAATAACTATAGCGGTATTATTTGCCCTATGTTTTATAAAAGTAAATTTAGCTTTTGAATATAAAAGACGGGATGTAAATGACTATTTTGCAGTATCCATATTTATATTCAATGGCTTGATTAAATATAAAATTGAAATTCCGAAAGTGGACACAAAGAAAAAAGGTTTGTTTTTTAGAAAAGTAAAGAGAAAGAAAAAGGCAAAATCAGAAAAGAAAGAAAAATTGAGTTATGGATATATACTCGAAAGCATTCGGCAATATCGTGATTTAATGGACAAATACCGAGTGTTTTTCAGCAGAATATTTAATTATTTAAGATGTAAAGTCAATATTAAGAAACTGGACTTCGACATTACAATAGGAACGGATAATGCCCACCATACAGCGATATTAACTGGTTTATGCTGGTCGGCTGCAGGTATTATTATTTCTTTTATTCATAACAACCTGAATCTTTCGGAAAAAAATATCAGTATTAAACCCGATTATATGGGAAAAAAATTAAAAGTTGATTTATTTTGCATATTGAATGTAAGAATTGGACATATTATTATAGTCGGTCTGATATATTTAATGCACGTTAAACCGTTTCGAAAGTTAGCTTGTTCTATAAATATGGCACAAAACCAAACGAATCATATTTTATAATATAATTGGAAGAATTTATATATTTTTTAAGCGTAAAATTGAACATTGGCAGAAAAGGCTTAATATTTTAAGGGTTTAGTACCTAGATTGATAATATAAATACAGGTGGTGATTGAATTGGCAGAACATCCAATACAGGGACTTATGACAACGGCAATGGAAAGTATCAAGGATATGGTTGATGTAAATACCATAGTGGGCGATGCTGTACAGGCGCCGGATGGTACAGTAATAATCCCTATTTCAAAGGTAACCTTCGGGTTTGCTGCAGGAGGAGGAGAATTCAATTCCAAAAGCAAAGCCGGAATAGAATGTGATGACAGTGGCAAAAGGCCGGTTGAAAGTGAGGGAAACGGAAAATTTCCCTTTGCAGGAGGAAGCGGTGCAGGTGTCAGTATAAATCCAGTAGCCTTTATGGTAGTAGGGCAGGGACAAATAAAGCTGTTACCTGTAAATGTAAATTCCTCGCTGGAAAAAATACTTGACTTTATTCCTGAATTAATTGAGAAGGCTAATGACGCTTACAAAAAAAAGATAAAAATTAAGAAAGAGCTTAAGGCCTGCGAGAAAAATGCAAAAGAAGAAGAGGACGAAGAAGAGTAGATACTTAAAGGTAGGAAAAAATCCTGCCTTTTTGTTTTGATAAGCTTTAACATAAAAGCAAAGCTAAACGACGCGGTAAAAATAATCCTTAACGAATTTTTACCTTAACCCATAGAAATTGTTTGCAGCATAAAGTATAATACTCTTGTATTGGAAGAAAAAAGATTAAGAGGTTGAGAAATAATATATGGAATTGGTAAGGTTACAAAAGTACATTGCCGATTGCGGTGTGGCTTCAAGAAGAAAAGCGGAAGAATTTATAAAACAGGCAAGGGTTAAAGTAAACGGAACGGTTGTAACTGAAATGGGAATAAAAGTTAGTGATGCCGATTTGGTTGAAGTAGACGGAAAAATAATAAAGCCTGAAAATAAAAAAGTGTACATTTTGCTGAATAAACCGGCAGGGTATGTGACCACAGTAAAAGATCAGTTTGGGAGACCTACTGTAATTGATCTTTTAAAAGGGGTAAAGGAAAGAGTATTTCCGGTAGGAAGGCTTGATTATGAGACGACAGGACTTTTGATTCTTACCAATGACGGGGATTTTGCTTACAGGATGACTCATCCCAAACATGAAGTTGAAAAAACATATCTTGCAACAATTGCCGGCATTCCTACCGGTGATGAAATAAGCAGGTTTGAAAGAGGTTTGAGGATAGAAGATTACATTACGGCACCTGCTAAATTTAAGATAGTTGCAAAAAATAAACAAAACTGTGTGGCAGAAATAACAATTCATGAGGGGCGTAACCGCCAGGTAAGGAAAATGTGCGAGGCAATAGGGCATCCGGTATTGTCTTTAAAGAGAATTTCAATCGGTAAACTATCCATAGGCAATTTGGCTGAGGGAGATTGGCGGGAACTGACACAGGACGAGATAAAATCCCTTCTTTCACTATGATTTTGTATATTGGCAGAGGATAAGTGAAAAGGTCAGGGGGGAATCTCCCCTGACCTCAGGCAGTGATAATTCTTTGTCCTTTTCTGCTGTCTTTTCCTTGCTATCATTATTCTTTTTTATCACGGGTTTTATAACTTGCACAAAGAGTTTCATCGTATGGGGCACCACTGTCTGACTTAGCTGCGGCACTTACCTGAATTGCGTCCAGGGTACATAAATTATCGCTGAACTCATTGTAAATACAACTTCCCACTGAACACAAAATCTTTTGACATTTAGCCATACAGCAACCCCTCCTCGATTTACTTGTGCAATATTATTATGCCAATAAAAAAGTTAAATATTTGTTGAAATATTTTCTTTGACAAATTAATGTTTCCAATTTAAAATAATAGTTACTGTCATTTTAAAAAAGAATTTTGAAGAATTTCAATAAAATGAGTTAATAATTACTATAACTAAAATTATTCGAGGAGTGAATGGGATGGAATTATGGTACACTGAATTTCAAACACCCAATGTTGGAATCACATGCAAGACAAAAAAGACTTATCACACTGAAAAGACGGAGTTTCAGGAACTTGCACTGATAGAAACTGAACAGTTCGGAAGAATGCTTGTTTTAGATGGGACAGTACAGACTACTATAGAAGATGAATTTGTATATCATGAAATGATTAGCCACGTTCCTCTTTTTACGCACCAAAATCCTAAAAAGGTACTTGTGATTGGTGGAGGAGACGGTGGAGCAATAAGAGAAATAATCAAACACCCTTCCGTTGAGAAGGCAGTGCTTTGCGAAATAGACAGACGTGTTATTGAAGTGTCAAAAGAATACCTTCCGGAGATAAGCTGTGCTTTGAATGATAAAAAGGTAGAAGTACTTGTCGCCGACGGTATAAAATATGTTAAGGAAAACAAAGGTGAATTCGATGTTATACTGGTTGACTCTACAGACCCTGTAGGGCCGGCTGTAGGTCTGTTTGCCGTTGATTTTTACAGATCCATATATGAAGCATTAAAGGAAGACGGAATATTCGTTGCACAGACTGAATCGCCCTTTTTCCATAAGGATTTGATTAAAAGCGTATACAGGGATGTAAGTTCCATATTCCCGATTACAAGGCTCTATACCTGTGCTATACCTACTTACCCAAGCGGATATTGGAGTTTTACCATGGGCTCTAAAAAATATGATCCCCTTGAAACCGATATATCCAAAATACCGGATTTAGATACAAAGTATTACTGTCCGCAGATACATAAAGCAGTATTTGCTTTGCCAAAGTTTGTAGCGGATTTGGTGAAATAGGGGTTTTGCTATGAGTTTGAAAAACGGGAAAATGACTTTATCGACAAAATTTATGGGCAGTTGTGAAAGCTATGGGGACGCAAACGTAGTTATGGTGGGTGTCCCAATGGATTTTACCTGCAGTTTCAGACCGGGGACAAGATTTGGTCCTCAAAAAATAAGAGAAGTTTCTATAGGCATTGAAGAGTACAGTATTTACATGGACAAGAGCCTTGAAGATTATGCTTATTTTGATTCGGGAGATTTGGATTTGCCCTTCGGGAATGTTGAAAAGAGCCTTGAGTTAATAGGGCAGTCGGCAAAGGAAATTCTTGAGGACGGCAAACTTCCGCTTTTTATAGGTGGGGAGCATCTTATCAGTGTACCAGTTATAAAAGAAGTTTACAATAAATATGGGGACGACCTGATAGTTATTCATTTTGATGCCCATGCCGATTTGAGAGAAGAATACTTAGGCTGCGCTAATTCTCACGCTTCAGCTATAAGAAGGCTTGTCGACTTTATGCCCGGCAAAAACATCTATCAATTTGGAATACGATCGGGCACTAAGGAAGAATTTGAGTATGCAAAGGCAAACACCAACATGTATACAATTGAGGTGCTTGAGCCGCTGAAGAAAGTGGTCGACAAGTTTAAGGGAAAACCTGTATATTTTACGTTGGATATTGATGTGGTAGATCCTGCCTATGCCAATGGGACAGGCACTCCCGAGCCTGGCGGCATATCCTCAAAAGAGCTTATACAGGCGTTGAACGTTTTGAAAGATTTGAATATTGTAGGTTTCGATATAGTTGAAGTATCCCCTCACTATGACCAATCGGACAGAACAGCGGTTTTAGCTGCCAAGGTTATCAGGGATATGATCATGATAATGGGGTAGTATAAATCAAAAAAGTATGTAGAAACATTGTAAAGCAAGTTTAGAGCCTGTTAATACGACGGGAAAAGATATATAGCTTTTTTTCTGGATTTTTGTCTTGTGAAAAAGAAGTATTTGCAGGCTCTGGGCTGCAGAACTTAAGTTTTGTAATGTTTTTTCCTTTGCTCTTTCTGTTTCTGAAAATGGGCAAAAGACAATAGGAGGGCTTTTATATGCCTAAAATAGCCAATTCATTGAATCAGTCCCATCAGTATATCGAACGCTTTGTTGAACCCGGAGATATAGTAATTGACGCTACTGCAGGCAACGGAAACGATACGGCATTCCTTGCAAAACATGTGGGTGAAAACGGAAAGGTATTTGCCTTCGACATACAGGAAGTTGCCATTGAAAGGACTCGGGAAAAGCTTTTAAAGCTTGGTTTAATGGATAGAGTTGAACTTATAAATGACGGTCATGAGAATCTTGATAAATACATACAAAGCAGTGTGAAAGCTGTAATGTTCAATTTGGGATATCTTCCCGGAGGAGACCACAAAATAGGGACAAAGGCAGAGAACACAATATGTGCAATAGAAAAGGCAATGGAACTTTTAGTTGCAGGCGGGTTAATAAGTATTGTGGTTTATCATGGAGGCGATAGCGGATTTGAAGAAAAAAACAGGGTGATGGAATATTTGTATAATATTGATCCGAAGAGATATACAGTAATGAAAACGGAATTTATTAATCAACCCAATTATCCGCCGATTTTGGTGTGTATTGAAAAGATAGGATGATATAAATAACTGAGTTCTTATTAATTTTACAATATTTGGAACAAATTTTTGACTATGGTCTGAGTAATTGCTTTTAAACCACAGTTGAAGCAAAAATATAAAAAACGATAAAAAAGATAAGCAGTACTGAAATTGTATAAACAGTGTATTTGAGCCTGTTGAAAACTTTCCATTCATGTTCTATGTGTTGTTTTTGTTTTACCAAACTGGCAATAAGTTCATTCAGCAGTATATTGTTTTCATTGTCTATGCTGTTCAATTCAAGCCCGTAAGAATATTTGTTCTTTTTTACGTTTTTTATACGCAGTACATTGGTTTGAAAAGTCAATTCTGCTTCCGGAGACAAATGTGCTATTACTGTTATACCTGATACTTCCTTTATGGGTTCGTTTGTATGTACCATACAGCCGTTAAGACTGATATCTACCATTTTTCCGGAGTACTCACCGTCAGGTGTTTTTAAAACACAATCGAAATTTACATTAAAACGCTCGGATTTTCTGTTATTTTTATAATTTAACACTTTATCAATCTGAATGGTAATAGCTTGTTTCCTAATCGATATGACCTTTCTCATTATATTGCCGTAAAACAGAATTTCATTGTTGTTGTGCATAGATTTGACTGTTACCTTGGTTCCTTCCGTCAGAAAGTCTTTGAAGTATTTTGCTGGCAGAAAAATTTCGGCAACACTTTTATCTAAATTTATATAAGTTATTATTCCATGAATCCAGTTTTGGCTGTCATCTATGCAAACTCTGCAAAACATTGTTGATTTTTTTGAATCTGAGTTTTTGTTAAACAATAGAACCACATCCCTTTAAAAGAATTTGGTCAATATAAGCATCGGCAAATCCGATAAAAAACTGGATATGTTTTTAAAAATTATTATAATAGTTTTATGAGCTTTGATAATGGGAAATAAATATATAGTGCTGTAAAATTGTTAAGGCAAAAAGCCGGGAAATTATTGCAATTATTTAAAAAGTAAGGTATAATTTAATAAATTAGTACCAGGTAATAATATCATATAATAAAGTTTAATAAAAGAGGTTTTTAGCCTTATTATCACTAAATAAAGGTTAAATGAAGGACAAATACGCAAAAAGAGGTGGGAAACAGATGGCGCAAGTTGACAAATTGAGTCTTCTCCAAGCAAAAAGAGCTGAAGTCGAGAAGGGCGGAGGAGCCGAAAAAATAGCAAAACAACACGAAGCCGGAAAAATGACTGCAAGAGAAAGGATTAAGGAACTGTTTGATGAGAACAGCTTTGTTGAAATTGATACTTTTGTTGAAACCAGAAGTATAGAGTTTGACATGCAGAAGAAAAAAGTCCCCGGAGACGGTGTTGTAACAGGTTATGGTTCAATAAACGGACGTTTGGTATTTGTGGCCGCACAGGATTTTACGGTGATTGGCGGTTCTCTGGGCGAAATGCATGCAAAGAAAATTACAAAAGTAATGGATATGGCAATGAAGATGGGTGCACCTTTTATCAGTATCAACGATTCCGGGGGTGCAAGAATTGAAGAAGGAATTGATTCTTTGAGTGGATTTGGAGATATATTTTTCAGAAATACTCTGGCTTCCGGTGTAATTCCTCAAATTTCAGTTATAATGGGACCCTGTGCCGGAGGTGCTGTTTATTCTCCTGCCATAACTGACTTTATCTTTATGGTTGAAAAAACAAGTCAGATGTTTATCACAGGACCGCAGGTAATAAAAGCGGTAACAGGGGAAGATGTTACTTTTGAAAAATTGGGCGGAGCAGACACTCACAACTCTGTAAGCGGTGTTGCACATTTTAAATGTGCAAGTGAGAAAGAGTGTATTGAGGAGATAAAGAGACTTATCAGTTTCCTTCCCGATAACAATCTTACCGATGTTCCTTTCTATGAAAACAAAGATGATATAAACAGAATATGTGACAATTTGAACGAAATCGTACCAGAAGATTCAAACAAGCCTTATGATATGATGGATATTATTACTTCCGTTGTAGACAACGGCGAGTTCATGGAAGTTCAAAAGCATTTTGCACAGAATATTATAGTCGGTTTTGGAAGGTTGAACGGCGGAACAGTAGGTATAGTTGCCAATCAGCCTAAGTTTGCTGCCGGTGTACTGGATGTCAATTCATCGGATAAAGCTGCAAGATTTATTCGATTCTGTGATGCTTTCAATATTCCTCTGGTAACATTTACCGATGTGCCGGGATATTTGCCGGGAGTAGGCCAGGAACACAACGGCGTTATAAGACATGGTGCAAAGTTACTTTATGCTTTCTCTGAGGCAACGGTGCCTAAAATAAATGTAATAGTGAGAAAAGCCTATGGTGGTGCTTATATTGCCATGAACAGCAAGCACTTAGGGGCAGATCAGGTATTTGCATGGCCTACAGCCGAAATAGCTGTAATGGGACCGGAAGGTGCGGCAAATATCATATTCAGAAAAGAAATTGCCAAAGCTGAGGATCCTGTTCAAACAAGAAATGAATTGATTCAGGAGTACAGGAATAAATTCTCGAATCCTTATATAGCTGCTTCAAGAGGCTATGTGGATGATGTTATCGAACCGGCTACAACAAGAATCAGGATAATAAGTGCTTTAGAAATGCTTGCCAGCAAGAGGGAAAACAGGCCGGCCAAAAAACACGGAAATATTCCTTTGTAATAATAGTGTATATAAAATAGCTTAGTGCCTCATAATGGAATCAGATATTTAAGAGGTTGAGGCCGAGAACATTAAATTATTAAAATGACCTTGGAGGTTTGTATGAAGGAAGCTATAAATGATGAAATTATATCGGTTATAATGGCGGCGATTTCCATGATGGAATCGAGACCAGGGTATAAATTGGTAGTGAAATCATTCAGACGAATACCGCAGACAGCACCGGTATGGTCTGCAACCGGTAGATACGAACGTTTAAAGAGTAAAATCTAAAGGAGGATTAAGCATGAAGAAGTTTTTAATAAAGGTTAACGGAAATCAATATGAAGTGGAAGTGGAAGAAATTAGAGACGGTAGTGCAGCTACTGAAGCCGTTACATACAGTGCTCCTGAGGCAAAACCGGCTCCGGCAGCATCTCCTGCACCTGCACCGGCGGCAGCACCAAAGAAAGACAGTACAGGTGCGGTGGGGGCAACAAAAGTTACAGCACCTATGCCAGGTACTATTCTCGGCGTAAAAGTAAATCCCGGAGATACAGTTAAAAAAGGTCAGGTATTGTTAATTCTCGAAGCCATGAAAATGGAAAACGAAATAGTTGCACCGGTTGACGGTACAATTGCAACAGTAAATGTATCAAAAGGAACTTCAGTAAATGCCGGAGATTTGTTAGTGTCAATGAATTAATGGACAGTATTGCATGGGATGTTTTTACTAAAACTCTCAACGGAATTGGCATGATTGTTGCCGAGAGGCCCTTTCAAAAGGCAAAAAGGAGGTATGTAAAATGGCTAAAGTAAGAATTACCGAAACCGTTCTTAGGGACGCGCATCAGTCACTTATAGCTACAAGAATGAGAATTGAAGAAATGATCCCTATTTTGGAGAAATTAGATAATATAGGATACCATTCGTTGGAAGCATGGGGTGGGGCTACCTTTGATGCCTGCTTAAGATTTTTGAACGAAGACCCATGGGAAAGACTTAGAACAATAAAAAAGTATTGTAAGAAGACAAAGCTTCAAATGCTTCTGAGAGGTCAAAACCTTTTAGGATACAAACACTATGCTGACGATGTTGTTGAATACTTTGTGCAGAAGGCTGTTGCCAATGGTATGGACATCATAAGGATATTTGATGCCTTGAATGACACAAGAAATATTGAAACAGCCATAAAAGCTTGTAAAAAAGAAGGCGGTCATGCCCAGGGAACAGTTTGCTATACAATAAGTCCTGTTCACAATCTTGAACTGTTTGTAAAGGACGCAAAACAACTGGTTGAAATGGGTGCCGACTCCATCTGTATTAAAGATATGGCAGGTTTGTTAGTGCCTTATACAGCTT
>AMZC01000306.1_pt1 | contig 21263 bp, 16 predicted proteins | sample 948551 | NCBI WGS metagenome assembly AMZC01 (sample SAMN01120625, study PRJNA171369) | bioreactor sludge metagenome | biome: sludge; isolation source: anaerobic thermophilic cellulolytic sludge from lab reactor | place: China: Hong Kong, Shek Wu Hui wastewater treatment plant | collected... | reverse complement strand
GGTTTTGTTATAAAATCTATGCCTGTAGCAATGCAATCATAGGCATCAACTCCTTTTCCGGATTGATAAATCAAATTTACCATATATAAAAAACACCCGTTGGGGGTGTTTTGGGATCATAGTAGGTTATTATTATTTTTAATCCTGCGACTATGCTATTCATAGCAATGTTAATTATTAATAAATTTATTAATTTCCCGTTAACTGTCTTGACTACTTGCCCGTAATGCAAGAGCTTTTCTATATACTTCTATCAAATTCCATGAGGAAATGTCGATCAAAGGTTCATACATGAAAGAATTAAGATGAATGCTCTCAGGTGTAATCAAGTTAATTTCTTCAATGATCTCTTTTTCGTTATCTGTCAAATACTGCTTCGACTTATTAAACCACTCTCTTGTCTGATTATTTTCTGCATCAGGACAAGTTCCTTCGTGCTCAATGATTTTGGCTTTCATAAATTTCTCAATCTCAATTCTTGCTGCTATTGAAATGACAAGTTTGTTCTCCAAAGAAACTTCATCGTTGTCTTTAAGTATATTTATTGCAAGATCTTGAAGTAATTGTAGATAAGGCTCATCGCCAGACTTAAGGGTCTCGTTTTCGAGAAATTGACTTATAACTCCCCATATATCCGACACCATCAATCGTGAAGTATCAAGGGGTGCCGTTTTATAATGAAGACAGCATGTCAGTTTTTTATAATCGTCATTTCTTCCGCTATATTCAGCTAAATTACGATAAAATGGAATGCTAGCAATCAGACATTTTTTCTTAAATTCACTGTCTAAATCACCATTTTGGATAGACGAACGAATAACATTTTTAAAGAAATCCTTTTGATACTTAAATTCTGTTATACTAATAATACCTTCGTCATTCCTTTGAGCTATGTAACAGTTTTCCCGGCTTACACCACACCTGTACTTAACGGTTCTAAAGAAATCAAAATTATGTGTAAGCATAAGCAAATCGATTCCTTTTGTTTCAGCAAGATCACATAAGTACTCGATAATTGCATACTTGTTTTTATAATCGAAGGAATCAGAAATATCATCTGCAATAATAAGGTATTGTCCCCCACCTTCCCTAGCTTGTTTTCTAATTCTCTCTAAATCAAACAAAATATAAAGTAGATACAGTGCTCTACGCTCACCCATACTTAAAGAAACCATCAAGTCTTCCTTATGTAAAACTGTAGACTCTTTGCTGTCACCAGTACCGCGAGTATATTCAAACTCAATATTTGGAGCCTCATCTTTTAAAACAAAATTTGACTTATTTGTGATTTTTACAGTAAATGGTACGCGGAATCTTCGGTTAAATTCACTCACTACCTCTACCCAACGTTCAGATTGTGCTGATGCCTTTTCATATAGATTATGAATCTCTTCTTTAAAATCAGCGATTATCTTATAATATTCCATAAATGGCCTTTCAAGGCGTTCAAAACAATTACGCCATGTTTGTTTCTTTAATGTTGCTATATCTCTGAGTAAAGGAATAATTTCCCTATGCGCAACGATAATTTCACGAACTTTCACAGATTCCGCATTTTTGGAGAATAATTTTTTCAATTTTTCAAACTTTTTTGCTAGTGTAGGTGTTTGGTATAATTGGTCAAGCTCTTGTTGTACAAGTTCCTTCCACTCGGCAAGATTATTAACCTGCCTCCCATTTCTAAGAAGAATCTTATGTTGAGCCTCAAACAGATTGTGATTTGTAAAACTTTTACTTAATTCTTCTGCACTTCGTTCTGTAAAATGTGTATTTAATAATGAGCTGTTTCGAAGTAGGTTATCAAGATTATCAATATATTCTGTAATATGGCGTTTAAAATCCTGGTTTTCATAAACAGCCATAGTTTTGTCATTAAATAGTTCTGAATAGAGAACTTCATCTAGGAATTCATAATTCTTATTCTCTATCTGCCTAATTGCTTCCATAATATCTGGCCAATCGGCTGTGGCTTGTAAACCAAGATCTTCAATCAGTTTTATTTTAATTTGAGGTTTAGTTAGACCAGTTATTTCTCTTAGCTTATTTAAAATCTCAGTAATAATGTCATTCAACTTTCCCATAAGAACATTATATTGATTTCTAGTTCCTTCATCGGCAAGAAGTGTGCTGACTGTCTCTTTACTAAATTCAAACTTATCTGCGAATGAATTTATCACATAGATGTTATCCGACTGTGAAATAGCGTTACCGCCTGATGACGAATATTCATAGTGCGAAGCATAATATGTAATAGAATAACGGCTCACAGCATCCTTAAAAATACGATCGGATGTTGCTGTTCCTTTAGAAATATCTTCAAAAACTTTTGCCAAAGAAGTCTTCATTACACCATTAGGCGCATAAATTATTGCTTTATTGCATTTTTTAAAATTTATATTAGGTAAAGTGAACTGTTTTATCCCGTAACAGTTCTCAAAATAACCACTCAACATCTTGTCTCAACACCTTTCTAACACTCAAACTCTAATTACTCATTTCTTCCGCGACTTTTGGAAGATTTGATAAAGGCCTCGTATCATACATCACTCCTTGTGAAGCCCATACATCCGCTAAGTTTTCTGCCTGTTTCATGACCGTTTCCACGGCGCGCTGCTGTTTGTCAGGCGGATAACCGTATTTATTTAATGTCCGGCGAACCAATACCATCAGTTTTGCGCGGACGCTTTCCTTCAGCGTCCAGTCGATTGTGGCATTTTTACGCACCTTGTCCGCAAGCTCGCGGGCGATTGTTCTTAACGTTTCGTCGCCCAACACCTTAACCGCGCTGTCATTGGTTTCAAGGGCATCATAAAAAGCAAGTTCATCTTCTGACAGACCGAGTTCCTCTCCTCGTCTGTCCGCATTTTTAATTTCTTTAGCAATGCGGATAAGCTCTTCTATTATTTCAGCAGTTGTAAGCAGGTTGTTCTGATACCGTTTTAGTGCTAAAGTGAGCATTTCCATAAGTGATTTTGATTTTGTCAGGTTATATTTTGAACGTACTTTTATTTCATCGGACAAAATCTTTTTTAGTAGCTCAATAGCCAGATTCTTATGTTTCATCCCTTTAATTTCCATAAGGAATTCATCTGAGAGAATGGACAATTCCGGCTTTTCAATACCAGCAGCATCAAAAATATCTACAACTTCATCTGATACAATAGCCGAATCAACAATGTTTTTTATAACAGAATCGTAATTTATGCCACTTTCGCCGCTTGTTTCAAATTTAGTGAGTCTTGCCTTAACTGCTTGGAAAAACGCTATTTCCTCTGCATGTGTAACCGTTGCCTTATCAGGTTTGGCAAGTGCATAAGCCTGGCTTAGGAGGGTTACTTCCTTAATAAAACGCGCTTTTTTATCATCTGTAGATAAAATAAAATCTTCAGCGCGAAGGATAATAGAAAGCTTGTCCTTTACTTCTGCTTTGAAAAAGCTCGTATAATCAAATCCGTGTAAAATCTGCCGGACAACTTCTAGCTTTTCAAGCATTATTTCTACAGCCCTTGCCTGAGTTTCAGCAGGTACTCCCTTGCCACCGCTCTCTGCATAGAAACTTAAAGCTTTTTTTAGGTTTGGGGCAATCCCGATATAATCGACAATCAGCCCGCCCGGCTTGTCCTTGAAAACACGGTTTACGCGCGCTATTGCCTGCATAAGGTTGTGGTCCTTCATCGGCTTATCGATATACATGGTGTTGAGGCATGGAACGTCAAAGCCAGTCAGCCACATATCGCGCACGATGACAATTTTCAGTGGATCATTTTCATCTTTCATACGCTGTGCAAGCATTTTTCGCTGCTCTTTAGTAGTATGGTGTTTCTGCATTTCAGGACCATCAGAACTGGAAGATGTCATAACAACTTTGATAGCACCCTTGTCCAAATCGTCACTATGCCACTCAGGGCGAAGCTTTATGATTTCATTATACAAATCAACGGCGATTCTACGGCTCATGGCAACAATCATCGCTTTACCCTGAAATACTTTCTGCCGGTCTTCAAAATGCGTAACAATGTCTTTTGCGAGAGTGGCAAGTCGTTCTTTATTGCCGACAATAGCCTCAAGCTTTGCCCATTTCATTTTTGCGGCTTTTGCTTCGTCTTTTTCATCTACTTCTTCAAGTTCCCTGTCGAACTCCTCAATCAGCTTTTTGCCTTCCTCGGTGAGATTGACTTTAGCCAGACGGCTTTCATAATATATTTTAACTGTCACCTTATCTTCAACCGCTTGTGCAATGTCGTAAATATCTATGTAATTGCCAAATACCGCCGGCGTGTTGGCATCCTGCTTTTCAACAGGTGTACCTGTAAAGCCTATAAAAGTAGCGTTTGGCAAGGCATCGCGCATATATTTGGCAAAACCATAAGCTATGCGCTGCCCTACAACCTGATTGTTTTCGTCCTTTATTTCTCTGAGTTTCGCGTTAAAGCCGTACTGCGTGCGGTGCGCTTCATCGGCTATAACTACTATGTTGTCTCTTTCCGACAAAAGCTCATAAACCGAGCTGTCATTATCAGGTATGAATTTTTGAATAGTGGTAAAAACTATGCCTCCGGATGCTACCTTTAATAATTCTTTTAAATGCTCGCAGCTTTCCGCCTGCTTCGGCGGCTGGCGCAGAAGGTCGCTGTTTCCAGCAAAAGTATCAAAGAGTTGATCGTCCAAATCATTTCTGTCGGTAATAACAACTATAGTTGGATTGTTAAGGTTTTGCACCAGTTTTCCAGCATAAAAAACCATAGAAAGGGATTTGCCGGATCCTTGAGTATGCCATATAACACCGGCTTTTTTGCTGCCATCCGCCCTTGCCGCTTCAATCGTACTTTTAACAGCTTTATTAACAGCGTAATACTGATGATAGGCGGCAATTTTCTTGACAGTTTCCACTTTTGTTATTTTGGTCTTTTTATCCTCAGTTTTGCTCTTTTCAAAGGTTATAAAATTGCGTATATAGTCGAGCAAGGTTTTCTTGTTGCACAGCCCGTGAATAAGGGTGGTAAGCTGATCTTCAAATCGTGAGGCTTCATTCAGCCCGTCTTTTGTTTTCCATGTGGAAAAACGTGAGAATGGAGCGGTTAATGAACCTGCCTTAGCTTCCAGCCCATCTGAAATAACGCATATCTCGTTATATGTGAAAAGGCTTGGTATAATTGCCTTGTATGTGCAGATCTGGTCATAAGCTTTGCGAATTGTGGCATTTTCATCAACCGGATTTTTAAGCTCAAACAGCACCATAGGAATACCGTTGATAAATAGAAGAATATCAGGCCGCTTATTGTTATTGTTCTCAATAACGGTAAACTGGTTGACTACAAGAAATTCGTTGTTGTCAACTCCATCTTCCGAGAAATCCACAAGCTTTACATAATCGCCAACAATATCTCCGTTTTTGCGGTATTCGACAGGCACACCGTCAACCAGCATTTTATGGAAAGTTTCATTGTCGCCAATCAGATTTGATGAACTGATACGGGAAACTTTATTTACCGCCTCTATAACCACATCATAAGGAAGTCCGGGATTAAGCTGTATTACCGCGTCAATCAGCCTTTTCTTAAGCAGAACATCCCCATAACCTTTACGCTCTGCAAAAGGTGCATCCGGTGCTATATCCGGGCCAGAAAAGTATTCATAGCCCAATTTCACCAGTTCTTCTATTGCCATTTTTTCAATTTCAGATTCACAAAGCTTAGGCATCTTCTGCACCTCTTTGGTTATACTCTTTTTTTATCTCATCTATAATCTTATCTGAATATAGAAATGTCGTTGATGTTTTCTTGCTCTTAGGATTGAGTTTTCTATGATGACTTAAAGTCGGGTTTTCTTTTAACTTTCTTATAATGTCGTCAAAATCTTTATTTTTTTTAAAGCCTGGAATTTGTTCCTTGCATTTACAGAATACATCACTATAGGTTAGAGGGTAATTTTTAAGAATTTCCTCATCAGACAAATATACTTTCTGTGCATTGGGGTCTTTCACCAATTGAACTTTGCTAACTTTTACAAAATTAGCATCTGCTTCATCTTGTGATGTTATTGCAACAAGCAAATCACTGTTGGATATCTTTTTTACGCTCTCCATATAGACATTAAATCCTAAAACTACTGACTCTTCAATATTTTGATCTCTTAAGTCCTGAATTACTCTTATTATCTTTTCAACAAATTTCTTTGCCTCCTCAGAATAGACACTGCTGACTGCTTTTTTCGATAAAAAGTCTTGCGGTTTGAACGGCAACTTGAACCCAAGAGGCATTATGAATAATCCCTCTTTATCAGTTATATCTTTCCCAAAATATTCTTTAACAAATTCAACATAGTTTAGTGCACAACGAGCAAGTAGCATAAAAATTTGAGGATCAAGAGATTCACGATAGAAGTGTGCTATGTTATTTCTGTATTCTTCTATTAAGGATAGATTCTCTTTTATAGCAGTAAAACTGTTTTCTTTTTGTCTGTTTAAATATTCATTTACATACGTAACTGCTTTACTAAATGAAATTGTACGCCCATCGTTTTCAAAGATAGATCTGTTCTTTATATATTTTCTGATAAACGCTTTTAAAATTAACTCCCAAGCATTAAAGAGCAATAATGTAGTTGTTTCATATCGATAAGGTATGTTGGGTTTATTGTGGATCTCAATGGCAGCAAAATAGGCAGCGATAGAATTCTGTATTAAGCTATACTGAATCATTTTTCGCTTTGCCATATTATGTGCCTCCTTAGATATTTACACGAACTTCACCGCTAATTAACTTGGGTAGCAAAGTATCACGAAGTTTTGATAAAGTACGAATTTGAACGGTGTTTTCATATATTTTTAAATCAAAATATTTCGCAAAATTATCAAAATAGCACACCAATTTCTCTGGAGGAATAACATTATCAATCGAAAGAAATTTTTCTCTGCTAATAGATCCAAAAACCGTTCCATCATCATCAAATGTATTGAATAATTCTTGTAATGATTTCATTTTATAGAATGTATAATGCTTGTATCCCTTTTTATGTATTGGAATAGCCAAACCACGCCCTATACAACATTTATACAGGGCCATATTCAGTGCTCCTACCGGAGCACGGACACTTAGTAAAGTATCAAATTTATCAGCTATTTTAATGGGTTCACTGCAATACTGTTTTTCTAATGGAAATCTGAAGCCAAATTCTGCCTTCCCTTGGAAAAATGGCAATCCAATCTTTAAATCGTTATATGTTTCTCCTTTAGGAGATTGTCCCATTGTAATATTGAATTCATCCCCTAATTTTCCAACTTCCCACTCACTACTTGCATCTTCAATAAACCATTTTCTAAAATAAGCCTGTGCCAAATCCTCCAATGTTTTATTCTGCCTTGTCAGAAGGTCGATTTTATCGTCAAGGGAGGATAAAACCTCAGCAATTGCTTTTTGTTCGGGAAGAGGGGGGAAAGAAATATCTTGCTGATATGCTGTATTTCTATTTAATCCGGGAACTGCACTATCTTCATTTAATTCATTTAAACCAAGGGTTTGTAAAAGATAATATATATATTTTAAATTGTATTCCTCATTATCCGTTATGTAGTAAGCTGTATCAATACACCAAAAAGGTTTATATGAAAAATGCACACTGCCAATAGTGCCTTTTCTTCCAATAATAATTCCCCGTCCGTTAACCAAACTTTCGTTATGATAGCCAGTTAAACCTGCCGAACTATAAACAGGAATATTACCAAAAACCCGTTTTTTTTCGGGCAAGGCTTTACCGTAGTTTAATACAATTACATCTCCAAGCTTACACTCTCTCCACTCCGTCATAACTCAATACCTACTTTCGCCAGATTTTCCTTTATCCTATCATCCAGCTTAGTGCTCTCTTCCATCTGAGTTTTCAGCTCTGCCGTCAGTTTTTGGACACGCTCTTCAAAGTTGAAGTCGTCTTCTTCATCCGGCAAGCCAACATACCTACCCGGAGTCAGTACATAATCCAGCTCCCGCACCTCATCAAGCGTTGCGGACTTGCAAAAGCCGGGGATGTCCTCATAGGAGCCGTCGTCCTTTTTCCAGTTGTGATATGTATCGGCAATTTTACTGATGTCCTCGTCGGTTAGTTCACGGGTCCTGCGGTTTATCAATGTTCCCATATTCCGCGCATCGATGAACAAAATCTTGTTCCGGCGCGGGTGGTTCGGATTTGTTTCCTTTTCCCTTGACAAGAACCATAAGCATGCGGGAATTTGGGTGTTCAAAAATAGCTTTGCCGGCAGGTTTACAATACAATCTACAAGCCCGGCTTCAATAATGTTTTTGCGGATTTCTCCCTCGCCGTTTGTTTTTGACGAAAGGGAGCCCTTAGCCATAACGAAGCCGGCGGTTCCTTTGGGCGAAAGGTGATACAAAAAGTGCTGGATCCATGCATAGTTTGCATTGGATACCGGCGGCACACCATACTTCCAGCGACCGTCATTCCTCAGAAGTTCTCCGCTCCAGTCGCTGTCATTAAAAGGCGGATTGGCAATTACAAAGTCAGCCTTAAGGTCGGGGTGAGCATCGTTTAAAAATGAACCTTCGCTGTTCCACAAAACATTGGTGCTGTCAATACCTCGTATGGCAAGGTTCATTTTGCAAAGCCGCCATGTTGTTTGGTTGCTTTCCTGACCATAGATAGAAACAACACGCTCGAAAAGCTTGTCAATCTCTCTTGATTTTCCGTTATAGTGGTCTCTGTGAGCTTCAACGAATTTCTCGCTTTGAACGAACATACCGCCACTGCCGCAGCAAGGGTCAAAAACCCTGCCCTCGTAAGGTTCGAGCATTTCAACAAGCAACTGTACTACGGAACGGGGCGTATAGAACTGTCCGCCTTTTTTACCTTCTGCAAGTGCAAACTGTCCAAGAAAATACTCATATACCTGCCCAAGTATATCACTTGATTTAGAAACGCTGTCACCAAGCGCAATCGTACCTATCAAATCAATCAGGCCACCGAGAGACTGCTTGTCCAGCTTTTCTTTTGCGTATTCTTTCGGCAAAACGCCTTTGAGGGATGGGTTATCCTTTTCTACGGCCTCCATAGCTTCGTCTATATCTTTGCCGATCGTCGGCAGCTTGGCTCGACTTTGAAGATAATCCCAGCGTGCCTGCGGTGGCACATAGAATACATTTTCCGCACGATACTCATAGGGATCGTCAGGGTCCGCTCCTTCGTACTCGCCCTTGCCTTCTTTAAGTTTATAATATAAATCATAAAAACTGTCTGATATGTATTTTAAAAAAATAAGCCCGAGAACAACGTGCTTATATTCCGCAGCATCCATATTTTTGCGGAGCTTGTCCGCAGCTGCCCAAAGTACCTGTTCAATAGGCTGCTCTTTTACTTCATTTTTTGATTTTTTAACTTTTGCCATTCTACTCTACTCCTCTATTTTTTATCTTTTTTCACACGCAAATCGTAAGGTTTCTCAGCATCCTTAGGTATCGCCCATGCCCATCCCAGGCGTACAGCGCCCTTAATGCGCCCTTGTTCGCATAAAACTTGAACTCTGCGTGGGGATATATTCCATTTTTCAGCTGCTTGTTTTGTCGTTAAGTAATCCATTATGAATACCTCGCAGAACACAAAATTCCAATTTTCATTATATGCGAAGAAACGTACAATTTCAACATATTACAACTTTATACATAATAAATAATGTATTTTCAGAAAATGAGTATACCTGCATTAAATGTACATCCATCCTGTCTCCTCAACCCTAAGAAAAATACCTGTTATCTAACCTGTCAACTCAACCCTACCTATTTTTGAGCTCAAATTTTACCCCAAAATACCTCGTCGATTTGTTTCCATGTACGTATTTTAGCCCTTTAGGTTGAGTAGACAACTTGGATGTAATTCCGGAAACCCAGTAAAATCAAGGCTTACAGCCGCGACATCAATGTCACACATTCCACATGAGTCGAGTCGATAGATAGGTCAGAACTATTTGTAATTTCGCTCACTAATCCAATACGCAATGCCTCTTTTGCATCAATTTTACAACCTGTTAGGCAAAGTTCTCGCGCTATACCGTCTCTAACTATCTACCTTAGAGGAGTATAAAGCTAAGGTGCGCCAAATTTAACTTCAGGATAACCTAACGTTGCAGAATCGGAACATATCCATATATCACAATAGAATTGATATCTAAAAGTCTATTTTTAATTTCCTTACACGTAAACATACTATAGTCCTTTTCATTATCCTATTACCTGGTTTATAAAATTAATTACCTCATCCGAGTAAAAATAATCTTCATGAGCAATGTTATCAAATATTTTTTATTTTCGGATTTTTGAAACTGCATGAAAGCTTTTCTTGTAAAGAAAAACTTAAAACTTCATCACCGGAAGATCCAATAATATAAACCGGACATTCTACTTTTTCAGCATATTCCGAAGTGCGTATATTATTTGATATAAATACCTTTAATGGTCCCCAGAATACGGGAATGATTTTATTATATAAATCTGAAATATCTCTGTACCCTGCAGCAATGACCAAAGAGTAACATTCTCGGACACTTGTCAGATATGTTGCCATTCCTGCTCCATAACTATGTCCCATTATTATAATCTCACTGTCGGGATAGTGATTCCTTGCCCATTCATATAGATCTTCCGCGGATTTCTTCATCGTTTTTAAATTCATTTTACCTCTGCTATCCTGAGTTCCGTAATAATCTACTGAAATAAAAGGGTAATCAAATTTTGAGGAATTTTTACCAACCGAATTATATGCAATATAGTTAGAACCGCCAAAGAACAATATAATCTTATTGATATTTTTCGACTCAAGATTATTGCCATAACCGGTCAAGGTATCATTAAACTGAATAAATTGCGGAACACAAGAAATATCTGTCATCTTTTTTGCGTTTTTGTAAAATGAATAGCTTATTGTTTGCATAATAAAATTGCATCCAAATTCCACTATTAAGAACACATTATGATCTTAAAAAAAATCCTTATACTATCCATGTTTTTAGCCTTTCCGTATCCCCTCATATTTCTTTTATCAGATAGATATCTATCCCAATCGTCGGATTTTATTTTCGGCTAAAATACTCATCCCGGAGCAAGCTGTACATGCATGAGTCAACAATTCCCTGATTGTTGTAATCAGCCTGTCGAAATGTTCCTTCTTATTTTAATCCGCATTTCTTCATAACATTGCCGGATTGGGGATTATTGTGATCATGCTGTGCTTCGATTCTATTAACTCCCACCTCTTCAAACAGAAACGGTATAATAGCACTAAATGCTTCACTGGTAATTCCTTGATGCCACCATTTCCTGCCGATACAATAGCCTATATGTACTATATCAAGATTTTCTTTCATCTCCACAACAGAAATACTTCCAATGGGTTCACCAATACTTTTCAGCTCGATTGCCCATTGATAAAAGGCAGGGTTTTCATAAGATGCAATCCATTCATTTGTGACTCTTTCAGTTACAGATATATCTTTGTGGGTTGCCCAACGAAGATACTTGGTGACGGCTTCATCCGATGTCCAGTTTTTATATGCAAAACAGATATCATCCTTAGTAAATTTTCGCAGAATCAATCGTTTGGTTTCTATTGTCTTTGTACCCTTATGATTCATGACTACCTCTCTATATTGTTTTATTATTTATTTAAATAGGTAAAGTACTTGTAAGTAAATAAACTATTCATTTCATACCATTTTGCTGTGAAAACCCATTCTTAGCTTTTGGCAGTAAAATTTCTTGAAATGCCTTATCATGCTCAATAAGGAAAGATTCTTCAAATCCTTTTTCAGTATTACTTATAAAATACGACTTTATATATTTTATTGTATCTGACGGAGCTTCCAAAATGGTTTCACCGATTTCAATTGCACGCTGTAATAGTTCAGAACTATTTGTAATTTCGCTCACCAATCCAATTCGCAATGCCTCTTTTGCATCAATTTTACGGCCTGTCAGGCAGAGTTCTCGTGCAATACCGTCTTTAACTATCCACCTTAGAGGAGTATAAAGCGGAGGTGCACCAAATTTTACTTCGGGATGCCCAAATGTTGCAGAATCGGAACATATCCGTATATCACAAAGGGTTGCCAAATCAAATCCACCACCCATTGCCGCCCCATTTATAGCAGCAATCGTTGGCTTTGAAAATTTCCAAATGTCCCTGTGATATTTTGAGGAAGATTCAAAAAGTTCATCAAATATAGAAGGATTATTAAACTCATTTAAATCGAACCCGGCTGAAAATGAACTGCCTGCTCCGGTAAATATTACAACATTTATATCTGATGACTGCTCCAATTCACATAAACAATCAGAGATCTCAATTCTCATCTGAATGTTTATAGCATTTCGTTTTTCAGGGCGATTTAAGGTAATCAACCCTATGCCGTCTTTCACCTGTCTGTACTGAATAGTGCTATATTCCATCATTCTGCACCTCCATGTTTTTATATGTTCTGTGTGTTTTTTGCATCCATTCATTCGCCGTTAAGACGCTGCAAAATCTCATCACCTGAGTAATTAAAATTGGGTAGTATTTATGATAGGCAATTTAAGCCAAATAACAAATTCACTATTATTTAATAGCAGCAATTACAGAAAATTTATGATATGAATACAAGCATTTCACCTCTGAAAAATTACATCTATATAACATCTCAATCTCCGTTTCAACCGAGCATTCCCTATCTAATTTTCTGCGTTCCTTCCACAGTTCAATATCACGCTCCGTTAACCCGCTGTTATATAATTGATTCTCCCAATATGAATTAAACCACTTATTCATATTAGCTGCTCCTGCACAAAACTGATCATAATTAACGAACACTCCACCTTTTGGCAGCTTATTATAGATGTTCCTGAACAATTCTTCTTTTTGCATATCTTCTAAATGGTGGATTGATAATGCTGAAATGATGGCATCAAAATCCCCCTCTGGAAGCTCTTTTGTATAATCTAATATTCTATGTTGTATTCTATCAATTCCGGCAAATCTTTTTCTTGAAATTTCCAGCATTTCATCGGCAATATCAACTAATACATACTCCGCTGATTGACACTCCTTATACCAATAATATGTAAGTAATCCTGTTCCGGCTCCCAGATCCAATACGCGCCTCGGTGTATTGATATTGGAAATAATCAATTTGGTAGTGTTTTCATAATAATCATCAAAGCAAGGAATAAACTTTCTACGATTACAATCATACTCTTTAGCAATCAAATTGAATTGTTCTTCTATAGTCATAACTTTTCCTCCCAATTTTATTGGAAATACGCCCGGCTCAGTAAATAAGAATTTTTTCTGCCATCCTTTGTTATTTTATTTATTATCTCAGATTATTGACCAAATTGCCAATATTTTGTTTGTCAAACTTACTTTTCGTATTCAATCAATCGGAATTATCTTAACGTTATCGCCCTACATTTTCCAGTTTAGTATATCATATCTTATGGATCATGGTATAATTATATAGTAAAGTTTTTTAGAGAATTTTTAATTATAAATTTTATCCTTAGCTTAAACATTAAAAATTATTGTCGATCTACTGATTACCGCCCATGTCGCCATCCAGTTAAATAGCAGAAAACATAAAAGAGGATACATTGTGCTATAACAACAGTTCTCTAGTATCAACCTATTCAAATCCCTTGTAAGTTTTCAGGGCTAGAAGATACGTACACAATCCTTTTTAAATAAAAAATTAACTGATGTAATTATTAAAATACCCGATACTCATAAAAAGAGCATCGGGCATTTTAAAATAAAGTTTCTACTTTAAAACATCAACTATGGACTTCTCTATACACTTAAGTTTTACTCTCAATTCATCCACTTCAACATCCGATTTTTCATTCTTCAAATCATTTATTATAATATCTGAAAGCTCATCAATTTCTTCCTTCAAAGTCTCCAACAAATCAATTATGGCAAGTCGTTTAAAGGAAATTTCCGATTTTATCATTTCAGCCGACTCAATTACCTTATCACCGGTAATTACAAAACTCTCACCTTTTTCAGGTATAATCGTATCGATGTTAAATCTATCATTAATTTCTCTGGCAAAGCTAGTCATTGATTCCTCTTCACCATGTACAATAAATATCTTTGAAGGTTTCTTATAAAATGCCTCTATCCAATTGAGCAGCCCGTCTTTATCCGCATGTCCTGAAAAGCCTTCTATCATTTCTATACGAGCATTTACAGATATTTCTTCTCCAAAAATTTTTACTTTTTTAGCACCGTCTATCAATTTGCGACCTAAAGTACCCTGAGCCTGATACCCTACAAACAATATAGTGGATTCTTCACGCCATAAATTGTGTTTAAGGTGATGCTTAATCCTTCCTGCTTCACACATTCCACTGGCAGAAATTATTATGGCACTGCCGCTTCTTTCATTTAGAGTCTTCGACTCTTCCGGTGTTCTGGTAAATTGAAGTCCCGGAAAATCCAAGGGATTGTCTCCATTGTTTATGTACTCTCTGGCCTCTTCATCATAGCAATCAAGGTTATTTCTAAAAACTTCTGTGGCAGATATGGCCAGCGGACTGTCTACAAAAACAGGAATACTGAACAGCTTTTTCAGTTTGCCATCGAAGGATTCCTTTTCCTTATTAAGTTCATATATCACTTCCTGGGTTCTGCCGACAGCAAAGGACGGTATGACTACATTTCCGCCTTTATCTATTGTTTCGTTTATGATATCGACGAAATATTCAAATTTATTGGTTTTATTTTCATGAATTCTGTTCCCGTAAGTAGATTCAATTACAAGATAATCTGCACTTTCTATTATGGATGGATCTCTAATTATTGGCATATCTCTATTGCCCAAGTCTCCGGAAAATACAATTTTGGTTTCCTTACCCTTTTCCATAATCCAGAATTCGATAATTGCAGACCCAAGTATATGGCCGGCATCATTAAAACGTACTTTGATTTCGTCGTTAATTTTTATTGCTTCTCCATACCTGACTTTTTTAAAAAACTTCATACAATCCAATGCATCCTGATAAGTATAAATAGGCTCTAATGGAGGTTTTCCTGCCCTAAGCCTTTTTTTATTCTTCCACTCGTTTTCAGACTCCTGTATATGACCGCAGTCGGGAAGCATTATCTCACATAGTTCTACCGTTGCTTTAGTTGCATATATCTCTCCCTTAAAACCGTCTTTGCAAATTTTAGGTATCTTTCCACTGTGGTCAATATGAGCATGGGTCAAAAATATATAGTCCAATTCAGCCGGATTTAATGGAAGTGCTTCCGAATTCAATGCTTCTTCCTTTGCCTGTCCCTGAAACAAGCCACAATCAACCAAAAACTTCGTATTCTGGGTTTCAACCAGACAGCATGAACCGGTAACAGTTTTTGCTGCACCTAAAAATGTTATTTTCATATAAGCACCTCCAAATTTTATCGATAAATTAAGTTAACAAAACATGGGAATAATACTCAGACCTTTGCCGGATTACGAAAAATTCCTGTCTACCTGTTTTATTCGCTGTTATATCCAAAAACTCCTTTTTTATTTTTCCTTTGCCAATATAATATTTCTATTAAATTTTTATAAAATAGTTGAAACGTAGTCGCATTATAAGTAATTTTAATTTATAATGTATTATAGGTTTATTGTAAAGCATATTGACAAATATTTTTCGATGCGCATTTTAAAAGAGCCAGAAATTAATTTTAAATTTTTGCTATAGCCGCAATAGTGGCTTATACAGTTTTGATTATAAAAATAGGAGAGTAGAAATTATTTATGAAAAAATGGATAGATAAAGCCATAACATATATTGGTTTAACCTTAGGTATAATAGGTGTGTTGGATACAATTATTTTAATTATCGCCGAAACAGGAGTAAATTTCGGTATACTGTTTCCTCTATTGGCCGGAATTGTTTTAATAACCTATAACCTGCTGAAAATAAAAGGAATATTCAGCTTGTCAAAAATACGAAATACTTTTTTTCGAAGGGCAATAAAAACATGTGTCTGGGGATTTATAATATCTTTTGTTGTAGTAGTAGGACTAATTTTCTCCAATGCTGATGCAGACCACTACACCGATGTGGACTATGTAATAATCCTCGGCGGAGGAATAAGATATGGGCAAGTAACCAAAAGTCTGCAATATAGATTAGATCAAGGCATATTGTTCCTAAAAGAACATCCTGATTTGGAAGTAATAGTAACTGGCGGAGTAGGACTCGGAGAAACTATATCCGAAGGAGAAGCCATGAAAAACTATCTTGTGGCAAAGGGCATACCTGAAGAAAAAATTATAGTTGAATCCAAGGCCACCAGCACTATGGAAAATTTCAAATATACGAAGCAAATACTCAATGAAAGGACCGGAAGAAGCGATTATAAAGTTTTGGTTGTCACAAGTGATTTCCATATGGCAAGATCTAAGGTTTTAGCCTCGGTAAATGGCTTTACTCCTTACGGAATACCTTCCAAAACAGAAACTTTAGTGTTCCCTAACTGTGTAATCCGGGAATATTTCGCTGTGTTTAAATCTTTAGTGGTAGACATAATTCTCGGCTGGTAGAATACTGTTTTCTACCTTTTCTATATTTTATCTATTGTTTCAATATAGCCCTTAACCGCTTCATCTTCCGAAGGAAAGCCATAATACCACGGGTCTATCCTTTCAAAATCCTCAACATGATACCGGGCTTTTATGATAAGTTCCGGTCTGTATTCAAAATGCAGAATGTCAAAGTGTGCCCATTTTCCGCCCCATATAAAATTATTGTCTTCCATAATTTTTACAACTTTTCTCGGATATTGATTCAATCTCTGCTGCCCCAATTCTCTGCTTGCCCACTTCCAATAATCCCTTTTATCGCTTCTGAAATCTATCGCAATACCAAAAGCATGCGGACTTAATTGGTTTGTACCTGCAATAACACGGTAGTTGTATGTACCGTTAACCGGAAAAATATTTGCCGATAAATTACTGCTTGCAGCAGTACTTATTTCCTTTACCGCCTTCTTTAACGATTCAGCTGCATTATTTCTGTCATTAAACAGACATACCTTTCCGCCCATATTAACCCCTTTTAAACTTTTCTCTATCTCCTTGCGGGAACCTCCGTAGACCTCTTTTAAAAATTTATAGCACCTTATCCTGCCCGGGTCATAGTTCTCATCCATTAATTCTGAAATATCGGACAGCGGATAAAGCATTTCCAGTGTATCTTGCAAATCTGCATTTGCCAGCTTCTGCTCGTATGTTTTAGGGATTTTATCGTCATACAAAATTTTTGTGCCGGATTTCATGACTACATATACTTCATCTCCGGTACCTCTTTCAAACCCCGATACATATTCAGGATAGGCCATTATAAGGCACAGTAAATCCCTTTTCATATTTATTTCATATATATCCTTTTCGGTAAAATCCGTATCGTATTCTTCACTGTCTAACCGGTAATTCATGTTATAGTTATTGTTTTTTTCATCTTCAGTCACAAATAAAGACTCTGATCGCTCTGTCAAAACATCTTTTTTATTTTCAACACAGCCAGAGAGCATAAGCAATATTAAAGCAAAAAATAAATAGGCAACTTTTTTCAAAATTCTGTCCTCCTGTAAAAACGAATTTAAATTGCCTATTATATTTTTATTCACCAATGGTTTATTTTATTGCTTCAATTAGCAATTTTACCGCATTTTCAATATCTTCAAGGCTTGCTGCTTCCACCGGGCTGTGAATATATCTGCAGGGAATGGAAATTGCACCCGACGGAACTCCTCCCGCTGAAATATGGATTGCACCGGGGTCACTGCCGCCATATTCAAGTACCTCAAACTGATACGGTATATTTATATTCCTGGCCGATTCTTCCAATAATTTCTTAACTTCAGGATGGCATATTACTGATCTGTCCTTTATCTTTATAGCAGGGCCGCCTCCGCATTTTACCTCCATAAGGTTTGCCTCGGGAGTATCTCCTGTATCTGTAACATCTACTGCAATTGCAATATCGGGCTTCAACTGGTAAGCAGCTGTTTTTGCCCCTCTAAGTCCCAATTCCTCCTGAACGGTAAATACAAAATATATCTCATTATCTGTCTGGGGCAGACGCTTTATAGCTTCAATAAGTACTGCACATCCGCTTCTATCGTCAATTGCTTTGGATATAACCATATCTCCCTGCCTTACAGCATCTCCCACAAAGCAGGCAACATCGCCAATGCGAACTAATTTTTCAGCCTCTTTTTTATCCTTTGCACCGATATCTATATACATCTTTGACAGTTTTAAATTCTTCATATCTTCCAGTTTATCCTCGTAAAATACTGCACCCACTGTACCGTTTTTGAACTTTACTTTCTGTCCCAAAGAAACAAAGGCTGAAACTCCTCCAATATTGGAAAACCTTATAAATCCCTTTTCATCGATATAAGTTGCCATCACTCCAATTTCATCCATATGTGCTGCCACCATAATCTTTTTGCCTTTTCCCGGTTTTGTGGCAATAAGATTACCCAAAGTATCCACTCTTATTTCCTGTATATCATTCTTTATTTCATTAATGATAGTCTCCCTTATTTCTTCTTCATTGCCTGAAACACCAAAAGATTGTGTCAACCTTTTTATTAACTCAAACATTTATAATTCCTCCTGTTTTATGTCCTATTCGCACTTCCGTAGCTATTTATTTTACTTTATCAATAAGCTTCTTCTCTTGTTCCAAGGTCTTTTAAAACTGCTATTACTATATCCTTGCAACTGTTAAAGTCCTTTTTGCTCATAACCGATACCGGGGAATGAATGTACCTGCAAGGTACTGATATAGAAGCAGTTACTACTCCGCTTCTGCTCATCTGAATTTTTCCCGCATCATTGCCTCCGGTATTGGTTTGTTTAAATTGTACCGGTAATTTGTTTCGTTGTGCCAACTCATATATATAATTAACAAAATTCTTGTCGGGATACGATGTACGGTCCATTATTGTAAGGGCTGCCCCTTCTCCTAAGACTGTAGAATACTCACTCTTTTCCACTCCCGGCACATCGGAACAGGTTGTACCTTCAACCACCAATGCGATATCGGGATTAACAGTATAGGCAGCAACTTCGGAACCTCTGAGTCCTACTTCTTCCTGAACCGTAAAGCAGGCATACAAGTCAAATTCATATCTTTCTTTCAGTGCCTCCATAAGTATTGCACAGCCTACTCTATCGTCCAAAGCCTTTGCCTTTACAAGCCCGTCGCCAAATTCTGTATATGGACTGTGAAAAGCAATATAATCTCCCAATGACACCAATTTCTCAGTTTCTTCCTTTTTATCGGTGCCAATATCTATATACATTTTCTTTAACTTCACATTAGCATTCCGTTCATCTTTTTCTTGCATATGAATAGGTTTTGAGCCAATTACCCCAGGAATCTTTTTTTCTCCAACCAATACTCTCTTGCCAGGAAGTATTCTTTCATCAATACCTCCAACAGTGGCAAATTTTATAACACCACTATCGCCAAAACCTGTAACCATAAATCCCACTTCATCCATATGGGCTGAAAGCATTACCTTGAGTTTTTTGCTTTTGCCTTTCTTAAAGGCGAGAAGGTTTCCCATCGAATCAACTTTTATCTCATCGGCCAATCCCTTAATATGCTCTTTTATAAATTCCCTGACTTCGTCTTCATTTCCCGAAACCCCATTTAATTCTGTAAGTTCTTTTAAGTACACGTTGCTTCCTCCATTTCAGCAATAAATAAAATTTCTCGCTTAATTCATCTCTTAATGCTTTCTCTTTGGAAATCAGACAAAAAGAGAAGGTACAAACTACAATCCCGAAACAAATCTTGAAACCAGTTTACCTGTATTCTTTATATCATTTATGTTTAAAGTCTCTACAGTAGTATGCATATATTTTACCGGAATGGAAATGAGCAATGACGGAATTCCCGCCCTCGACACCTGGGTTGCCCAAGCCTCAGTTCCCGTATTTCCCGGTTCCACATCAATCTGATAAGGTATGTTTTCTTCCTTTGCCACCTCAATTATTTTATTGGTGTATGCTCTGTGAAGGTTCGGCCCTATTGCTATGGCAGGTCCTTTACCCAAAGCATAGGTTTCGTCTTTAGAAGCATCAGGAATTTCCCCATGACAGGCATCGATAACAATTGCCATATCCGGATTAATATTGTAGGAGGCTATTTTTGCACCACTCAAGCCAAGCTCTTCCTGTGATGTAGCAACAAATATCACATCATCATTGTGGCTGAGTTTTGACAGCCTCTCCATAATATCCAGTAAAGCGGCAACTCCGGCTCTGTTATCAAGGCATTTTGAACTTAGTTTATTTCCCTTAAGTTCAAAAGGATAAGTCTTAAACGTTATAACATCTCCTATTGAAACCAGCTTTGATATAGTCTCTTTTGAAAGTCCGGTATCTATATATAAATCCTCCATCTTGACAGCCTTCTTTGTATCCTCAGGTTTAAGAAGGTGCGGAGGCTTTGCCCCAATAACTCCGTAAATATCCTCACTACCGTGAATGATAACCTCTTGCGCCAAAAGAATTTTAGTATCTATTCCGCCTATGTTGGTAAATTTCACAAATCCCCTGTCATCAATGCTTTTAACCAACATACCTATTTCATCATGATGAGCCATAATCATAATCTTTTTTCCGGTATCACCGGATCCTTTTTTATATCCGCATACGTTATAAAATTCGTCTATTCTTACCTCATCGCAATAATTTTTAAACAGTCCCTCTATGTATTGGGATATTTCTTTTTCTCTTCCTGATACCCCAACATACATGCTAAGATCCTTTAATACGTTCAAGTATTCCATTTTGCACCTCATAATTTGATTTATATAATACTTAGTATTGTTCAAAATACGTATTTTTTGTATAGCAAATTTTGAAATTAGCATTTTAGGCTTTCTCTTCGCCTACAAACTATATGAAATTTATTTTTTATTATACAACAAAGCTGTATTGACTTGCAAATAAACCCAAGGAATATTAATCCTTATAAAACACTTCAAATATATACCAAATCTCTTAATCAAGGTATAAAATTGTCAATTAATCAAAAAATTATTTCCGTCTATATACTCCAGGACATGGAATTTTCTTTTTCAAGTGAAGATGTGAGCAAAAAATTAATAAAATTAAAAAAAATACTTGACTAATCCTATTTTTTAATTTATACTATCACTTGTCGCGTTTACGAGGGCCTTTAGCTCAGTTGGTTAGAGCAACC
>AMZC01000935.1_pt1 | contig 21446 bp, 15 predicted proteins | sample 948551 | NCBI WGS metagenome assembly AMZC01 (sample SAMN01120625, study PRJNA171369) | bioreactor sludge metagenome | biome: sludge; isolation source: anaerobic thermophilic cellulolytic sludge from lab reactor | place: China: Hong Kong, Shek Wu Hui wastewater treatment plant | collected... | reverse complement strand
GGTGTTGCATTTAATATTGCAATTTAAATTTATAACTAAACACGCTGTTTTTAGAAATTTTCATCCAGCAAACTTTTTTTCATAATTTTCCAATAAACCAATCAATCTTCTTTGAAAATTTCTTAAATTTCAGTTAGGTATATGCATAAAATATTATGCAGAATATGTATGGCAGCATTGTGTCCTTCTACTTTCATTTAATTCGACTAAAAACTCTGCCATATTATTTCTGGCTTTATCATACGCATTAAAAAGCAATTCAGCACGCTTAGAATTACAATATACTTTCCAATACTTGCACACCAAACAATTCTTCCCCTTATGTTCAATAAAACCTTCCACATCTTCAACAGGCATACCGAGAAAAATCCCTATTTCATGCGGGCAAAAATTTTCAAAGCGCCGTTTTAGAATGTTTAGTTTCTGTTCCAGGCTAGCTTCAGTATCATATCCCATCTTGTTTAAGAATGATTGGTTTCTGGGGTGATTTATATACCATTCCAGTAATTTTTTGCGATATAAAAGTATTAATTTGCTGTAATCATCGCTCTTTAGCTCAAAAAACTCCAGTTCAAATGATTCACATATGTCTTTTCCGTATTTTTGCCAAAGCTCAGCTGTGTTCTTTCCACACCAATTAAAATTCATTAAAGAAGCGGGCTTTTTGCCTTGTATTGTCGGTGCTGATGCAAATGCGATCACCGCTTCTATATATTCTCTTTCGCCCAACGTCCTCAATATTTCTGCAAATTTCAGTCTTAATAATTTATCCATACCAAAACACCTACTTCCTTCTGCTTTCACTCAAATTCAAAGCGTTCTTGACACAGCCCGATATTTCGAACTTTTATATAGCTCTGCAAGCGGCATCTCATTTTTCGCAATTTTGCATCTAACTTTTAAAGTATTAAAAATTTATAAAACAGTTAATTTAAAATTCTATTAATTCTGTTTCAAACACAAACTCTATATACTGCTTAACTTTTTCCCTAATTCTTTACACCTTTTTATTCCTTTATCATCGGGAGTGTTTTGTATTATAAGCCCCTCAACAATCAGGTTAACCCCAGAAGCTTTCATTCTGTCTTCCCAATCACGCATCCACTGACCGTCTCCCCAGTCATAGGATCCGAACAATGCAACAGCCTTACCGCTTATATTTTCTTTTTCTATCTCACTGATGAATGGTTCCATTTCCAATTCTTCAAGCTGCTCACATCCCATAGACGGGCATCCGAAAGCAACCGCATCCGAATTTAAAACATCTTCTTTACCTGCGCTGTCCACACTAAGCAATTTGACTTCATTTCCTCCCTCTCTTGCTCCTTCTGCTACTGCTTCAGCCATTTTTTTCGTATTTCCCGTTCCGCTCCAGTAAATAATTGAAATTTTTTTCATTTTATTTCCTCCTTATCGCTTTTTAATATAGATTTAATATTTATATTGATTTCAGCGGATATACTTGGAAGAAATTTGCTTTAAAGTTTCCTCCAGCGAAGTACCGCTGCTGGTATGGCATCGAATGAGAGGTATATTTTTTCTTTTTGCCTCCTTAACAGCAGTATGTACCATTTTATGAGACACAGTGCTTGTAAATAAAACAATAGCATCCGGCTGACCTATAGTTTTTTCAAATCTTGCCTGTAATCGTGTAAATACTTTTATTTTACATCCATGCTTGTTTCCTATATTTTTGTACTCATCATGCATTCTTTCATGTCCGCCTACCAAAACAATACTCATTTTTTGTTCCTCCTCTCAATATTATATTTACCTCTAATTGATAATAATTATCATTATCATTTAAAAAAATAAAAATTTTTAACCTTTATAGCATTTGCTGCATAATCCATAAAGTTTTACTTTATGGTTGCAAACATGAAAACCGTTCTCGGCAAGCACCTTCTTTTCCAACACCTCCAGCTGGTCATCCTTTATATCTTGTATACATCCGCAAGATTCACATATAAGGTGGTGGTGTTCATGCTCTGCCTGAAAATCAGACGCCTGGTATCTTATACACCCATCATCCAAATTTATCTTTGTAATAAATTTCAACTTCTCAAGAATGGACAAAGTCCTATATACTGTAGCAATACCTATCCCTGTATTTCTTTGGGACAAAATTTTATATATTTCGTCTGCACTAAGATGTTTGCTGCTGTTTTCAATAAGTACATCCATGATAGCCTGTCTCTGTCCCGTTAATTTATAATTGCTGTTTTTCAATTGTTCCTTTAAATCCATACGCTTTTTTGACATTTTATCATCCTTATAAAATATTTTTGATTAATTGATAATCATTATCATTACGTACCTAAAAAAATATATACCTCTATACAAATAGATTATGAACTTTTTATCAGTCCTTTATTGCATTTTAACAAAAATCCGTATATATTACAATATCCATTCCAGAGGACTAAAAGTTTACTGAATATTTTTTTGTTTCATATTCATTTTAATCCTGCGCATTTTATCAATATTTCTTTTAAGAATTCATACTGTTTAAAATATCCATAACCGAATCATATGGCAACGGTTTACTATAATAGAATCCCTGTCCCCAATTACAGCCTTTTTCAGTCAGTATCCTGGCTTGCTCTTCATCTTCAATCCCTTCAGCAATAATTGAATAACTGCGTTGACAGGCAAAATCGATTATCAATTTAACCAAATCCACTGAACTGTTATCTTTTTTCAAATCAGCAGTAAAAGAAGGATCAATTTTAAGAATATCAAACTTAAGGTTTTTCAAAAGGCCAATTGTGGAATATCCTGTCCCGAAATCATCGATTGCTACCTTAACATTAAAAGACTTAAGCTCATTAATTATAGCATCGGTTTTTTCTATATCCTGCATAATGCTTTCGGTTATCTCTACAATCAGCCATTCGGGATCGAGTTTTGTCCTTTCAAGAGCTTCGCGTATTATAGCTGAAAGGTCTGAATGCAGTATTTGGTAAGCCGATACATTTACTGAAACCGGTATATATCCACAATCCATATTCTGCCATGATTTATTTTGTTTGCATGCCGTTTCTATTACCCATTTCCCAATCGGCACTATAAGACCTGTCTCCTCTGCAAGAGGTATAAACTCAGCCGGATACACCAAGCCGTATTCAGGGTGATTCCATCTTATCAGAGCTTCAAAACCTACTATTTTACCTGTTCTCAAATCGATTTGCGGCTGGTAGTAAAGAACAAATTCATCATTATCCAATGCCTTTCTAAGATCATTTTCCAACTCCATTTTTCTCAGCAATTCCTTATTAAAGTTTTCATGATAAAATTGATAATTATTCCTTCCCACATCCTTCACCACATACATAGCTACATCCGCATTCTTTATTAGAGTTTCGGCACTGTCACCATCTTCAGGAAACATGCTTATCCCTATACTGGTAGTAGAAAAGGTCTTTTTCCCGTTTATGCAAAAAGGTTGACGAAAAGCATCGGTAATGTTTTTTGCAATATTTGCACATCCGTTAGCATCAGTATTCGGTAAAAGAATTACGAATTCGTCTCCGCCGTATCTGAATACCAAATCATTATCTCCTACACAGCTTTTTAGTTTTTGTGCGGCTTCTTTTAAAACGGCATCACCGAAACTATGCCCCAAAGAGTCGTTAATAATTTTGAATCTGTCAAGGTCCACCAGCATTACACCCATTACTCTAACCTTTGAATCATCCGCTCTGCTTTCCGAAATTACTTTATCAATATAATCATTTAACATATACCGGTTAGGTAGCCCTGTTAAAGAATCATGATATGCTATATATTTGATTTTCTCTTCAGTCTTCTTGATATGGGAAATATCAAGCAAAGTAATAATTGTTGTCGGATTGCCATAGTAAGTTGTAGCCGCTGCATGAGCTTCAACAAATATTATTTTATTATCTCTTCTGACTACTCTAAACTGGCTTATTACATCACTTTTAATCTTTTTGGGATCGTATTGCTCAACTAATGGTCTATCCTCAAAATAAACAATATCGAAAAAACTCATATTATACAATTCTTCTTTTGAATAATCCAAAAGTTTTTCAAGATAAGAATTGGCATAGATAAAATTGTCCTGACACAAGCACACTCCTACCAATGTACTTTCCAGCAGCCCACGGTACCTTGATTCCGCTTCAATAAGCATTCTTTCCGTTTTCTTTCTGTCAGTGATATCCTTAAACACACAAATAACCACCGATTGCCCCATATGCTTCTCTTCAATGGAGTCTGCTTCAACCTCAATTATCGTCTCATCAGGCAAAACAAGTTTTTGTTCAACAAAATCAAGCCTTTCATTTACAAATCTTTTTTCAATATCAAATTTTACTTTATTTCTGAAATCAGGATGAATCAATTCACTAACTTGTCTTCCTATAATATTTTCACTTTCGGATAGTTTCATCATTTGTATAAAAGTCGAGTTAACATAAAGTATTTCTCCGTTTTTATGTATAACAACTCCAAGCGGTGACAAGTCAAATAGCTTTTTATACTGTTCTATTTTATTCTGGAGTTTTTTAGTCATATCTACTTTGAATTTCAAATTTGCACAAGAAACAACCAAAAAGAGAAGCATAATTAACACTGTACTACCTTTATCCACAGCAGGATTTTTAGCAAAGATCAATGCTCCAATTGTCAAAAATCCCATTGCAATCATATAAACTAACAGATGAGTAAATTTTTCAAAAATCAGTGTTGTCGCAAAAAATACAAACAGAAAAACAACAATACTGTTATCTTTAAAATTCTTCAAATATGCCAGGTATAATATTATAAGATTGGCAACACAACAGACAATACTGACTAGTCCGTAAATATTTTTCGATATTATTTTATTTTTATAGGATAAGGCATATATACCTATAAAGGATGCAAAAAAAATAACAGTAAACGTAATAAAAATATACTTATTCAGCGGAATACCCGAATTGGAATTTAACATTCTCCAAATTATTGCTACAATTGGAGAAAATAATGCTCCCAACAGGCATATAGTCCTAGGTAAAAGACTTTCTCTTTTGTTATCAAATTCAAAACCAAATTTATTCATATCCATCCGAAAAATCCCCAATAAAATTATAATACAGGTGCAAAAGAATTTTTATTTACTTGATTTCTCTAAATCAATAAGAATCTACTTAACATTTATCTTTCTATAAACAGAATTATCCGATATCTTCAATCGATATAATAAATAAAAGTTTTAGCTTCTCGAGAAAAATTTAACGTGTTTATTATAACATATTCCCTAACCTCTATCCACTGTTTTTATTACATATTTTTAACAACATAAAATACTCTTAAATGTTAATTTTATTCCGATTTAAACCGATATATAAATTAAGTAGGGATATGCATATATTATGTTAATTTTAATTATTAATACTTTTTACTGTATTATTGGTTTTGTAATCAGATAAAAAATTGTTAACACAGATAGTATGAAAGAATATATACATTTGACGTTCTCTCATATGTCTGGAATATTTCGTCAAACGGAGGAGTTTTTATGAATAACCAAAAACAACATATGTCCAGCAAAAATTTTACCAAAACGCTTATTTACTCGCTATCAACTCTTTTGCTGATATTTCTCATTTTTTCAATATTTACCTTGTATACAGGATTATTTTCATCTTCTGCAACCAAGCCCATTCTTATGGTTATTATAGCTATTGAACTCATATTAACCATCGCATTGTTTGCTACTTTGCACAACTTTTTCAAATCAGTAAATACAGTAAACAAGCAAGCAGAACTTTTGGCTCATGGTAAATTAAATATAAGTGATATACTTCCGGACGAAGTTCGCGGACTCGAAATTTTAGCCAGAGCCTTCAATGACATGAAATCAAATCTGTTAAGTTTTATAGAATTAACCAAAACCAATATAATAACCATTTCCGATGCAATAGATAATGTATCAAAAAGTATGAACAACAGCTATTTGGGTAATGAGCAAATAGCAGTAAGTATGGGAAATGTTGCCGAAAAAGCCCAAGAGCAATCTAAGCTCATGGGAGAGGCTATGGCAAAAATTGATGAAGTGGGAAAAAGAATTGAGAGTATCACTCGCAGTGTTGAAGAAGTAGAAAAATCTGTTGAAAAAACAGTACAAGCAACATCAATCGGCGTGCAAAATTTAGATGAATACTATGAGCAGTTAAATATTATATCCGATAACCTTAATACCACTTCGGATTATATTAAAAAGCTGAATGAGGATATTACCCAAATAGACCAGATAGGAAAATTTATTATACAGATCAGTGAACAGTTAAAACTTTTAGGGCTTAACGCCTCTGTTGAAGCAGCAAAAGCAGGAGAATCGGGGAAAGGTTTCGCAGTGGTTGCCCATGAAATGAATCTATTGTCATCGGCAACAAAAGATAGTATCGGTAAAATAAATTCAATATTGAAAAATATCGAACGCAGCAGTTCTTTTGTAAGCAGCAGTATTGACAGTTGTGTTGAAAGTTATGGTGCCAGTAAAGAAATATTTAACTCAATCAGGGAATCCTTCGAAATTATAAATACCAGTGCCGGTTCTTTAGAGGTGGATATCAAAAAGGTTTTTAGCGAAGTATCTTTGATCAACAACAGCACACATGAAATAAGAGAAAGAAGTGTCCTTCTTCATAAGGCGTCTGATGATATATCCACCAAAACTCAAGAAGTTGCTGCTGTTACAGAGGAAGAGCTTGCAGAGCTTGAAGAAATCAACAATTATACTTCATCCCTGCAAAACATGCTTACAGGTATAGAACATTTGGTAAAAAAATTCCAAACATCGGTTGTCCCGGTTGAAGAAGTCAGTGCGAAACAACTTCATATAACCTTTATATCCCCATTGGACCATGAATTTTGGTACGGTGTTCGTCAAGGTGTTTTATATGCAAAAAAAGTACTGTCCGATAAAAATGTTGTTATAGATTATCACGGTATTCAAAAAGATGTAGGTCCGCAAATAATAAAAGCTACGGAAGAAGCCATCAAAAACGGTTCTGACGGAATAATTGTACCGGGTTTTGTTCCGGAGCTTATTCCTTTGTTAGAAACAGCACATAATAAAGGTATTCCTTTTATGGTATACAACTGTGATTTCCCTGAAAAAACCAAGCGAGTGGCTTATTTTGGTCCTAATGTAAATTCGGCGGGAACTCTCGCGGCACGCCTTATGTCAAAAGCCCTCGACGGAAAAGGCGAGGTGGTATTGCTAACGGGAGGACTTGATGCTTTCGTTCATAAAACCAGAAGGGATACTATTCTTGCTGAGCTAAAAAAACATAAGGGTATAAAAGTTTTTGATGAAGCTCGATGTGCTGATAATCCTGAGCAAACTTACAATACAGTTAAAGAATTTCTCAGAAAAAACAGCAACATTCGTGGTATATTTAATACCGGAGGAACAATGGCTGCTTCGGCAAAAGCTGTAGAAGATATGGGTTTTACCGGAAAAACTTTCATTGTATGCTTTGATTATAACAAAGAAATATATGAATATATCAGAAAAGGTATAATTGCTGCAGCCATTGGCCAGGATCCTTTCGGCCAGGGTCACGATCCTATCATATACCTATACAATATGCTTGTCACAGGCAAAAAACCTGAGGAAGAAATTATTTGGACACGACTTGAAGTGGTAGATAAAAACAATGTTGATGATCTATTGTAATAATTCAACATTCCGAATCAAAAAAGGAAGAGCCCTACATCCCTTAGCTCTTCCTATTAATCTAGTCCATCATTCACAGCATCTATGGCTAATTTCTCCAATATTTCTATTTTTATCACTATAATTTTAATCATAAATTTTTCTTCCAAGTTCATCGCCTATTCCGGTTTTCCTGTAAAAATACGTATTTATAACATCCCTCCACTCCTTTGCATGTTCAATCTGACCTTCAAGTCTATGGAGTACATGCTCGTATATTTCGTTTTTAACTTTACCCTTGATACTTTGCCATTGTTCTTTAAGTTTTATTGCCTGTTCCACACCATCAAAATGAGTATTGTAAATATACTGAATGAGAGTCTCTCCCGATTTAAGTTTATAGGTATAAGGAATTCTGTGGAAAAAGAGTAAAAGTTCCTGGGGACAAGTATCAATGTTTTCATACATATCCCGCACTTCCTTATGATACTGACCGGTATAACCGGTACCGGATTTTACTGTACGGTCAACGCCTATAGCTTTATAGTCGGCACGATGGTATGTCCCCCACTTGTCATATTCATATCCGTCTACGTTAGGACCATAGTGATGATGAGGATTTACCATCCAGCCTATACCTAAAGGAGACGTGTAACTCTCATAAATATGCCAGGATTTCAGCAGCATATCTGAAACAGTATCCACAACTTCCTTATCGTTGGAAAAGGTCAGCCTTACCCATTCCTCAGCTATTTCCTCCGAAGTTAAATCCGGATTCCATACAAGTCGCCCATACCCATACAGGTTGGCCTGTGCCAACTGTAAACCTGTCCAATTGTCATCATCGCCCACATTGGCAACTCCTGCTACCCCTCCATACTTGTTATTGAAAACAGAACCGCCGACAATTTTTTTGACAGTGGTGCCTTTTCCTCTTGCATAGGTGTCAAAATCCAAAACTTCCTTCCACATAGGAATAAGATAACACAAATGTTTTTGCTGTCCTGTATACTCCTGAGTTATTTGAACTTCAAGATTGACATTTGTCTTTTCAAGTCCTCCAAAGAGAGGCGATACCGGTTCTCTTACCTGAAAATCCATTGGTCCGTTCTTAATCTGCAGTATTACATTATCGTCAAACATCCCGTCCAAAGGTTTAAAATTGTCATAAGCTGCCTTAGCTCTGTCAGTCTTGTAATCTCGCCAATCTTGCATACAGTTATAAACAAAGCATCTCCAAATTACCACTCCGCCGAAAGGTTTTAATGCAGCTGCCAACATATTTGCGCCATCGGCATGATTGCGATTATATGTAAAAGGCCCGGGTCTGAACTCTGAATCGGCTTTTACGAGAAATCCTCCAAAGTCAGGTATATAGCTATAGATTTCTCCTGCTTTATCACACCACCATTTTTTTACCTTTTCATCAAGAGGATCTGCTGTATCAAGACCTCCTATCTCTATGGGACTTGCAAAATTGATACTGAAATATATCCTAATTCCATACTCTCTTAATATTTCCGCCAATTTTTTAGCATCAGGAAGATATTCTTTTGTAATGAGTCTTGTTTCGTATTTATGTACATTTACATTGTTAATAACAATACCGTTTATTCCTATTGAACCTAAAAGCCTGGCATAATCTCTGACTCTGGCGGTATCATCTGTAAATTTGTTGTCTTTATAGAAAATGGAGTTTCCTGCATACCCCCTTTCTATACTTCCATCCATATTATCCCAATGATTCAGCATCCTCATTTGAAAATAGGGGTTTTCAATTTTTCGAATATCTCTTATATCCTTTTGCATGCGTAAAAGTCGCAAAAGGACAAACACACCGTATAGCACACCTTTATCGTTTATACCGGTCACAACTATATAATCTTTATCTTCTGTTTTAATATTTTTTATAAGAAAACCATCTTCCATAATATCTTTTCGTTCATTTTCACCAACAGCTTTATCTATAATCGGGTTTTGTCCCAGTGTGCCAACTGTAATAAAAGACGGTTCTATAGGAATACTTACAATCTCCGGACTAATTCCAAGCATATTCTCTATACCTATAATCAGTTCTTTCACAGCGCATTTAATTAATGGGGTATCCCCAAACTTCACTATATTCGCACACCATTTACGGTAGATATTTTTCAGCTCCACATCTTCCAGCTTTCCATACTCCAGCCAACAGTAATAACCGTTGTCCTTCCTTCTCTCCATTATTGCATCAGTATTGTTCATACTTGCCTCCTCATCTTATAAGATAAAAAACTAAAAGTGATTTTTATGTCAAAACTCATCCAAATACTTTTCCAATGTTTTTCTAACGGCATGTCGTTCTGATATCATTTCTTTTACAAGGCCCTCAACTTTTTCACCCAATCCTGCTGCATAAAGGTTAATGCCAAAAAGCTTTTCATTAGACAAGAACGGTCTCAATTTGTCGCCTACCGAATCTGCATTTCCAAATTCAATTCCTAAGACATAGCTTTTAAGCTCATCCATCATCGGGTCAGGACTTAGCTCCATATACTCACCGCAATCGTCCAAGCCCATTAAATACCTGCACCATCCTGCTATTGCAAGAGGAATATATAAGAGATTTTTAACATCCAGGTCCGGCCTCTGAGCGTATGTCTTTATTGTTTCACCGAATCTTACGGGTATTTTCTGTGATGTGTCGGTAGCAATTCTTTTGGGCGTATCGGGAATAAAGGGATTGGGAAGTCTTACATTTATTACTTCATCAAGAAAATCCTCAGGATTTATTATTCCGGGATCAGCAGCAACAGGTAGACCTTCCGCATACCCTATTTTTTCTATCAATTTTCGCAAATGCTTATCCTTCATTTCCTCAGCTATAGTTTGATAACCCATAAGACAGCCGAATATTGCAAGTGCAGTATGAAGCGGGTTAAGACATGTTCCCACCTTCATTTTTTCTGCCAAATTTACCGTATTCCTGTCGGTAAAAATTACTCCTGCTTCTTCTAAAGGCATTCTTCCGTTTGGAAAACTATCTTCAATGACAAGGTACTGTGATGGTTCGGTATTTACAAAAGGCGCAATAAAAGTCTTTTTATCGGTACAAATTATTTCAGTGCTCTCGAAGCCAATACTATTCAGGGCATTTTTCACTTTTTCCGAAGGTCTTGGAGTTATTTTATCAATCATAGACCAGGGAAAAGATACTTTCAGTGGATTATTCAAATATTCCAGAAATTTCGGGTCTACAAAGCCTCTATCAACCCACTCATTAACAATAGTAACAATCGATTTTTTAAGAATTTCCCCATTTTGAGAACAGTTGTCCATACTGACAAGAGCAATGGGAATCTCTCCCCTTATGTATCTTACATATAGCAGTGAGGCAACTTTTGATATTATGTGCTTTGGACAAGCCGGTCCGTTTTCTATATCCAATCTTACATCAGGATAAAAATTGCCGGATATATCGTATAGAGCATATCCCTTTTCAGTAATGGTAAAGCTAACCATTTGCAGTGAAGGTTCACTAAATATTCGTTGCAGTCTATCCCAATCATTTTTTTCTTTTGCGTCACCTTTTAAACATTCCGCAACGCTGCCTATTACCCTTTTTTTAAGGCTCCCGTCAGAATTCATAACAACCAGCAGCCCTAAATTATCATAGGCCCTGTATATCTTGTCCACAACCTCCAAATTATAAGTTACAACGGCTATAATTCCGGTATCGCTCTTTCCTTTTTCCAATAATGTATCCTGTAATACGGCGATAAAGCCTTTAAATAGATTTCCACCTCCAAAGTGTACCCATGTGGGATTCTCTTTCGTTTTACAAACCATTTCATCAATATTGTACTTGGGCAGTTCAATATCTGCCTTCTCCCACAATGTATAATCCTTTAAAGCATGCTTGCTTAATTTCATGCTCCATCTCACCATCCTTACAGGAATAATTATATAATAAAATTTGCCATTTTCATTGTATTTATTTCTTATAATATTTTAAATATTGCTGCGCAACCTTATCCGAATTATCCGTTGAATCACCTTCATTTAAAGCATAAAAAACTTCCACTTAAGTTTTGCTGCAACACCCATAAGTGTCCTCCGCAAAAAAGTGGAAGTATTTTTCATCTCTAGATGCTACATTTTACAAATCCATTTTTTATTCTGCTGCTGCCAATTCATAAATAGCTGTAATTGCCTTTTTGTCCAAGGGTAAGAAACCTCCGGTTTTACCGTCTCCTATGCCTAATTTTTCTACAAGGAGAGGTATATCCTCTTTCTTTGCACCTAACTCTTTAAAATTAATAGGCATTCCTATGGAAGAAAAGAATCGCTTTAATGCACTTATTCCTTCTAATGCCGTTGCTTTTGGATTTTCAAAATCCATCTGGCATCCGAATACTCTCACAGCCATCTGAGCAAACTTCATACAGTCATGGTGTTCTACCACATAGGACATCCATGCAGGAACTATAACTGCCAGACCTGCACCATGGGCACAGTCATATAAGGCTGACAGTTCATGTTCTATCATGTGACTGTTCCAATCCTGCTCTCTTCCTACACCCACAAGGTTATTGTGTGCCACCATGCCTGCCCACATGATATTTGCCCGGGCTCCGTAATCATTAGGATTTTTTATTGCCTTTGGAGTCTCATTTACCATTGTCAATAATACCGCTTCACACAACCGGTCGGTAAACTCTACTTCTTTTGTATTGGTAAAATAGCGTTCAAATACATGGGCCATGATATCCACTGCACCGCACGCTGTCTGATATGCCGGAAGTGTCATTGTAAGTTCCGGATTCAAAATTGAAAACTTGGGACGAAGACATTCGCCACCGGCACCTCTTTTGAGCATACCCTCTTCTTTAGTAATAACAGTATGCGGAGACCCTTCACTGCCAGCAGCTGCTATGGTCAAAACAGTACCTATCGGCAGAGCTTCCTCTGGCGATTTGCCACTGAAAAAATCCCAAAAATCTCCATCATATAATACCCCCATGGCAATAGCCTTTGCAGAATCGATAACACTTCCTCCTCCGACTGCCAGGATAAAGTCCACCTGTTCTTTCCTGCATAGGGATATACCTTCATATACCAGACCGCTTCTTGGATTGGGCTTTACTCCTCCCAGTTCCACATAGGATATATTTTCCTGTTCCAAAGACCTTTTAACTCTGTCCAAGAGTCCCGATTTTTTTGCCGATTCACTGCCGTAATGAAGCAAAACCTTCTTTCCTCCGAATTTTGCAACATATTTTCCCGTCTCGTTTTCCCTCTGTTTACCAAATACAAAATAGGTCGGACTGCAAAAATCAAAATTATTCATAACCCACTTCTCCTTTTTTTATAAAGTTGTATAACATTATAAAAAATTGATTAGTTTCAAAATCAATTCCTTTACATTCCGGTTTGCCGATACAGTTTTATTTTATCTTCTATTCAGATGTTTATACCGCAAATAACAGTTCTTTTCTTAAAATCGGCATACAGTTTTAAAGATTTTGCAGAACTAAACTCATAAACTTTAATGATGTCTGAGTAGTTTTCAGCATTAGGAACAATATATTTTAAAACTGAAATTTCATCCCTGAAAAACTCTTTCCTGAATATTTCGGTGCCGTTTTGTTCTGTGCCCATAACTGCCACATAAAACATCTCTGTCTCCACAATATCCTGAAACATATGACTGCCATAGGATAATTCGGGAATAAATCCTATTTCCGTATCTGCATATTCGCATAAAATTTTAAAATTGGATATATCCGAAAACACAACCGGAACACCCAAATCCGGGGATGAAGTTCCGATACGTCCGGGACTTACAAGCATAAGTTTTTTATCGGTTCCTGCATAATATTTGTTAATTTTAGATATCACACTGCAAATTGAACTTTTCTGATTATAAGGATAGCAGTGATACTTTTTGGAGTCAATCCACACAACAACATCAATATCTATTTTTGACGAATTCCCCATAAAGGTTTGATTGACTTTAAGCAGGGTTTTGTCTTTCTCAATCTCCGGGATTTCCTGATTTGTACCACTCTGCCATACAGACATGGGTCTGCACTGGAGAATATTTACGGTAAAGGCTCCATCTTTTCTAAAATTAATTGTATATTCAATATCTACCGGATTTCCGTAATGCTCTTCAAGGGTGGACAAGATATCTTTCATCATTTTCATAAGCTCTTTTTTCTTAACTATTTCATCACAGGATACAAAAAGAATGCTTCTTGGCCTTCCGCTTTCATAAAACATTCTCTCGGTTTCATAATCATGCTCACAAATAAGCTTCAAATACCAGTCGGGAAGTTCAGGAATCAAATCGCTTACCGAAATCTCTCTAACCTCATTTTTTTGCAGATCGATAACATCCATTCTTCGCTGTGAAAAACGGTGTTTGTCACTGGATCTTATTAAGGTAGTACTTTGGGGAGAATCCAAATTTACCAGTCTGGGATAATCAACACCCGTCCTGTCAACCGCCTTTGTACCCAAGCCTGCAACTAAACGCAACAGCCCTGCCTCAGCACTGAGTTCATCACTCCATCGGTATACGCTATAAGAAAATCCAACCCCTGCAGCACAAGGCATATAATACTTGTCAAATTTCGTTCCGCTGACACGCTGAACCAGAATTGCCATTTGCTCATCCATTTTATCCAATCCCCGCTGTTTGCGGTATTCCAAAGCCGACCTGTCCATTGTGCTGGCATATACCCTTCGCACTGCATCTTCAAATTGCAAAAGCCTGTCTTCCGGACTGCACGCGTTAACACAGAATACTGACTCATATTTTCCTGCAAAAGCGTTTCCAAATCCGTCTTCAAGGAAACTGCTCGAACGCACAATAATGGGAATTTGTCCGAAATAGTCCAGCATTCTTCTGAATTGAGCCCGAACCGACTCGGGAAATTTACCGTTTAGAATGGCATTTCTCAATTCCTCTGCCTTGTCAAAATAGTGTTCCTCACTGCGCTGTAAAATACGCAGTTTCCAAAGTTTATTTTCCACAATATAGGAATAGAAAATGTCTGTTCCAATATAATAAGAATCTTGAGGTTCTAAATATTTACCATACTCAGGCAGGTAGTTTGCAACCATTTTCCTTGCCAAAAGCATCCCGCAGGCTTTTCCTCCAATTGTTCCGGTACCTATCATTCTTTCCTTGATATAAAAGTAATCCTCGGGGCTAAATTCTTCTTTTATCAGAGAAGCCATCTTGTTATCCCGTGTCATCATGCTGCGGATTATTTTATTTACTGTCAACTCTGTAATTTCTCCTCTATAGTAAGATTCCTTAGCCTCTCTGAAAAACCGGTCATAGCTGTCAATATTCTGTTCCGACTGTATTCTTTGCTCATTGTGAATGAGGTTATAGTAATCAGCCAAATCCACACTATTAGTTAAGGCTTCCAACTGGTTGTCGTCATTTAACCTGTAAGGTAAATACATGTCCGGCAAATATCGGTTCCATACTTTTATAGGATGTATAAAGGTATCTTTTTCATTGGAGTGTACATCGATAAACAATTGAGTAGTTTCCTGAATACGGGCAATTGTCGTAAAGTCGTGATGTCCTCTTAATACCGGAAACAACGCCACAGTATCAAGTTCAAACAAATAAGGACAGGTTACGCAAAAGAAATTACCCATCATCAGGTCTGTAGACCAGGCAACCTGTAAATCCGAAAGAGAGTCAAACACATAAAAGGCCTCGGTTCCTTCCTTCTTGATTATATTGTGAACCTCAACCGTAAATACTTCAAAGCCTTGATTGGCATTTAGCTGGTAAATCTTAAGACCTTCCCGATGTTCCAATAAAGGTTCATGACTGGAAAAACGAATATAAATGATATTTCTTTTATCCTCTATAGATTGATCTACAAAGGGTTCAACTATTCTTTTAAAGTCATTTAGACAAGTTACCTGAATGACTACATTATCTCCAAGTCTGATATTGTCTAAAACCTTGTCCAAACTTGGTATACCCGATTTGATCCTTTCAAAAGCAGACATATATCCCTCTCATTATATTTATTTTTTTAATAATATTATCAAACCGGCAAAAGATTATAGCAAATGATAATATTTCTTTTTCATTTATATATTTAATTATACATATCATTATAACATAATATAAATCAATATATTAAAATACTTTAGCCCAAAAATATCCAAAAAAATTATAAAGTCAGCCAATAATTTACTTCCCCGGTTTTATAATTAAGAATTTTCTTATCCTTTTTCTTTATAAATCAAATGTTAACAGTAATTCTACTCTTTAGCTTAAACATCAGAAAAAGTAACACTTCATACATAGTTTACATAATATATACCGAGGTGATTATTATGCCAAATGGAATGCACAGCCATAGATTCATGGGAAGAACCACTTTCAATGACGGCCATGTTCACGGATATTCCGGCATGACCAGCCTAAATCCCAATATTCCCGGTCATATGCATTATATAACCGGGGAAACCACCTTTGAAGACGGCCATATACATCGTTACAGTTTGCAAACAGGCCCCAGCATACCCGTTTATGGGGGCATATACACTATTATCAGGCTGCAACATCTTTTAATGACGGTCATGTTCACTATTTGTACGGATATACAAGTATATACAATCAATAACCTGGCTTAAATTTCACTGGTGCTCATATTAACCCAACACACTATGTTAACGGAAAGCATAAGATAAATATTATAATGATTTGAAAGGAATGAGATATATGCTGAATGGAAGCACTCCCAATCCATATTATCATTACATTAATTTTCCTATGAACTACGTTTTTCAGCCTTTTTTATATCCATACCCAAACAATTGCCCAATTCCATATATGAATTATATTAACCAAAATCCTTATTTTGATGAAAATATTAAAAAGCACTCCATTAATTTAAAGGATTACGGCCCGAACCCCTTTGCCGTTAATATCGAAGAAGCTGCTAAGCAAAACAATAACTTCCGTTTGGCTTTGTGGACCGGAAAGCATTTGCAGATAACTTTAATGAGTATCAATCCCGGAGAAGATATAGGTTTGGAAATCCATCCTAATTTAGACCAGTTTATACGCATTGAACAGGGTCAGGGAATAGTCAAAATGGGGGACACAAAAGAAAACCTGGATTTCCAGGCTAAGGTATATGAGGATTACGCTTTTGTTATCCCGGCTGGAAAATGGCACAATTTAATCAATACCGGTAATGTCCCTATAAAGTTATACTCCATTTATGCACCACCTCAACACCCTAAAGGTACAATTCACAAGACAAAGGCAGATGCAGAAGCTGCAGAGAAAAATCATAATCAAAACTCATAACTGTACTAAGCATAAGCAATAAAACAGCTTTCAAAAAACTTGAAGGCTGTTTTATTCATCTAATTTTCATATTTATAAAAGTACTTAATGTTACCTTTAGTCCAAACAAAGTTACATTGTCGCTTTGTTCTCTTCTTGAAGCCTTTTTGCCAGCATTGTATTGCGCTGTTGTATTTTACTGTTGGACACGGCAATTCCTATTGCTTTTTTTGAGCCCACCAGTACGAATACACTTTTGGCTCTGGTCACACATGTATATAACAAATTTCTTTGCAGCATCATGTAATGCTGCATTGTAAAGGGGGCTACTACTATTCTGTATTCACTGCCCTGGCTTTTATGTACAGTAGTGGCATAGGCCAGCACAATCTCATCCAGTTCGGTGGCATCGTACTCTACTTCATTTCCGTCAAAACTTATTGTTACCGTTTTGTCCTCCATATCAATTCTGCTTATTATACCTATATCACCATTAAAGACATTTTTGTCGTAATTATTTTTAACCTGCATAACTTTGTCCTTTAAGCGGTATATCGTACCGCCGTACTTTATTGTCACATCACCGGGATTTAAAGCTTCCTGCAAGATATTGTTGAGGTTTTGTGCCCCCACTTCCCCTCTCTGCATTGGACACAGCACCTGTATGTCATTTATGGGATCAACCTTATAATAATCGGGTAAACGTTTGGAACACAGGCTTTTTATTGTCTCAGCAATTTTAGTCGGTTCTTCTTCCTGAATGTAGAAAAAATCACTGTTTCGCCCACCTTTTAATATGGGCATCTCTCCCTTGTTAATTCTATGGGCATTTGTTATAATGGCACTTCCCAAAGCCTGGCGGAAAATCCTCGTTAGTTTGATAACCTTTACAATACCGGAATCGATTATATCCTTGAGTACATTTCCCGCTCCCACTGACGGCAGTTGATCCACATCCCCCACCAAAATCACAATTGTTTCATTGGCCACAGCTTTTAAAAGGTTGTACATTAGAACAATATCCACCATAGAAGTTTCATCAATAATCAATACATCGCAATCTAAAGGATTTTCAGAATTTTTTTGGTATCCTTCAGCCGGTTTGAATTCAAGAAGACGATGGATGGTCTTAGCTTCCATGCCTGTAGTTTCAGACATTCTTTTAGCTGCACGGCCTGTAGGTGCTGCCAGCAAAACCTTCAATCCCATCTTTTGATATACTTTAATAATAGCCAAGGTAGTTGTAGTTTTCCCTGTACCGGGTCCTCCGGTTAATACCATGAACTTTGAAGCAGCTGCAGTTCTAATAGCCTCCAACTGAACTTCATCATAGGATATATTGTATTCCTCCTGGATCCGGGTAACTATCCGATCAATATTAATTGCTGATATTTTGCTTTTCTCAGAGAGAATTTCCCTAATTCTTTTGGCAACACCGGTCTCACAGTAATAAAGGGTGGGAAGATAAACGGCATTATCTTCATCGAATATTACAATTTTCTCCTCAATCATCCTGTCAAGGGTGGCATTTACTAAACTCTCTTCTGCTTCGAGCATCTTCACTGCTTCAGCCACAAGCTGTTCCCTTTTTAAATAACAATGTCCGTCATTCGAAAGCTCGTTCAGCACATAAATAATCCCCGACTTGCAACGTTCAAAGGAGTTTTTCTCAAAACCAAGCTGTTGAGCTATCTTATCAGCGGTTTTAAAACCGATTCCCCATATATCGTCAGCAAGCCGGAAAGGGTTGCTTTTAACGATGTTTATACTCTCATTTCCATAAGTCTTATATATTTTTACAGCATAGGCCGTCGATACCCCATTGCTTTGGAGAAAGAGCATAACGTTTTTTATTTCTTTCTGTTCCGCCCAGGCTTTTTTAATCATATCCACCCGTTTTTGCCCAATGCCTTCCACTTCAAGCAGAGCATCGGGATTTTCTTCTATTACTCGGAGGGTATCTTCCTTAAAATGTTTGACAATGCGACGGGCATAAACAGGACCTATGCCTTTTATCAGGCCGCTGCCCAGGTATTTCTCTATCCCTGCTATGGTAGCCGGAACTGTCTCCTGATAGTCAATGGCATTAAACTGCCTGCCGTATTTGCTGTCAAACTTCCAGTTTCCTTTTAACTTAAGTGTTGAACCGACATTAACGGCCGCAAGATTCCCCACAACGGTTACAAGGTCAGAAAAACCATGGGATTTTATTTTTATGACACAAAACCCGTTTTCCTCATTTACATATGTAATTCGTTCAACAACTCCACTTAAATATTCCATAGCTACCTACAACTCTTTTACATGACTTTGAAATCTTTTTGAAGTTTTTCATACTGTATCGGAAGACTTTATATTAATAATGTAAAACAATTCCTGATAGTATATTCTAATTATACTATCTCCCATCCAGATTGTCTATAATGCTATGGTTTAAGGATTTTTCCAAGTTTATTTGAAAAGTATTTTCTCTCAAATATCCTATAAATTTTCAGTATCCAGCAATTTAACAGCATATAAAAAACGCCGTACACTAACTACGGCGTTTTTGACGATAAATATAATCGTTTTTCGGATATTTTCTAAAAACTCGGATTCCAACCGCCCAATACATTAATCTTTGTATAATTTGCTGCCTGGGCCGCAGTCAACTGAGGCCTTGAACTATTTTTAGCAGCACCGCTTCCCCAGCTGTTATATTCATAGAAACGTCCATGGGACGGGTCAACTCCCGACATTGATGTCCATCCTTCTGTCTTGATATGTGCATCCATGTAGCAATTGATATAAGCCACTGCAGGTTTATTTACATCAGTACCGTTCGGGCACCATGGTCTGCCAAGCCATACGCTGTTTGCTGCTGTGCCCCATTCACAGGTTAATCTGCAATTGATAAATACAAAACCATAGGGTGCTGAAGCGTCTGTTCTTGCTGCTGTGATATATCCGTTATTGGTTTTACTGCCTCTGTTTAACGAACGGATTTCGCATTCTTCAAATACCGCCTGGCTGCGTCCGAATATAAAGTCAACATCTCCTTCAATCAGGCATTTATAGAAATATTGTGTACCACCATCACACAATAATGTATCCTGGTTACCGCGGAAAATACAATTGTTAAATTTAATCCTGTTACCGGTTGCACTGAGGGCAACTGCCTGTTCATTGCTGTTTCCCTTTTCTTCAAAGGAATTCATAAAGGTAATATTGTGAACAGTAATATCACTGCCCTTTATAAATACCGAAGCACTTCCGCTGGTGCCATAAGTCCCTCCACTGCCATTGCTTTTTCCGTTGTAATTATCATAGTGAATAATAACATTTTCTTTAGATTCTCCTATAATGGTAAGGTTTGAAATTCCATTAGGTATTGTAACAACCTCTTTATAATTTCCGTTCTTTATGTAAATAGTTTTGGCATCGGAACTTTTTGATCCTAAGCTATTTACGGCAGCCTGAACCGTTGTATAATTACCTCTGCCGCTTTTATCTACAATAATTGCTCCAGCTGGAATAGTTGTAGAAGAACTTGGAACAGGAGTTTCGTTTTTCGGTGTTGGTGCAGGTGTCTGAGCTGTTGTCGGGTCAGGTGTCATAACAGGTTCATTGGTTGACATTACTTTTAAATAATCAACATTCGGTCCTCCGTCGGCAGTAATAGCTGTGGCCCTGATTAAGTTGTCTCCTTGGTCAAGTTTAACTACAATATAGCTTTCGCTCCAGCTTGTCCATGAACCTTTCGGATTAAAATCCAAACTGTTCCGTGCAATCTTTTTATTAACACTTATTGACATAGCCCGGTTGGTATTTGCTCCATTTGCATATCTGAAAATAAGTTTATAAGCCCCGTTTTTAGCAACATTAACCTTCCACTCCACATAACTTCCGTATTCATTATTGTAATTTACATAACCGCTGCCGGAAAAACCGGAATGGATAGTCTCCAAAAAAGAATTGTAAAGTGCAGCATCCTCTGCCTCATATATTGCTTCTTCTTGAGGTGCAGGCGTTGTCAAAGGTCTAGTTTTTTCGGCCGGAAATTCGGAGATTAATCCCAAAAGATAACTTTTAATGAAAGCATAATCTATTGAATTCACTGAATTATCTGCGTTAACATCGCCAACCACTTCCCCGTTTAAAACAGGAAAGTTGGATCTAATTCCTATAAGATAAGACTTCATTATTGCATAATCTATTGAATTTACACTGCCATCTCCATTAAGGTCCCCGTACATTGCAGAAACATCATCGGCTGCCAATCCGCTGTTCGGATATATGCTAAAAGCCATTCCCAATACAATTAAAAGCACCAGTAACCTTTTCATCATTATATCCCCCTTGTAAACTATAATCACACATTAGTCAAGTTAAACAAATAAAAATATAGCCTTGCTATATAAAAAATTCATTAAAAAGCATAATCAATTTTAATTTATAAATCAACTTTCGCAGGAAACAACT
>AMZC01002888.1_pt1 | contig 21615 bp, 20 predicted proteins | sample 948551 | NCBI WGS metagenome assembly AMZC01 (sample SAMN01120625, study PRJNA171369) | bioreactor sludge metagenome | biome: sludge; isolation source: anaerobic thermophilic cellulolytic sludge from lab reactor | place: China: Hong Kong, Shek Wu Hui wastewater treatment plant | collected... | reverse complement strand
CGGTTATGCTTTGAGTTGATCAAACAAAAAACCATACCGAGGAAGGTCGATATGAAGTGCAACACAGAAGCCGGGATTGTGTTTGATGTTGGGAGCCTGTATGCGCATTTTCAAGGTTTACAGGACATACGGAAGTCCATAAGGGTGCGGTATCTGATCTTACTGGGGCTGTTGCTGATCGTACTGGCAAAGATGCGCGGAGAAGGTCGTCCCCGTGGGATTGCCGAATGGGCCAAACCGCACGGAAATGCTGTTGGAATGGCTGAAGTGGAAGAGCTGGAACACATCCAGCTTATGGGAAAAAGTGGTCATAGGAGATGCCTTGCACACCCAAAAGGGGCTTTCCAGACAGATTGTGGCAGCGGAGAGCGATTATCTTTGGTTTGTGAAAGGCGATCAGACACAGGTGGAGGAAGTCGTCCGTTTGTGGTTCGAATCAGACGTGCAACTGCTTCCTGGAATGAACTTCCCGTCCAGAGGTTTTGAGAGTGCCATTCTGACCAACTAGGGACATGGACGCATCGAGCAGTGCATGCCCACCGTAAGCAGCCAGCTCAAGGATTTTCTCCTCTGGCCTTACCTCGAACAAGTCTTCAAACTGGAGCGTCGTTTTACATCTGCTCGCACAGGCAAGGTACAGGAACAGGTCATTTATGGAATAACCAGCCTGAGCAGGCAAGACATCAAGCCGAGGCAACTTCTCCAGATGACCAGCGTCTGCTGGGGAATTGAAAATAGGCTTCATTATCGTCGAGACGTTACCCTGTTGGAAGACCGTACGTGGATGACCAAAGGAAGGAAGGGGCAGGCAATGGCTTGTGTCAACAATCTGGTGCCGGGCATTCTCCTGGGCAAGCTGAAGTTTCGTTCCCTTCCCCGCGCCAGACGCTACTTCGCTGCTCATCCTGCTGAAGCCTTAGCCCTCATTACTCGACTTTAAGAAAGCTCTGACTCTTGGGGTAACCGCTCTTGCATCCGTGAATGAATGGTGTTAAAATAAGCGTGCTTATCGTTGCACCCAATATCGACGTCGTTGAAAAGTGGGCCTCCCCCACTTTTCTTGTTGTAAGAGGTTTATTTGATCGGGAGTAAGTTGACACGATGAAAAACGAGTTTGTCCTGGCTTTCAATGAGGTTCTGGAAGAAAAACAGCTTCCCAGAGAGGTCATTGTCAAGGCGCTTGAGTCCGCGATGGTTTCGGCTTATCGGCGCGCGGTGAATGCTTCCAATGCGCAGCAGATCGAAGCCAAGATCGACCTCGAAACCGGCAAGGTGACCATCTATGCCGAAAAAGAGGTGGTAGAGCAGGTGCAAGACGAACGCACAGAAGTCTCTCTGGAAGAGGCCCGGCGGGTCAATCCTCAGGCCGAACTTGGCAGTATGGTAGTGGTTGAAAGCACCCCCAGCGATTTTGGCCGTGTTGCCGCGCAGACTGCGCGCCAGGTGATTCAACAGCGCATTCGTGACGCCGAGCGGCAGGCCCAGCTCAGCTTCTACGAAAAGCAACTTGGCGAGATCGTCAGCGGTGTGGTTCAGGCGGTCAATTCACAGGGGCTGACCATCGGGCTGGAGATGCGCGCCGAAGGCACGATGCCCCGCAAAGAAATGATCCCCGGTGAACGCTTCCGGATTCATGACCGGGTGCGGGCGCTGGTGGCCGAGGTGAAAGATTCTCCGCGCGGCCCGCAGATCATCCTCTCGCGCACCCATCGCGATTTTCTGCGCCGATTGCTGGAGACCGAGGTTCCGGAGATTTATCACGGCATTGTCGAGGTTCGCTCCATTGCCCGCGAGCCCGGAGAGCGCGCCAAGGTGGCCGTCTCGGCGACCCAGCCCGGCATTGACCCGGTGGGAGCGTGCGTGGGAATCCGCGGGGTGCGCATTCAGGCCATTGTGCGTGAACTGCACGACGAGAAGATCGATGTCATTGAATGGAATCCCGATCAGGCAGTGTATATTGCCAAGGCCCTCAGCCCGGCGCGGGTGCTCAATGTTTTCCTTTCGGATCAAAATGGCGGAGGGAAAACGGCCACGGTGGTGGTGCCAGAAGATCAGCTCAGCCTGGCTATCGGGCGCGATGGGCAAAACGCCCGCCTGGCGGCCAAGCTGACCGGCTGGCGTATTGACATTAAGAGCCTGCCGGAAGCCGCAGCTGACGCTCTCAACCGCCTGCAGACCGATCCGCTTTACCGCTCGATTGCCGAGGCTGAAGCCGAAACTGCGCAGGCCATTGCCGATATGCTGGCTCGAAAAGCCGAGAACCGCCCCCTTACTCCCGAGGAATACGAGCGTATGGCTCAATTCGTCGATCGGGTAGAGCGGAAGGCTTCGCTGAAGCGTGTTCCGGAGAAAAAGGTGGTGGATACCCGCGTTCAGGAAATTCAATCTGCCATCGCTCCTGAAGAGTTCAATCGTACGCTTCTGGAGAGCAGCCTTCCTGAACACGTCTGCTATATTCTGCAAGAGGCGGGGTATCTTACGGTGGGTGAGCTGGTGGTTCAAATGCTCCGCGACGCTGACCAGATCCTGAAACTGCAGGGAATTGGTCCGCGCGCCATGCAGGAGATCAACCGTCTGGTGGAACAGGTTTACCATCCCACCCCGGCGGGAGAGCCAGCCGTGGTTGAACCCGCCGAAGCCACCGAAGAGACCCCTGAAGAGGTCGCACCGACGGCTGAGGTGGTCGAAGAAGCGCCGATGGCCGCCGCAGAACCCGCTGAGCCGGTTGCTGCTGAGGTTGCTCCGGTAGAAGCAGCCCCGGTTGAACCGGAGGTCGAAGAGGTGGAGCCGAGTTTCGATGAACTCTTTACCCTGAAGCCCGATGTGATCCCGCTGGTGGAAAGCGGTGAAGAGGAAGAAGAAGAGGAAGGCACCGGCAAGAAAAAGAAGAAGGAAAAGAAGAAGAAGAAAGGTGCCCGCCGCTTTGTGGAGATTGAGTACGATCCGGATGCTGACGTAACCCTGGCACGGAAAGTACACAAACGCGGCGACGAATGGGAATGGGATTAATCAGGAGAAAGTGTGCGCGCTCGATTCGGAAACGAGTGCGTGCTGGAAGTGATTGAGGTGGCCAAGAAAACGCCTAAACGGGTGAAACACATTCCTCTGCGCACCTGCGTGGGTTGCCGTGAGGTCAATGCCAAGCGGGCTCTGGTGCGGATCGTCCGCACGGCTGAAGGGCCGCGGGTTGACCTCACGGGTAAAGCCTCAGGGCGGGGCGCTTACCTGCATGCACAGAAGTCGTGCTGGGAGAGGGCCCTGAAGGGCGCACTGGCCAACGCCTTAAAAATTGAATTGACCGAGCAGGACCGGGAGTATCTACGGGGATACATGGCAACGTTGCCCGAGGATGACGCCCCCGTACTTTCGGAAGATGTCTCCGGTGTTGAGCGGAATCCGGTGGATCCGTCTTGAGGAAGCCATGAACGTTTGATCCTCTGACCCTTCAGCGCTCATAGACCGGCGGCACCCAACCCCCGCCTGCTCGTTTTACCGCCAGAGGCCTTTATGAGGTCTGTGGCGCGGACTGTACCGCAGGAGGTGACTATGAGCGATAATGGGTCGAAGAAGATCGAACTTCCGCTTACTATTACCGTGCGCGAGCTCGCTCAGCGCATGGAAGCCAGCCCCATTCAGGTGATCAAGATCCTGATGACCAACGGGGTGATGGCCAACATTAACCAGCAAATTGATTTTGATACCGCCGCCATTGTGGCCTCAGAACTGGGTTTTGAGGCCATTCAAGAATCGGGGCCTGTGGAAGAAAAGACGGAGAGCGGCGAGGTGCCTCTCTGGCGGCAGCTGATCGCCAAAGAATCCAGTGCTAACCTGGTGAGCCGCCCCCCCGTGGTGACCATCCTCGGCCATGTAGATCACGGGAAAACCACCCTGCTGGATGCCATTCGTAATACCAACATTGCCGCCGCCGAGGCGGGGGGAATCACCCAGCACATCGGCGCGTACCAGGTGGAACACAAGGGGCGGCTGATCACCTTTCTGGATACCCCGGGTCATGCCGCTTTCACCGCCATGCGCGCGCGAGGCGCCCAGGGGGCGGATATTGTTGTGCTGGTGGTTGCCGCCGACGATGGCGTGATGCCGCAAACGCGTGAGGCGGTGGCGCATGCCAAGGCGGCTCGTGTGCCCATTGTGGTGGCCCTTAACAAGATTGACAAACCCAACGCCAACCCCGATTACGTCAAACGGCAGCTGGCCGAACTGGGCCTGGTGCCTGACGAATGGGATGGCGACACCATGGTGGTGCCGGTCTCGGCCAAACAGCGCATCGGGCTGGAAGATCTTATGGAAGCCATTCTTCTCACGGCTGAAGCGGCAGATATTCGCGCCAATCCCTCGGGGACGGTGATCGGAACGGTGATCGAAGCGTCCATTGACCGGAATCGCGGGGTGGTGGCCACATTGCTGGTGCAGAACGGCACCCTGGAAACCGGGGATGTCATCGTGGCGGGGACGGCTTATGGAAAACTGCGCGCTCTGTTCGATTTCCGCGGGCGGAAAATCCGCAGTGCGGGGCCCTCGACCCCGGTGCAGGTGCTGGGCCTGAATGAGGTGCCCGGGGTGGGAGAAATCTTCAATGTGGTGGCTTCAGAACGCGAGGCGCGTTTAATTGTGGAGCAGCGTAAACAAAAGGAAAGTTCTGAAGCGATTCGCGCTCCCAAGGCCAGCCTGGAAGAGCTGTTTGCCAGAGTGCAATCGGGTGAAGAGCGTTCGCTTCGCCTGGTGCTCAAGGTGGATGTGCAGGGATCGCTGGAGCCGATCATCAATTCGATCAACGAGCTGGAGAAGGGTGACATCCACATCGACATTATCTACGCCGAGACCGGCAACATCTCAGAATCGGATGTCATGCTTGCATCGGCTTCCAAAGCCATTATCATCGGTTTCAATGTGCAGGCCGACCCGGCCTCGCGCCGCCTGGCAGAGGCTGAAGGGGTTTCGATCCGCCTTTACGACATCATCTATCGCCTGACCGAAGACCTTGAAAAGGCGCTCAAAGGAATGCTTGCCCCTGAGACCAGAGAGACGGTGGTGGGCAGGGCCGAAGTGCAGATGGTCTTCAGTATCAGCAAAGTGGGCAATGTGGCCGGGTGCCGGGTGACGCAGGGAGAGATCCGGCGCAACGGGCGGATTCGAGTGCTGCGCGGTGACAAAGTGATTTTTGAGGGTGAAATGGCCTCGCTTAAGCACCTTAAAGAAGACGTGCGTGAGGTGCGCGCCGGTTATGAGTGTGGTGTATCGCTACGCGGATTTAACGACTTTGCACCCGGAGACATTCTTGAATGTGTTGTGGTTGAAAAAGTTTCTTGAGGGGAGGTGAGTTGCCATGCCTTCCAGTATCCGTTTAAAACGTATTTCAGACCGGATTAAAGAAGACCTCTCGGAGCTTCTTCTGAAAGGGGTTCAAGACCCACGATTGACCGGCGTTCAGGTTACGGACGTGAGGGTAGATCGTGAGCTGACGTTTGCCGATGTGTTTGTATCGGCGGTGGAAGGGCAGGTGCGGAAAAAGGAAGTGTTGAGCGGGCTGGAACATGCCTCGGGCTTTTTGCGCAGTCAGCTGGCTGCCAATATCGAGCTGCGCACCTTCCCCCGTCTGCGCTTCCACTGGGACCCAACACCCGAACGGGCGGACCACATCGAGCGCTTGCTGGCCTCGTTGCGCCATGAAGCTGCCTCGGCTCCTCAGGCGGAGAAGCAGGAAGACGATGAGACGGAGGACAGCGCCGGAAATGAGTGACCTGCTCCACCGGCAGATTGCCGAAATGTTGCATTCAGCGAAGCACATCCTGGCGGTGGCGCACATTCGCCCGGATGGTGATGCGGTGGGTTCTCTGCTCGGACTGGGGCTGTCATTACGAGCGGCCGGTCAGAAGGTGGATATGCTTCTGGCCGACGGTGTGCCTGCTCCCTTCCGGCATTTGCCGGGAAGTGAGCAGGTTATCACTCGGCCCTGTGCCGAATATGATGTGGTGGTGGTGCTGGATAGCTCTGATTTACAGCGCACAGGCGGGGTTCTGGGTGAACGCCAGCCTGACCTTAATATTGACCATCATGCCACGAACCTGCGTTTCGCCCGGGTGAATCTGGTAGACCCGCAGGCTGTGGCAACCTGCGCCATTCTGGCGCAAAACCTTCCCCGGTGGGGGTTCCCTGTATCCGGGGAAGTGGCTTCGGCCTTGCTTACCGGAATACTTACCGATACAATTGGATTCCGTACCTCGAATATGTCGCCTGAGGTGCTACGCCTGGCGGCTGATCTGATGGAGGCGGGGGCCAATCTGCCGGAACTGTACCGCGCCGGATTGGTGCAGAAGAGCTTTGAGGCTGCCCGCTACTGGGGTTTTGGGTTAGAGCGCCTTCAGCGCGAAGATGGGCTCATCTGGACGACTCTTCTCCTGGCAGATCGGCAGGCGGCGGCTTACAATGGGAATGATGACGCCGATTTGATCAATTTCCTTTCTTCGACAGATGGCGACGTGATCGTACTTTTCAATGAACAAAGAGGCGGTAAGGTCAAGGTGAGCTGGCGCGCCAGGCCCGGGCTGGATATTTCAACGCTGGCGCTTCGCTTTGGCGGCGGGGGGCACCCTGCTGCTGCCGGTGCGGAAATATCCGGTACAATAGAAGAAGTGCGAGAAAGAGTACTTTCGGAAACCCGCGCGTTCCTGGCCGCGCACCGGCTCTGAGAAACGGTGCGAGCCTCTTCGGTTTCTCTGGTGTTCTTCCAGAAAACAGGTGGCGAGGATCGACGCGGGAATGAAACCAACAGACCATTCGAGGCGAAATGCCTCTTAACCGGAAAGCGGATTCAAAATTTGCGGCAGGGGCCGCACCTGGGGAGTGATGTTTGCAATGGATAACAGCCAGATTGACGTCAGAAATGCCATTTCTGGGGTGCTGGTGGTGGATAAACCCGTCGGGCTGACCAGCCATGATGTGGTTCAAATTATCCGCAAAGGCACCAACATCCGGCGGGCCGGTCATACCGGTACGCTGGATCCGCGCGCTTCCGGGGTTCTGGTCGTGTTGATCGGCCCGGCAGTGCGGTTGAGCGAGTACGTATCTGCTTCCGACAAGCGCTATCAGGCTATTTTACGCCTGGGTGCGTCCACTGATACGTACGATGCCGATGGGCGGGTTACCCGTTCGCGCCCGGTGGAGCACATTACGGAAGAGCAGTTCCAGGAAGTGCTCCAGCGATTTGTAGGCGAGATCGAACAGGTTCCCCCGCCATTTTCCGCCGTCAAGATCAAGGGTCGCAAGGCGTATGAAATGGCCCGTGAAGGCGAAGAGGTGGATCTTGCCCCGCGAAAAATCACCGTCTACAGCCTGGAATTGCTGGAGTGGGCTCCGCCTGAAGCGGTCATTGATGTGTACTGTTCCTCAGGGACGTACGTTCGGTCGCTGGCGCATGACCTCGGAGAAGCCCTTGGCTGCGGGGCTCATCTGGTGGGACTGCGCCGCACCAAGAGTGGGCGGTTCACCCTGCGTGATGCCGTTCCCCTGCGCAAGCTTAAAGAGGCTTTCGTAGAGGGGAACTGGTATCAGTATCTCATTCCGGCGGCTGAGGCGCTGGCCGATTGGCCCGCCATCGAGCTGACTGAAGCCGAGATTGACACCATTCGCCATGGTCATCGCATTCCGGCGGCTCCCGAAAGCCCCGCCATGGCGCGTGGGATCAGTGAGATGGGGGAACTGGTGGCCCTGCTCGCTCTTGATCCGGCAACGAATGAGTGGCAGCCGAAAAAGGTGTTCTTCTCGTAAATGCGGCATTTTCATCAGCTCCAAGAGGTTGAACTCTCTGAATCCCTGGTGGCGGTGGGCACATTTGATGGTGTGCACATCGGGCATCGGGTCATGCTGGAGCAAATGTCTCGTGAGGCGCACGCCCGTGGGCTTCTGGCGGTGGTGGTCACCTTTTTTCCCCACCCGGTGGTGGTGTTGCGCGGCCTTGAAGGCCCGCATTATCTGACGCTCCCGGACGAGCGCGCCCGTTACCTGGGAGAAGCCGGGATTGACGTGGTGGTCACCCTGAAGTTTACCCGGGAGATGGCCGCCTGGAGCGCCCGGCACTTTGTGCAACTGCTGCGCGCCCACCTGGGGATGAGCGAGCTGTGGGCAGGCCCCGATTTTGCTCTGGGGCACAACCGGGAAGGAGATTTACCCACCCTCACCAGCCTCGGAGAGGAACTTGGTTACCGGGTTCGGGTGGTATCGCCTTTTCATCACCGGGGGGTGGTGGTTTCTTCCAGCCGGGTGCGTGCTCTGCTGGCCGAGGGAGAGGTGACGGAAGCCGCGGCCATGTTGGGGCGGCCTTATTCGGTCAGCGGGCCGGTGGTGCACGGGGATTCGCGCGGGCACACTCTGGGTTTCCCGACGGCGAATATCGACTTCTGGCCGCAGAAGATCGTCCCGGCCAACGGGGTCTATGCCTGCCGGGTGTGGCTTCAGGGTCAGCGTTACGATGCCGTCACCAACCTGGGGGTTCGCCCCACTTTTGGAACCTTACCCCCTCTGCCGCGCATGGAGGCGTACCTGCTGGATTTTCAACAGGAGATCTACGGGCAAACCCTGGAGGTGGCATTCATCCGGCGCCTGCGGGGTGAACAACGCTTTGAGTCGGTTGAGGCGCTGACCGCGCAGATTCAACGCGATATTCAGGCCACCCGGGAGGTTTTACAGTATGAGCCCTGAACGCCAAATTTACCTGCTCGACTCGATGGAATTGCCCCCCGAAACTATCGCGGTGGCCTTTGCCAAGACCTCGCGTTCGCCGCAATCGTTCCGGCAAATTGCCGCTGAACTGACCGAAGAAAAGAGCGCCGAATTCCACGAAAAATGGGTGGTAGGTTACGGGCATGCGTCGGTAGCGGAACATGCGGTGCTTCACATTGCGGTTGAAAACGTCTCCCGCCTGGCGGTGGAATGCCTGGAGTCCAATCGGCTGGCTTCATATACCGAAAAATCGACCCGTTACCAGAAGTGGGGGCTTGAGGATTTTTATCTCCCGAGCGAATTAGAGGCACACCCGCTCCGTGCTCTTTATGAAGATACCATCCGCCTGCTCTTTGAGACTTATCAGGCCTCGCTGATGCCGGTGAAGGAAGTGATTGCCGGGCGGACGCCCCGCAGAGAAGGGGAATCGGATGCGGCTTTTGACCGGCGCATTCGTTCGGAATATATTGATGTGTGTCGTTTTTTGCTGCCTGCCGCGGCGCTGGCCAATGTGGGGGTGACGATCAATGCCCGCGCGCTGGAGCATGCCCTGCGGAAGATGGCTTCGCATCCGCTTGCTGAAGTACGCCAGATGGGTGAGGAAATCCGCCGGGTGGCTCAGTCGCGTTTGCCCACGCTCATTAAATATGTAGAGCGTGTTCCCTACCTGGAAGACACCGCGCGTTATTTTGAGCAGGCCACCGCTCAGCTGCCTGCCAGCCCGCCCGGCGCGGACTGGTGCCGGGTTGAAGTGGATGACCCGACCGGGGAGGAGCGCGTTCTGGCGGCGGCGCTGGTGCGCTTTGGAGCGGTCAGTTTTGCGGAGGCGCGGGAGTATGTGCGCAACCTGCCTGCCCTTCAGCGGGGAGAACTGGCGCGTGCGCTGCTGGCCAACCTCGACAGGCACGATATTCCCCTTCGCGAGCTGGAATACGCCCTCTTCACGGTGGAGTTGGTGATGGATCAGGGGGGCTTTTTTGAACTGAAACGTCACCGGATGATGACTCAGACGGCTCAGCCGCTCAGCACGCGCCTGGGATACGCCCTGCCCCGGGCCATCTGTGAGGCCGGGCTGGAGACCTCTTACCGCCAGGCAATGAAAGCCGCCCATGAAGCCTGGGCCCGCCTGGCGCAGGCATTCCCCCATGTGGCCTCGTATGTGGTGCCCAATGCTTATAACCGCCGCGTGTTATTGCAGACCAACCTGCGCAGTGCGCTCCATCTGGTTCGTCTGCGCGGGGCTTCTAACGCCCACTTTTCGATGCGGCGTGTGGCTCATCGTATCGCAGAAGAGATCCGCACGCTTTTTCCGCTCCTGGGAGGGTATTTCCCGGCAAGTGAAAGTGAGACCTGGCAATCGGTGGAGAGGGAGCACTTTGCCGAAACTGCCGCTCTTCCTCTGTAATGCTCCGTTTCTCCCCGGTGGAGAGAAAGATCGAGGCCACTCATGACTCTCATCCTCGGATTTTTCTGGAATTTCGATCAGCATCGCCTGCGCGCTTTCTGGCGGCTGGTGCTTACCCTCCTCTTGATGGCCATTCTGGTGGGGATGAGTCAGGTGGCCACTGCCAGCCTGATTGATACCCTGGAAGGGAAGGGCTGGCTGCCGGGAGGGGGGCTCTCGCCCCAGGCGTATAACACGGTGATGAACCTCGTGCTGACCGCTGTGACGGTGCTGAGCATCTTCCTGGCAGGCCTCTCTTTCGACCGGCGCCCCTTTGCTGATTTCGGGTTTCACTTTTCTTCTCACTGGTGGATCGATTTCACCTTTGGCCTTCTGCTGGGGGCAGGGTTGATGTTGCTCATCTTTGGGGTGGAATTGGCGGCGGGATGGATCACGGTGACGGAGTTCCTTAAGGCTTACCAGGCTCCCTTCTGGGCTGAGGTGGGGGGAATGTTCCTCCTGTTCATCTGTGTGGGGGTGCAGGAGGAAATTATCTCGCGGGGGTATCTTCTGCGGAACCTGGCCGAGGGGTTGAATCTGAAATTCCTGGGCCCGCGGGGCGCCCTTCTGCTGGCATATTTTCTCTCCTCTCTGGTGTTTGGCGCGCTTCATTTTGCCAACCCGAATGCTTCGCTCACCAGTACGTTGTTCATCGCTGTGGCGGGGTTGTTTCTGGGGTTGGGGTTCGTTCTTACCGGTGAACTGGCCATTCCCATCGGGTTGCATATTGGCTGGAACTTCTTTCAGGGGAATGTATTTGGCTTTCCGGTGAGTGGTACGCTGGCCGGACCAACGTTCATTGCCATCCGGCAGGGCGGCCCGGCCTGGCTCACAGGGGCGGCTTTCGGGCCGGAAGCCGGAGTGCTGGGCCTGGCGGCGATTCTGCTGGGCATGGCCCTGACGGTGGTGTGGGTGCGCCGCCGGTATGGTGGGGTTACCCTGCAAACCGCGCTGGCGGAATACCCGCGAAAAGATAAGGAAACCGTATGAAAAAGGACGAACTCCTCACAAGGATTCAATCTACCCGGAAACAATTGCTGGATATTTTGACCGCAGTCCCCCTCGAATACCGCGAAATTCCCGGTGCAACGGGGGAATGGTCGGTGAAGGACGTCATCGTTCACCTGAATTACTGGGGCTCCATGCTCGTGACCATGCTTTATCAGGTGCGGCAGGGGGCTGCGCCCACCACGGTGCATTTTGACCCGGCGCTGGACGTGGAGGCACTCAACCGGCGCTGGTATGAAATGGGTAAAGATCGCCCCTGGGAGGCCGCCTGGGCCGACTTTGAGGCGCTCCACCGGCAGGTGTTGCGCCGGGTGGCCGAATTTTCGGAGGCAGAGCTGAATGACCCGCATCTTCATCCCAAACTGGGCGGGCGCTGTCTGTGGGAATTCATTGCCACCGACACTTACCATCACGATGAGGAACACATCGCTCCGTTGCAGGCCTGGCTTGAGACCCTGCCCGGGCGGAACTGATGGTAAAGCTTCTGGCCTGCTGGCGCAGAACTTGCACTGTTTATGATGGGTATTTCCTGGCCAGACCGGCTCTTCGGAAAGGGAGAGACGGTTTTTCAACTCCGTTTATGCTAAAATCGATTCACGATGATGACTGATTCGTTTGACCCCAACCCGGGGGAGCACCCCACTGAGGATACCCCGGGGCGGCGATTACGCCGTTTAATTGAGTCCGGTGAGGAGGTGGAAGGGGAGGCCAGTGAGCCTTCTCAGGCCGTATCCGGGGAGGAAAAACCGGCCGGAACGCAGCCCTCTGAAGAGGGGGGAGAGGTGGAAGAGTCTTATCTGCCACCGCTTCCGTTCCCGCTTTCGGAGATCGACCTGAGCGAAGCCCCCACCCTGCCGCCCCCGCCGGAGCCTGCCCCCGAGCCCGATGCCACTCCGCCTGCCAGGCACCCGACGGGAGAACCCGAGCGCACCGGCGGCTGGTACGGCGATCTGGCCGCGCAAGATCCCCTGCGAAATTCACCTTTTGATGACCGCACGATTCCTTCTCCAGCTGATGCCACTCCACCTGCGGCACGGCGGTCAACCCCGGGAGAAGAATTACCTCACATTCCACCGTTCTATGAGACAGATGCCTCTATCCTGCCGCACCGGGTAGAAGAAACTGATCCCGATTCCACACGGGTGACGCCCTCTGCCTATCAATACACCAGCGGGCCGGGCACACAGGCCACCCGTCCATCGTCTGTCCCTCCACGCCGCCGCATGGGCGCGCAACCCCCTGCGCCAGTTCCTCCGTTTTACCCACCGGCTTCTTATGCTCCGCCGTCAGCTACCCCTCCGAAGGGGCGCGCCGGAGCAGGCAGTTCGGGGTGGCGGCGGAGCCTGGGTTGTCTGCTCCGCCTGGTGCTCATTGGATTGATTCTGCTGATCCTGGTCTTCGGGGCGGCGGCCACCTTCCTGGTATTTCAGTATTTTTCCATTGCCCGCACCCTGCCCGATGTATCAACACTGCGTGAGCGCGCCTCACACTTCGAGACGACGCGCATCCTCGACCGCAACGGCAATGTCCTTTACGAAATCCTCGATCCCAATGCCGGGCGCCGTACCTATGTTCCCCTGCAGAAAATTTCTCCCTATGTGATCGCTGCCACCATCGCCACCGAGGACAAGGAATTTTACAACCATCCTGGTTTCGATCCGCTGGCGATTGCGCGTGCCCTCTGGCAGAATTACACCAGCGGCGAGGTGGTCTCGGGGGCTTCAACCATTACCCAACAGCTTGCCCGAATGTTGCTTCTGGAGCCTGAAGAAGCCGCCGAACGTACCTACCAGCGTAAGGCGCGCGAGATTGTCCTGGCGGCCGAGCTTACCCGGCGCTACAGCAAGGATGAAATCCTTGAGCTGTTCCTCAATGAGAACAACTACGGCAATCTGGCGTATGGTATCGAGGCTGCCGCGGAGACGTACTTCAACACCACCGCTGATCAACTTAACCTGGCCCAGGCCTCGTTCCTGGCGGGCATCCCCCAGGCGCCCTCGGTGTACAACATCCACACCAACCGCGAAGAGACCCTGCGCCGCCACAAGCAGGTGCTGGTGTTGATGTATCAGCTCAGCCGGGAAAAAAACTGCATTGAGGTTTCCAACAATGTGCAGCCGGTGTGTGTGGATGCCGCCGCGGCCACGCGCGCCGCGCAGGAGATCGAGGCGTATTCTTTCCGACCACCCGTGGTGACTTACCGGTATCCACACTGGGTGAATTACATCCGGTCACTGCTTGAGGAGCGCTACGACGCCCAGACCATTTACCGCTCGGGTTTTACGGTGTATACCACGCTCGACCCCGGCCTTCAGGATCAGGCGCAGCAGATCGTCAGTCAGCAGGTGGCCTCATTGAGCAACCTGAACGTGCAGAACGGCGCACTGGTGGCCATCCGCCCGGCAACGGGGGAAATTCTGGCCATGGTTGGCTCGGCAGATTTTGACAATGCGGCGATTTCCGGGCAGATCAACATGGCCGATGTGCCGCGCCAGCCGGGTTCTTCGATCAAGCCGATTACCTATGTGGCGGCATTCGAGAAAGGCTGGACGCCTTCTACCTTGATCTGGGATGTGCCCAGCGAATTTCCGCCCTCGGGGAACCCCAGCGATAACCGCCCACCCTACAAGCCGGTCAATTATGATGGTCGATTCCACGGGCCGGTCACGGTGCGCACGGCGCTGGCCAATTCTTATAACGTTCCGGCGGTGAAGGCCCTGCAATTCGTGGGTATTTACGATGGCCTCATCCCTGTGGCCCGCCGGCTGGGGATTACCACCCTTACGCGCGATGATTACGGGCTTTCGCTCACCCTGGGTGGGGGCGAGGTGACCCTCCTTGAGATGACTTCCGCTTTTGCCACCTTTGCCAACAACGGGCGGCGGGTGCCGCCGGTGGCGATTACGAAGATTGTGGATTACGCGGGCAATGTGGTCTACGAATACAGGCAGCCTCCCGGCGAGCAGGTGATTCGCCCGGAACACGCCTACCTGATCACCTCGATTCTCTCCGACAACCAGGCACGTACCCCCATGTTTGGAGCCAATTCGGTGCTGGCCCTGCCCTTCCCGGCGGCGGCCAAGACCGGCACCACCAACGATTTTCGCGATAACTGGACGCTCGGGTACACTCCCGATGTGGCCGTGGGCGTATGGGTGGGGAATGCAGATTACACCCCCATGGAAGGGGTCTCTGGCCTCACCGGTGCGGCTCCGATCTGGTCGCAATTCATGCAATTTGCCGAGCAAAGCTTAACCGGCGGGAACCCCACCCCCTTCATTCGTCCGGCGAATATTGTGGAGCGGGTGGTTTGTGCTATTTCGGGCACCGAGCCATCGGAATGGTGCCCTGCTCAGCGTACGGAGGTTTTTGCCGCCGATCAGCTCCCCCCTTCCAAAGAAGAAGACCTCTGGAAGAAGGTCAATATTGATACGTGGACCGGCCTGCGGGCTTCGCCGCAATGTTCCGGGTTCACCAGTGATCAATTTGCTCTCAATGTGAGCGATCCCTGGGCGAAGAAGTGGATTCTGGAAACCGATCAGGGGCGGGAGTGGGCGCGCAGTGTGGGCTTCAATGACACCATTTTCTTTGTGCCCGAGCGCGAATGCCGGGCTGAAGATCCGCGGCCTAATATTTACTTTGCCGGTCTGACGGAAGACCAGGCGATTCTCACCAGCCCGTTTGACATTTACGCGGTGGTCGATGCCAGCGCTGAATTCCGTCGTTTCCGGCTGGAATGGGGGCCGGGGAATGACCCGGGTGAGTGGAAGGCTCTCATCGAAGATGCCACCAACCCGGTGAAACAACCAGACCGGATTTACTCGTGGAACCTGGATGATGTGCCGCGCGGGAACATCACCCTGCGGATTTACATGGAAAGCACCAGCGGGCGGTATGCCGAAAAACGCATTCACCTCAAGATTCAGGCGCCTACGCCCACCCCGACGCCTACCGTCACTCCTTCGGCTACCCCGCCGCCGACTCTGACGCCCACACCCACACTCACCCCGCTCCCTTCTGAGACGCCTGTTCCTCCCACGCCGTCGCCAACCAGCGGTGGATAAGATTCTTTTGAGCGCTATACTTGTATGCTTTTTCTACAAGGGGTGATATGCGTTTAGGCCCAACTGTGGCTCTATTGGGTGGCAGTGGCTGAGTTTTAAGCCGATCTTCTGAGATTTGGGGCAGGGCTGTCTTTGGATGTGGTAAAGACAGCCCTGCCCTTTATTCGTTAAAATTCCTGCGGGTAACTCAGCGGGCGAGGTTCCCAGATGATCTGCCGTACTGAAATATCTCGCACGCAGATCATGCTCTGGTAGGCCTCAAATCCGATGCGGTTGTGAATGGAAGAGTCGATGGGGTGGGGGTCGAGCAGTTCCAGACGCAGGACGCCATCCACGAAGAGAAAGCAGTGCCCGTCCACACTGCCCGCCTGGATGTGATAATCGTGTTCAGGCTCGAACCAGGGGCAGGGCGCGGCTGCAATCAACCGGTATTCGGGGGATTTTTCGATGCCCACTTTGCCTTCCCACCAGCCCTGCACTCCCGCCACGTAGGCCGGGCCGCGCTGGTTTTTTTCGGTGTCCCAGCTCATGTTCCACATCACGTCAATATCGTGGGTGGAGGGCAAAAGCACGCGCGCGGTGCATTCCACCAGCACATTGCCCGGAAATCCCTGACGGGTAAAGATGACCCCCGGCGCCGGATGGGGGTTCATCCCCCAGAAAGCGCCATCGTGAACTTCCCAGTGTGCATTGTGAACCTCCCAGCCTTCGAGAAAACTCTCTGGCGTGAGAGGGCGGTCGTAAAGCACCGGGGAGGCATCGACCAGAATTCGTTTTTGCAGGATGAGCAGGTCGGGCATGAAGGTTCTCCTTTTTTAGAGCAGGCGCATTTGTTCGGCTTCTTCAAAGAAGGGCGGGTCGGCATCGAGCAGGTTCTCCCACACTTCGGGGGTTAAATCGGGGCGTTCAGCCAGGTGGCGCAGGTGACGGAACTTCAGCAGGTGCCAGCCTTTGAGCAGATTGGCCAGGCGCGGGTCGCGGCGCAGTTTGAAGCTGAGGAGCCTTGCCCGTCCGCCGGGGAAGACCATCACGCACTGACGCACCGGCCCTGGAGGGTTGCCGAGAACGAACCGGCTCACCAGGCTGGAGGCCATCGGGTAGAAGAAATACACCTGTCCGAAGGTGGCCGGAGTCCACACCAGGGGGAGTTCACCCGAGGCGGTGAAGCCCATGCGGCTGCCCAGCTCAAGGAGCAGGTGCCGCACCTCTTCCAGGTCAGCGCGGCGGCGCGCGGGAGCTTCCTGCGGGAGGAGCTGCCAGTGGCCGGGGCTTCCGGGGAGCTCACTGGCGTAAGATTCCAGAACGGCGGTGATTAAATCGGCGGGCGGGGTAAGCAGGCCGGGGAACAACCGGCAGAGGTGTTCTTCCAGGGCCCGGCGGGATATTCCGGGCTCACGTTGCAGAGAGCGAATCACCTCTCGCTCCACTCGATCGGCCAGAGGTTCTTCCAGGTCAGCCGGGGGATCGGTGAGCCACCACAGACTGCGCTCTTCTTCCTGAGATGACCCCTCAAAGCGGAAAATGAAGGTGCGGCTGGCAAAAACCCGCCCGGCCAGTGCCTGAATGCGCGTGACCAGCTCTCCAGCAGTGAGGTTAGTGGGCACTTCTCCGCGTTGCAGCAGGTTGCATAACCCTCCCGCATATACCGGCAGATAGGGGGCGGGCTCGGCGCGCCCTGCCAGGGTTTCGCGCATGCCCTCAGAAAAGGCGGTTTCCTGGGATGGTTCTCCGGTAGAAGAGCGGTGCGGGATTTGCCCGGTATACCAGAGAGCCTGGGCCATCTCTTCATCTTCACGCAATGCCAGCCCCTGCAGGTTCCAGCCAGAAGTTTCGGCGGCAGTGAAGATGGACGCCAGGAAGCCCGCCGTGGCTTCGGGAATCAGCCCGATGAGGGGCGTGCCTGACGGTAAGGCTTTGGCCAGGGCAATGAATGGGCTGACCATGGCATTGGCGTACCAGGCCCAGTCAAAGCGCTTGCGTTCTAACAGGGCGCGCAACGGAAGAGCGGCTTCGCGCCCCCATAACCAGCCTGACCACATGGCCGAGAGAGTCCAGAAGGCCTGATTGGGGCGGGGGAAGGTCGTCAGGATAACGAGCGGGTTGATCTGTTCCGGCAGGGGAATAAGCCCACGGGCGCGCCCTGTAAACAGGCTGATACCGCCGGGCGGGGGGAGTTCAGGCCAGTGGACGAGAGGCACAGCCCCGGGTTGCGCACTCCAGACGGCGATGGCTTCTTCCATGGCCAGCCAGAGGTTGTTCTCGCGGAACTGGGCAGGCATCCCCAGCTGCCGCGGACGTGTGCGCCCGACGCCGTGTGGCCAGAGGGCGCTGGCCGCGTCACAGGCGCTGATCAGCAGTGCCTGCAACCAGCGGCGCGTCTCTGGCGAGAGGGCAAGGCCTTCCTGTCGGTTAATCAGGGTCGAGAGCACGTAGAGGGGGCGATCCAGATAGGCCGAGAGGGCCTCTCTCACTCCGTCGTAATGTTCGTCTTCAGGGTCTGCCACCCGCGAAAGTGCCCGTGCTCGATGCAGGTTGATGTTCCCGATGCGCTTCAGGCGTTCCAGGTCGTCCTCGGCGAGGGGGCGTTCGGCCTGTTCCTGACAGTGTTCACAGCGGTACAACCGTGCATAAGGGGTCGGTTCGCCACGCCGCCAGAGGAAGGCCTGTGCCTGGGTTACCCCGCCACAGGTGGCGCAGGTGGTCTGATAAAGGGCACGCAGGTGAAGCTCCAGCCGCTCTTCTCCACGGCGGGCTGCACCCAGTGCGGCCAGCGCAGCGAGAAAGTCTTCCTTGCGCGGTGCTGAGGCAAGGGTTTCAAGAAGGAAGGAGAGCACCGGGTTATTCGATGCGACCACCACCCGGTAACCTGCCCGTGCGGCTTCTAACGCCAGGGCCGGGGTGGCGTTGAGGGGGTCGATTACCCATCCAGGAGGCTCGTGAAATTCGCGCAGCCAGCTTGCGACGCTCCCCTCAGGCAGGGGAGGCAAAAAGCGCCCCAGGGGTAGAGGCAACGTGTTGGCCTCTCCCGGATGAAACACCACCGAACTCCGGGCATTCATACGCATAGTATAAACAAATCTACCCTGTCTGATGCAGGGAAATACGCCATAACCGGGGGGAGGTCATGCAACTTTTTAGCGCCTGTTGCATCTAAAGATCAGATTCTCAACAGCATTATTTTACCGGTCGGAGGAATAGCGTTATGACGGAAACGAGCAAACCACAACCACGTGTCATTGTCTTTACTACTCCCACCTGCACCTACTGCAACGCCACCAAGCGTTACCTGCGGGAGAAGGGGGTTCGTTTCAAAGAGGTAGATGTGAGCCGCGATCCTGCTGCTGCCCGGGATATGGTGCGCCGCTCCGGGCAGATGGGAGTGCCGGTGCTGGATATTGGTGGAAAAATTGTAGTGGGCTTTGACCGCCCGAAAATTGATCGGTTTCTGGGTTTGTAAAATACATTGATCTGATTGGAGGAAGTTATGAGTGACGTATCGATTGAACCGCTGGGTGCCCGGGTACTGGTTCGACCTCTGGAGCAGGGTGAAAAAACTGCTTCCGGGCTGTACCTGCCTGAAACTGCCAAGGAAAAGCCTCAGACCGGGGTTGTGGTGGCCATCGGGGATGATGAGGCCATTAAACTGAAGGTGAATGATAAGGTGCTCTTTGCCAAGTACACCGGCACCGAGTTCAAGGTTGACGGGGTAGAGTATCTGTTAATGGATTGCAACGATATTCTTGCCCGTTTGAAGAATTGAGCTCCGATTTACATGGTGTTGCCCCGCACATGCGCTCGGTGTGCGGGGCATTTTGCTTTATTTTGTAGAATTTTCTGGACGATTCCTTCTTTTTTATGGTAGAATTCAGCGGCTTGCTATCTGGCAGGCGAAATCTATCAAGCACGCGGCCCGACATTCTCTGCGTGCCTCGCCGACGGGGTGAGGAGAATGAGTGAAGGCTGCGGAAGAAAAAACGCAAGGAGTGAATCGAATGGCTACTGTAATCTCCATGAAGGCACTTCTGGAGAGCGGCGTCCACTTTGGGCACCGCACCAACAAGTGGAACCCCAGGATGCGCCCGTACATCTTCACCGAGCGCAATGGCATCCACATCATTGATCTTCAGCAGACGGTTAAAGCTCTCAATACGGCCTACAATCTGGTGCGCGATACCGTGGCGCAGGGCGGCACGGTGCTCTTTGTGGGCACCAAGCGCCAGGCCCAGGAAACGGTAAAGGAAGAGGCCATCCGCTGTGGAATGCCCTACGTCACCGAGCGCTGGATGGGCGGCTTGCTCACGAACTGGGTGACGATGTTCCAGCGTATCCTTGAGCTCGACCGCATGGAAAAAATGCGCGATTCAGGGGAGATCAACCGCCTGACCAAAAAAGAAGGGTTGTTGATCCAGCGTGAGATTGACCGCCTTCATATTCGCCTGGGGGGCATCCGCAATATGAAAAAGCTCCCCGATCTGCTCTTCGTGGTGGATGTTTCACGGGAAGAAACCGCGGTGCGCGAGGCTAACAAGCTGAATATCCCTGTGGTGGCGCTGGTGGATACAAACTGTGACCCGAGCGGGGTGGATTACGTCATTCCCTCGAACGATGATGCCATCCGCGCTATCAAATTGCTGGTGGGTAAGATTGCTGATGCCGTCCTCGAAGGGCGCGCTTATCGCAAGGAAGAGGCTGAACAGGGCGATGCGGCCTTACTGGAAGGCGAAGCTGCGTCTGTAGTGCGCCGCACCAGCCTGCTGGAAGAAGAGGAAGATGACAGCACTTTGCTGGGTTCTTCGACGCTTGCCAAGTTAAGCCCGCGTGTCAGCCCGGATATGGTGGAAGAGCTCGAAGAAGAGGTGGATGAAGAGTAAGCCGCACAGCGGCGAACTCGACAACCGTGCCGCAGGAATGGATTTTTCAGGGTAGACAGGATTGAGAAAATGGCAATTACAACCGAGATGATTAAACAGTTACGCGAAGCGACCGGTGCGGGTATTCTGGATTGCCGCAAGGCGCTCGAGCAGGCCGGTGGAGACTACGAAAAAGCAGTAGATTACCTGCGCGAGAAGGGCCTGGCGCAGGCCGCCAAGCGCGCCGATCGCACGGCGTCGGAAGGTGTGATCGAGGTGTATTCCCACGGGAATGGCCGTGTGGCCGTGGTGGTGGAGGTCAACTGCGAGAGCGATTTCGTTGCCCGCGAAGCTTCTTTCCGGCATTTTGCCCATGAACTGGCGTTGCAAATTGCCGCGGCCTCTCCTCAGTACATTAAAGAGGAGGATATCCCCGCCGAGGTGCTGGAGCGCGAGTCGAATATTGCAGCTGCCCGTGCCCGTGAAGAGGGAAAACCCGAGGCCGTTATCCCGCGCATTGTGGAAGGTTATTTGAATAAATTCAAGGACGAGGCTGTGCTCATGCGCCAGAAGTACATCCGCGATGAGGCTCGCACCATTCAGGACCTCTACAATGAGCTGGTTGTGGCGTTGAAAGAAAACATCATCATCCGGCGGTTCGTCCGCTGGGAGCTTGGAGAAGCATCCAGTTAATGGTTTCGAAAGGCCAACCGTAAGGGTTGGCCTTTTTTTCAATCACGCCAAAGGAGATGAAATGGATGGATTGAAATACCACCGGATTTTGCTCAAGCTGAGCGGAGAAGCCCTGGCTGGTGAAGAAGGGTTTGGCATCAACCCTCAGAACGCCCTCGACATCGCTCGCCGGGTGCGCGATGTGCGTGAGATGGGGGTAGATGTGGCTATCGTCATCGGCGCAGGCAATCTGTGGCGCGGGCGGGTGGGGCAAAACAGCGGTATGGACCCGGCGACCGCCGATTATATGGGGATGCTGGCCACCGTGATGAACGCCCTGGCGCTCATGGATGCGCTTGAGAAACTGGGTGTGGTGACGCGGGTGCAATCGGCGATTGAAATGCATTCGGTGGCCGAGCCGTATATTCGCAGGCGCGCCATCCGCCATCTCGAAAAGGGCCGGGTGGTGATCCTGGGGGGTGGAACGGGAAACCCTTACTTTACCACCGATACGGCGGCGGCTTTGCGCGCTACCGAGCTATGTTGTGATGTGCTCATCAAGGCCACCAAGGTGGATGGCGTGTACGATAGTGACCCCAAGACCAACCCGAACGCCCGGCGTTTTGAAACCATCACCTACATGGATGCGATCAATCAACGCGTGCAGGTGATGGACAGCACGGCGCTCACCCTGTGTATGGATAACAAACTTCCGATCCTGGTGTTGAACCTCTGGGATGAAACCGCACTCTCTCGCGCTCTCAAAGGGGAGCCGGTGGGGACACTGGTGGCTGAGTGAGGCCAGGGCGGGTGTGATCGTTCCAGTATTGGTAAAACATTG
>AMZC01001199.1_pt1 | contig 21758 bp, 16 predicted proteins | sample 948551 | NCBI WGS metagenome assembly AMZC01 (sample SAMN01120625, study PRJNA171369) | bioreactor sludge metagenome | biome: sludge; isolation source: anaerobic thermophilic cellulolytic sludge from lab reactor | place: China: Hong Kong, Shek Wu Hui wastewater treatment plant | collected... | reverse complement strand
GCCCAAACCTGCCGCGCCGCCCAAGAAGGCGTTGCCGCCTGAAAAACCCTGGCTGACCGCCGACACCAAGACGGAGATCGTCAAGGAGAAGTGGACAGGTCGGGTGCGCGAAGTGACGCTCGGTGCGACGAAAGAGCAGGGCGGCACCCGCGCCCGCACGCTCACCGTGGGCGGTCAGACGGCGCTACCCTTCATGTTCTTCGAGGGCGAAATCCCGCATCGGCCCGCTATTGCCATCGAGATCATGGACAAACGCCCGGTGGACTGGTCGCCGCTGCTGCTGAAAGCCTGGGGCAGTGTGGTGGACGATCCGGCAGCGTGGGCCAAAGCCGCCGAAAACGCCGGCGCGGATGCGCTGGTGCTGGCGCTCAGCCTCACCGACCCCGACGGCAAGCCCAACACGCCGGAGCGCGCCGTCGCCATCACCAAAGCGGTGCTGGGGGCAACCGGCCTGCCGCTGATCGTGTGGGGGCCGGGTCAGGCCGAGGCCGACAATGCCCTGCTGGTGCCCATCGCCGAAGCGACCAAAGGCGAGCGGCTGGCGCTGGGCATCTGCGAAGACAAGAACTATCGCACCATCGTGGCGACCGCCCTGGCCAACGAGCACGTAGTCATTGCCCGCACGGCGATGGACGTCAACCTGGCCAAGCAGCTCAATATCCTGATCAGCGACATGGGCCTGCCGCTGGACCGCGTGCTGATGGACCCCACCACTGGCGCGCTGGGCTACGGCATCGAATACGGTTACTCGGTGATGGAGCGCCTGCGCCTGGCCGCCCTGCAGGGCGACAGCATGACGCAGCTTCCCATGATCGTCACCCCCGGCTACGAAGCCTGGAAGGCCAAGGAATCCAAGGTGGGCACGGGCGTGCCGGAAGCCTGGGGCGACTGGGAGTCCCGCGCCATTCACTGGGAGACGCTCACCGCCATGGCCCTGATCGAGTCCGCCGCCGACATCGTGGTGCTGCGGCATCCGGAGAGCGTGCGGCGCGTGCGGCTGGCCATTGACGATCTGATGAGCGCCAAATAGACGAGATCGCTCTGGGGCGGCTGCGGCTGCCCCAGAGCTGCTGCTCAACTGCCGGAGCGTTGCGGGCCATGAACGAACGCCGTTTGGTGCGCGATCTGATGACCGTAGGTGTCCCCACCTGCGCACCGGATACACCGGTGAGCGAACTGGCCCGCCTGATGCTGGAAAGAGACGTAGAAGGGGTGATCGTGCTCGATCACGAAGGGCACGCGGTAGGGATGGTGTCGCAGGACGAACTGATCGCAGCCTATCAGCACGACGATCCGCGCGCTCTGACCGCCGAAGCGATCATGCGCGAAGACGTGCCGGAGCTGCCGCCCGACATCCCCCTGACCGCCGCCGCGCAACTGATGCGCGATCAGCGCGTGCGCGTCGTCTTCCTGACGCACAACGCGGCGGGGATCACCTATCCGGCGGCCATGCTCGCCTACCGGCATTTCCTGCGTCACCTGGCCGCGCGCGCCGACGCCGACCTGGCCGACCTGGGCATTCACGCCCGCCGCCTGTCGCCCATGCAGATGTTCCTGCAGAAGCGCGAGATGGCCCGTCGCCGTCGGCTGGGGCTGACAGACGCAGTGTCACCGCGCCGGGGAGGGTTGCCATGAGCGACCGGCTGCTGGTCCGCGACCTGATCGGCCCGGCGGTGACCTGTGCGCCGGAGCTGCCCCTGGCCGAGGTAGCCCGTCTGCTGCTGGCCCGCGACCTGGAAGCGGTGATCGTCCTCAACCAGGCCGGGCACGCGGTCGGCATGGTGTCGCAGGACGAACTGATCGCCGGGTACGGTCGCCCCGACCGCGAGACGCTCACCGCCGAAGACGTGATGAACGAACGCATCCCGCAGGTGCGGCCCGATCTACCGCTGGCCGCCGCCGCGCAGATCATGCGCGACCTGGGCGTGCGGGCGCTGTTCGTCATGCCGCAGCGGGGCGGCATCACCTATCCGGCAGCCATGCTTTCCTATCGCCAACTGCTGCGGCACCTGGCTGCCCGCAGCGACGAAGAATTGAACGATTTGGGCATCAACGTGGTGCGTCAGCCTACCTCCAGGCCGCCCGCTACTCCCTGACCTGGGCACTGGCGCACCGCTCGACAGGAGACAACCATGGCACTCTCAGGCATTCAAATCTATCAGCTTCTGCCGCAGACCAACTGCAAGGAATGCGGTTTCCCGACGTGCATGGCCTTCGCCATGAAACTGGCCGCCAAGCAGGCCGAACTCGCCGCCTGCCCCTATGTCAGCGACGAAGCCAAGGAGAAGCTCTCCGCTGCCGCCCAACCGCCCGTGCGCCTGATCACCCTCAAGGCGGACGATCACGAGGTGAAGGCGGGCAACGAGACGGTGCTCTTCCGTCATGAGAAGAAATTCTTCAACAAGCCGGGGCTGTTCGTGCGCGTGCGCGATAGCGAACCGCTCGACGCGCTCAAGGCGCGCGTTGCCGCCGCCGACGCCTACCGCGTGAACTACGTGGGCATGGACCTGGGCCTGGACGGCTTCGCGGTGGAGGCTGCTTCTGGTGACGCGGCGACCTTCGCCGACGCCGTGAGCGCCGTGCGCGAAGTCAGCGAACGCCCGCTGATGTTGATGGGGCGCGATCCGGCGGTGATCGCCGCCGGGCTGAAGCCCATTGACGGCGAAGTGCCGCTCATTGTCGGCGCGGACGCGGGCAACTGGGAAGCCATGGCCGACGTCGCCAAAGGCGCGGGCGCGGCCCTGGCCGTGATCGCCGACACGCTCGACGGCATGGTGGCGTTGAGCAGCCGCCTGAAGGACAAGGGCGTGGAAAACCTGGTGCTGGCCCCGGCCACGCGCCGTCTGGGATCGTCGCTGGGCTTCTATACGCAGATTCGCCGCCTGGCGCTCAAGAAGAACTTCCGCCCGCTGGGCTATCCCATCCTGGCCGTCCCTGGCGACGCACCCGACGAGGCCACCGAAGCGTTGCTGGCCGCACAGGCCATCGCCAAGTACGCTGGTTTCGTGGTGCTCGATACCTTCGCGCCCGAACTGGTCTATGGCCTGCTGGTGCTGCGCGAGAATCTCTACACCGACCCGCAGAAGCCCATTCAGGTGCAACCGGGCGTCTACGAGTTCAACAGCCCGACGCCCGAATCGCCGGTGCTGGTCACCACCAACTTCAGCATCACCTACTTCAGCGTGGCCAACGAGGTCGAAGGCTCTGGCCTGCCCGCGCACCTGCTGGTGACCGACGCCGAAGGCATGAGCGTGCTGACGGCCTGGGCCGCGGGCAAGTTCGACGCCGAGCGTATTGCCAAAGCGGTCAAGGAATTCAGCCTGAACGACAAGATCAGCCGCAAGCGCATCGTGTTGCCCGGCCACGTGGCCGTGCTCTCCGGCGAACTGGAAGAAGAATTGCCTGGCTGGGAAGTGCGCGTCGGCCCGCGCGAGGCAGTGGACATTCCGGCGTTCATGAAGCAGGCTCTGTAACGTTCGCGCGATGGCCGAGCATACTGTCATCTTCGACGTGGCCCCGTCCCCCATCCGGGTGCCGACGGGGACTCTGCTCACCGAGGCCGCCCGTCTGGCCGGTGTCGAGCTGGCGCAGCCCTGCGGCGGGCAGGGGCGCTGCGGGCGCTGCGCCGTGCAGGTACTCGAAGGGCAGGTGCGGCGACGCAGCACGCTGCGCCTGAGCGCCGAAGACCTGGCCGCGGGCTATGCCCTGGCCTGTCAGACGGTGATCGAGGGCGATGTGCGCGTTGTCGTGCCGCCGCAGGAGAAGATCGAGCGGCGGCTGACGACCGATCGTACTGCCGTCGAGGTGACCGTCCCCGCGGGCTACGATCCGCAGCACGCGCAGACGATTCACCGCGTGGCGCTCACCCTGCCGCCGCCCAGCATGGACGATCAGACCGACGACTGGGCGCGCATTCAGCGCGGGCTGCGGCAACACGCACAACTGGCCGACGTGAAGCTCTCCCTGGCGCAGATGCGGCGCATTGGCCGCACGCTGCGCGAGGCCGACTGGCAGGTGACGGCGGTGCTCGACGCCGAGGCATGGGACTGTCCCAACTGCCCCGCCCGGCTGATCGATCTGCTGCCCGGTCACGTGCCCGACGACGCGCCGCTGTGGGGTGTGGCCATTGACATCGGCACTACCACGGTCACGGTGTGGCTGGTTGACCTGCGCACTGGCAAGGTCGCGGCGCAGGCCGCCGAGTACAACGCGCAGATCGCCCGCGGAGAGGACGTCATCTCGCGCATCATCTACTCGACCAGGGACGGCAACGGCGAAGAACTGCGGCGGCTGGTGCTGGGCACGATCAACGCCCTGATCGAAGCGGCGTGCAAACGCCTGTCCGCCGACCCGCTGACGATCTACAAGGCCACCATCGCCGGCAACAGCACCATGATGCACCTGCTGCTGGGCATCCCGGCCAGCTCCATCCGCCTGACGCCCTTTGTCACGGCCATCAACCACATCCCCACCCTGCGCGGCGAAGAGGTGGGCCTGGCCATTCACCCCGAAGCGACGGTGGATTGCCTGCCCGGCGTAGCCAGTTACGTTGGGGCGGACATCACCGCGGGGGTGCTCTCGTCCGGCCTGGCCGATACCGACAAGGTGACCCTGTTCATTGACGTGGGCACCAACGGTGAGATCGTGCTGGGCAACCGCGACTGGCTGGTGACAGTGGCCGCTTCTGCCGGGCCAGCCTTCGAGGGTGGCGGCGTGCTGCACGGGATGCGCGCCACGCGCGGCGCTATCGAGGAAGTGTGGATCAACGGTCAGACCTACGAGCCGACCTACCGCGTGGTGGGCAACGTCAAACCGCGCGGCATCTGCGGCAGCGGGCTGATTTCGCTGGTGGCCGAGATGTTCCTCACCGGCCTGGTGGACAAGGGCGGGCACATCAACCTCAACCTGCCCACGCCGCGTGTGCGCACGGGCGAGCACGGGCCGGAGTACGTGGTCTGCTGGGCCGCCGACAGCGCCGAAGGGCACGACATCGTCATCACCCATGTGGACATAGACAACCTGTTGCGCACCAAAGCGGCCATCTACGCGGGCTTCACCGTGCTGGCGCAGAGCGTGGGCGTGCCGCTGGAGACGGTCGAGCAGGTGCTGGTCGGCGGATCGTTCGGCAAGTACATCAATGTGGAGAAGGCGGTGGAAATCGGTCTGCTGCCCGATATGCCCTGGGATCGCTTTCACTTCCTGGGCAACACCGCTGTGCGCGGGGCCTACCTGGCGTTGCTGGATCGCGACGCCCGCGCCCGCATCCGCGACATCGCCAGCCGCATGACCTACATCGAGCTATCGGCTGACAACACGTTTTACGAAGCGTTCACCTCGGCGTTGTTCCTGCCGCACACCGACCTGTCGCGTTTCCCGTCGGTGCAGGCAGCCATCGCCGCCCGTAATCACGAGTCTTAGTGTGCTGACCGGCACAGGCCGGTCCTGGAGAAGGACAGATCACTATGTACATCATTGGCGAGAATATTCACATTATTTCGGAGAAGGTGAAAGCGGCCCTGGCCGCCAAAGACCGCGAGTTCTTCATGGACCTGGCCGTACGTCAGGTGGAGGCGGGCGCGCAGGCCATTGACATCAACCTCGGCCCGCGTAAGAAGGACGGGGAGGAGGTCTTCCCCTGGATTGTCGAGACGCTGGAGGCCGTAGTAGACGTGCCGCTGGTCTTCGACAGCACCAACATCCAGGGCATCGAGGCGGGCCTGCGGAAGGTGACCAAGGCGCAACCGATCATCAACTCGACCTCCGCCGAGCCAGAACGTCTGGAGAAAGTGCCTCTGCTGGCCAAGCAATACGACACCAAGCTGATCGCCCTGACCATGGGCAGCAGTGGCATTCCCGTCAGCGCCGACGAGCGCGTCAATATCGCTGTCGAGTATCTGATCCCGCGCATGGTGGAGATTGACTTCCCCATCCAGAACCTGATCATTGACCCGCTGGTGCTGACCGTCTCCGGCTGTCAGGAGTATTGCCCGGAGTGCATCGAGGCGGTGCGCACACTGCCCTACGTGTGGGACCCGTCGCCGATGGTGTCGGTGGGCCTGTCCAACGTGTCGAACGCCGTCCCGCGCGAGAACCGCCCGCTGATCAATCGCGTCTACTGCGCCATGCTCATGGGCGCGGGCCTGCAGATGATGATCGCCGATCCGCTGGACGAGAAGCTCAAAGAGGTCATCCGCATCATCGAGCAGCGCGACGAGAGTTCGGCAGTGGCGCGGCTCTACCTGAAGATTCACGATCGCATCCAGGCCATGGAAGAGCCGCAGCCGGAAGACGTGGACATGAGCGATCCGGAGCAGGTGGCGATCTGGAAGACGGTGCAAATCCTGCTCAACAAGGTGATTTACGCCGACGGCTACCTGCAGCAATAGCGCCAGACGGCTGTCATGAAGTGATGATATTCGTGATGAATAACTGAAATTCTGCACTGAGGCCGGATTGTGCTATCGTCTACAATGACAGGCGGTGGCATAGTCCGGCGCTGTGTCGCCCTCAAGTTCGTATGTAGACTCCCGCTGGGGAGCGAAGGAAGTCAACCTATGCCCGGTTTCACGCCCGTCCGCCGCTGGCAACCGCCGTTCTACCCCTTCAAGCGCGAACCTTTCCGCCGCCGCCTGCTGGCCCGCGTCGAGCGCATGGTCAAAGGGCCGCTGTTTGGTTGCCGCATGTGCGGCAACTGCCTGCTGCAGGAAACAGCGTTCATCTGCCCGATGGAGTGCCCCAAAGGGGCGCGCAACGGGCCGTGCGGTGGCTCGACCGAGGAGCATTGCTACGTAGACCCGACGCGCCCGTGCGTGTGGTACAAGATTTACGAGCGCTCCTTCAAGATGGGTCGCCAGGAGAAACTGCTGGAGGTGTTGCCGCCGCTGGACTGGGACAAGGTGGGCACCGAGACCTGGGGCGATGTCGTCCAGCAGATTCGCAAGGTGGGCACGGGCAAATTCATCAGCGGGATGCTCTCGCGCGACCCGGCCAAACGCGCCGCCAACTGGGATGCCGTCTTCCGCCCTGTCCGTCAGCCGGACTGGTGGCAGGGTGATGACAAGTACCATCCGCCAGCGTACACCGAGCCGATCTCCGAGCTGGAGCGCCGTCTGCGCGCGGGCGAATTCGTGGTGACGGCGGAAGTCGCGCCGCCGCTGAGCACCTCGACGGGCAAGCTGTGCCAGAATATCGAACTGGTGCGTCCCTACGTGGCCGCCGTCAACTTCACCGACAATCCGTCGGCCACGGCGCGCATGTCCAGCCTGGCCTGCAGCATCATGGCGTTGCAGCACGGCGCGGAGCCGGTGATGCAGTTGCAGGGGCGCGACCGCACGCGGGCTACCATTCAGTCGGAAGTCATCGGCGCAAGCGCGCTCGGCGTGCGCAACATCCTGGTGCTCTCCGGCGACAGCGGGCGGATGGGGCCGCCGCCGCTGGGTCGCCTGGATGTGATTGACATGGATTCGGTGCAGATGCTGTGGTTGCTGCGCCGGATGCGCGACGAGGGGCACTACCTGGACGGGCGTCCCATCAAGTTCCCGCCCAAAGTCTTCCTGGGCGCGGCGGCTGCGCCGTTCGCCTCGCGCCCCGAATTCCAGGCCATCCGCGAGCACAAGAAGGTCAATGCGGGCGCGCAATTCCTGCAGACTAACCTGGTCTACGATCCGGATCGCTTCGAGATCTGGCTCAATGAGCTGGCCAAACGCAATATTCTGGACAAGGTCTACATCCTGGTGGGCCTGACGCCGCTCAAGTCGCTGAAGATGGCGCTGTACATGCATAACGAGGTGCCGGGCGTATTCATCCCCGAACGGCTGCTCAAGCGGCTGGAGGCGGCGGGCGACGGCGTACAGGAGGAAGCGATCACCATCACCCTGGAACTGATCGAGGCCATCCGAGGCAAGCAGGGCGTGCACGGCATTCACCTGATGGCCGTCGGCTGGGAGGAGATCGTCCCGCGCATCGTCACCGAGGCCGGTCTGCTGCCGCCGGACTTCGTGCCACCCGCGCCCGCGCCAGAGGAAGCCGGCGCAGCGGCGGGGTAGCGGCGGGCAATCTTGTATTCAGAGGAGATGGGGAAGACTTCTGGAGTCTTCAAAGACTTCGGAAGTCTGATATCCCTGAGCGCGGACAGCATCTCCGTCCTGCCTTGTCGTACTGTTTCGCGGTGACCCATACTTACTGATTATTGATCACTGAGAACCGATCACTGAGAACTGAGGACTCCCCATGAAACTGGCTATCAGCGGCAAAGGCGGCGTAGGCAAGACCACCCTGGCCGCCCTGCTCGCGCAGGTCTACGCCGACGCAGGACGGCAGGTCTTCGCTGTAGACGCCGACCCGGCCCCCTGCCTGGCGGGGGCGCTGGGCTTCCCGCCCGAACTGCGCGCCCGTCTGCGGCCCATCGCCGAGATGGACGAACTGATCGAGGAGCGCACCGGAGCCAAGCCGGGCACCATCGGCGGCTTCTTCACCCTCAACCCGCGCGTGGACGACCTGCCGGAGCGCTTCAGCGTGGAGCACCGCGGCGTGCGCCTGCTGGAGATGGGATCGGTGGACCTGGGCGGGTCGGGCTGTATCTGCCCGGAGAGCGCCATGCTCAAGACGCTCTTCACGCACCTGCTCTTCCGCCAGGACGACATCCTGATCCTGGACATGTACGCGGGCGTGGAGCATCTGGGGCGGGCCACGGTAGACTTCGTGGACGCCATGATCATCGTCGTCGAGCCGACGCGGCGCAGCCTGGGCACCGCCGCGCAGATCAAGAAGCTGGCGCACGACATCGGCCTGACGCGCCTGTGGCTGGTGGGTAACAAGGTGCGCGACGACGACGAAGCGGCCTTCCTGGTTGCCGAAAGCCCCGGCCTGCCGGTGCTGGGCACTCTGCCCGCCGATCTGGCCGTGCAGGAAGCCGACCGGCGCGGCATCGCTGTCTACGACTATGTGCCGGCGCTGCGTCAGGCTGCCGAGCAGATGGCTGCCCGTCTGAGCGCGGAGATCGAACGATGACTACCACCATCGCCCTTGCAGGCAAAGGCGGCACCGGCAAGACCACCATCGCCGCCATGATCATCAAGTACCTGGTGCAGACCAAAGGCGGCTCGATCCTGGCCATTGATGCCGACCCCAGCAGCAATCTCAACATGGTGCTGGGGCTGGAACTGGAATGGACGATCGGCGATATCCGCGAGGGGCTGCTGGAGAAGGTGAAGGAGTCGCTGACGGCGGGCGGCGCGGCCATGGGCGCCATTGGCGGGGGCATGACCAAGCGCGAGTACCTGGACTACGAGGTCCGCGCGGCGGTGGCCGAAGGATCGCGCTTCGACCTGATCGCCATGGGCCGCCCGGAAGGGCCGGGCTGCTACTGCGCCGTCAACCACAACCTGCGCGAGGTGGTGGACAGCATCAGCCGCGGCTATCGCTATGTGGTCATTGACAACGAGGCTGGCATGGAACACCTGAGCCGCCGCACCACGCGCGATGTGGACATCCTGCTGGTGGTCAGCGACCCCACGCAGCGCGGGATCGTGGCGGCGGAGCGCATCGCCGCCTTCCGCCACGAGCTGGATATCAACATCAAGCAGGCGTATCTCATCGTCAACAACCTGTCCACGCCAGCCATCCCTGCGCCCTTGCAGGCGCAGATCGATCGGCTCGACATCCCGCTGCTGGGGGCCGTGCCCGCCGACGACACGCTGGCTGAGTTCGAGTTCAGCGGGCGTCCGCTGATCGAATTGAGCGACGATTCGCCGGTCTACCGGGCTGTCGCCGCCATGATGGACCGTCTGCTGTAGGGTCTGACGCCCGACCAAAAATCATCCCCAACTGATGACGGTTGGGGATTGTTTTTTTAGTGCCAGGTGTTACGATGACGGTAGAAGTGGTGCATCCAGCACCACCAGGAGACCAACAGGAGAAGGCTACACGGTTATGGCAACACCCACAAAAGAAACCTCTTTAGAAACGACCAACAGCATGCTGGCGACCACCCTTGCCCTCTTCGACTCGACCTTCGAGCGCCTGCAACTGGACGAGGGGATCGCCTCGATCATGCGTCAGACGGAAGTGGAGATGACCGTCACCATCCCGATCATCGCGGACGACGGGCGCATCCTCACTTTCAAGGGCTATCGCGTGCAACACTCGTCGGCGCGCGGCCCCAGCAAGGGCGGCATACGCTATCACCCGGACGTAGATATTGACGAAGTGCGGGCGTTGGCCATGCTCATGACGCTCAAATGCGCCGCCGTCAACATTCCCTTTGGCGGGGCCAAGGGCGGCATCTGCGTCAACCCGGCGGAGCTTTCCATGCACGAACTGGAGCGCCTGACGCGCCGCTTCGCCAAGATGATCGCGCCCATCCTGGGTGGCAAGCGCGACATCCCCGCCCCCGACATGAACACCAACGAGCAGACGATGGCCTGGTTCATGGACGAGATTTCGTCCATTCAGGGCTACTATTCGCCAGAGATCACCACAGGCAAGCCGGTCATCCTGGGCGGCTCCGAAGGGCGCACCGAGGCGACCGGTCGCGGCGTGGCCATTGCCACCGTCGAACTGCTGCGCAAGCTGGGGCGCGAACCGCAGGGCGCGCGGGTAGCGGTGCAGGGCTATGGCAACGTGGGCTACTACGCTGCCAACATCCTGGCCGATGAATACGGCTGCAAGGTGATCGCTGTCAGCGACGTGTCCGATGCGCTTTATAACCCCAAGGGGCTGGACCTGGCCGCCATCAATCAGCACGTGGCGCACAGCCCCGGTCGCCTGCTGAAGGGCTTCACTGGCAACGCCGAGCACATCACCAACGCCGAACTGCTCACGCTCGATACCGACGTGCTCATTCCCGCGGCCATCGAGAATCAGATCACCGGCAAGAACGCAGGTCAGATTCAGGCGCAGATCATCGTCGAGGGGGCCAACGGCCCGACTACCTACGAAGCCGATCTCATCCTGCGCGATCGCGGCATTCACGTCGTGCCGGACATCCTGGCCAACGCAGGTGGCGTGATCGTGTCCTACTTCGAGTGGGTGCAGGACTTGCAGTTCTACTTCTGGGAGATTGACGAAGTCCGCCGTCAGCTCTACAAGAAGATGAGCCGCAGCTTCGAGGAAGCCTGGGCGATGGCTCAGGAGCGCAATGTCGATCTGCGCTCGGCAGTGTACATGCTGGCCGTGCAGCGCGTGGCCGACGCCATTCAGAAGCGCGGCTACGTTTCGGCTGGCGGATGAGAGTTTGCCCTCACCCTGAGTCCCCTCTCCCTCGCGACTTGTGTCGCGGGGCGAGGGGACTTGTTTTTTCGGTCGCATGCGCGCACCCCGCCGCCCGTAGCGCTGACATATTGTGCACGCACCCCTGGCGCTGGCCAATCCCCGCAAGACCTGTTACACTGAGGTCAACAGCCACACAGCGAAAAGGATACCCCCCATGACCTATCAAGAACTGCTGGATGCCGTCCGCGCCAATCCGGTGGACGCGGATTATCACGCTCTGCGCATGGCCTATGTGCATTCGGACGAGTATCGGCCTCACCCCCACGACCGCGAGACGGTGACGGTGATGAACGAAGCCCTGCGCGTGGGCGACCTGCAAGGGGCGCTGGTAGCTACCCAGAAGCTGCTGGATCGCGATTACCTGGACATCATGGCCCACATGGTGGCCGACTATATCTACACCTCCAGCGACGACCTGGACAACGCCCTGTTCCATCGCGCCATCGCCAGGGGCTTGATTGACGCCGTGCTGGCCACGGGCAATGGCAATGACTTCCACACGGCCTTCATCGTCATCAACACCCTGGAGGAATACGTCATCCTGCGCGTGCTGGGCTATATGCTGTTGCAGCAGGAATTCGTCGAGCACGACGGGCACTACTTCGACGTGCTCCTCGCGCAGCATCAGGATAGCGGCGAGCGGGCGCGTTTCGTCTTCAATATCGATCTACCTTTCGGCTGGTTCCTGCAGCATCAAGGGGACGAAACCGACGAGGAAGCCTGATGAATCTGCAGATGATCCGGCGGCTGTATGCGACCAACGAGGCGCTACACCGTCGGTTGTGGGCGAGCATCGAGCAGCTCAGCGACGAGCAGTTCGTGCAGGAAGTGCCCTATAGCATTGGCTCGGTGCGCAATCACATGGTGCACCTGGCCAGTGTGGATCAGCGCTGGCTGAGTCGTGTCGCTCGCCTGCCCCTGCCCGACCGCCTGCGCTACGAGGATTACCCGACCAAAGCCGCCGCGCGGGACGTGTGGGAAGAAGCTCAGGCGCTGGTGCGCGGAGTGCTCGCCACGCTCAATGAGGTGCATCTGACCCGTACGCTCACCTTCGACATTCAGCGACCTGCCTCGCCTCAGCCCATCACCGCCACGGTGGCTGTCTGGCAAGTCCTGCTGCACGTGCTCAATCACAACACTGATCACCGGGCGCAGGTCTTGCGCTTGCTGCACGACTTCGGCGCGCCCACCTTCGAGCAGGACTGGATCATTCACTGGTGGGAGGCGGGGCGATAGAAGGTGTGTTGCCGGACGAGCAGGGCAGGGATGGCGGCTCAGTCTCCGCAGGGCAGGCAGATGGTGAACTGACTCCCCTGGCCCGGCTGACTGTTGACCTCGATCCGGCCCGCATGAGCCGCGACCAGGTCGCGGGCAATGGTCAGCCCCAGACCCATCCCCTGAGCGAAGCGCTTGTTGCCCCGGTAGAAGGGTTCGAAGATACGCTGTTGTTCCTCCGGCGCGATCCCCGGCCCGCTATCCTGCACGGCGATCCGCAGATGCCCGTCCTGCCTGGCGACTGCGATGCTCACCGCACCCTCTGGCGGCGTGAACTTGATGGCGTTGCTCACCAGGTTGCCGATGGCCTGCGCCAGCCGATCCGGATCAATGTCCAGCGTTGGCAGGCTGTCCGGGATGCTCACGCTCCAGCGCAGATTTTTCTCCTGCGCAGCCGCTCGCCACAGGCTGAGGACTTCGCTCAGCCAGGGGGCGAGTGCCACGGGCCGTCGTTTGAGGCGGGGGATGTCGAGCAGCGTATCGTGAAGCTGTGCCAGGTTGTCGAGCAGCGGCTCCAGGCGCTGCAGTTGAGAGTCAATGCCGGTCAGCAATTCCTGGCGGAGGGCGGGGTCTTGATCGGCCCCGTTCAACAATGCGCCCACTGCCGAGCGCACGGCTCCCAGGGGCCGCCCCAGCTCGTGTACCAGGTTGGCGAGCAGCCGCCTGCGCATGTCCTGGGCTTCCTGCAGGCGGCGCGTCATGGTGTTGAACGCCCGCAATACCGTGAGGATTTCCTCCGGCCCCTTTTCGGGCAGCATGGTCAGGTCGCGCCCGGTGGCGACGGACAGGATGGCCTGCGCCACCTGCTGCAGGCTCTTTTCCAGCTTGAGCGCCAGCGCCAGGCCGATCAGCAGGCCCAGCAACAGTTCGATTCCCAGGATGCCCACGATCAGATAGCGTAGCTGCTCGAAACGCCGGTAGACGTCGGCAAGCTGCTGATGAATGCGCACAATGCCGACGATCTGCCGATCCTGCCCCTGCACCGGCACCCAGATTTCCGTGGTGTTGCGCAGGGTCAGGCTGGAGATCAGCGGGGCGGGGTGTTCGCTGCCGGGGGTGAGGGCTGTGTCTCCCACCGCGATGACCTGCCCCGGCCCGAAAGCGCCCGCCGGGCCACTGAAGGCCAGCAGTTGTCCGCTGGGATTCAGCAGCATGACGCTGCCGGGCAGGTTCAGGCTCTCCAGAAAGGCCTGGGCTTCGGCAGCGTCCTGCCAGATACCCTCGCGGCCATGGGCGGCTTCGGCCACCTGCGCGGCCTGCCGGGTCAGTTCTTCGCTGACGTTCTTGAGCAGCACCTGTGTTTCGATGGCGTAGATCAGCGAGACGCCGACCAGGGGAATCACGATCAGCAGGGGCAGGATGTGGCTCAGGATCAGACGACTGCGTAGCGAGCGCATGGTCAGTCTTCCTCCACCGGTACCAGCTTGTACCCCACCCCGCGCACGGTCACGATCCGGCGCGGGTTGGAGGGGTCTTCTTCCAGTCTTTCGCGCAGCCAACGGATGTGTACGTACAGCACCTGGGGTTCGCCCTCATATTCGGCCCCCCACACCCGCGCGAGCAGTTCCTCGGCGGGGAGCACGCGCCCGGCGTTGAGCGCCAGCACATAGAGCAGGTCGAATGTGCGCGGGGCCAGCTCGATCGGCTGGCCACCCAGGGTGACCGTGTGCGCCAGGGGGTCAATGCACAGGTCGCCGACCCGCAGCGTGTCGTCCTTGGGGGCGGGCGGGGCCACGTGAGCCGCGCGCCGCAAGACAGCCTTGATGCGGGCCAGCAACAGATCGGTGCTGAAGGGCTTGGTGATGTAGTCGTCGGCCCCCAGTTCCAGGCCGAGAATCTCGTCCAGTTCGCGGCGGCGCGCGGTCAGGAAGATGACAGCGGTGCCGACTTCGTCCTGGAAATGGCGCAGCGCTTCCAGGCCGTCCATGCCCGGCAGGCTGATGTCCAGCAATACCAGGTCGGGCCGCTCGCGCTGCGCCATGGCGAGGGCATCTTCGGCGGTGGCGGCGGTGCTGCACCGGTAGCCGGCCTGTTCCAGGTTAAAGGCCAGGCTGCGACGCAGCAGCGCATCGTCGTCCACGATCAGGATGTGACCGCTCATGCTCGGCAACCGCTCCCTGAGACAGCATCATGTTCAGAATACCGCGCTGGCGGATCGGAGATCAAATCCGAAATACACGCCGCAGACTCAGGGCCTGCGGCGTGCGTCTGGTCAGGTAGGCTATGTCTCACTCACCGCGAGCGCTGGCGGGTTAGTTGCCAGCCTCTGGCTCGGCGGTAGCGGTTGGCGCTGGCGTCACCGTCGGCTCCGGCGTCGGCGGCACGGTGGGCGTGATGGGGGCTTCCAGCGTGCTCGTGGGAGCCGGAGTCGCCGCAGACTCGCCAGGCGTGAGCGTCGGTTCGGGCGTCGGTGTGGGCGGCGGCGCGATGAAGTCCGTGCGCGTCTTCTGGGTGAAGCGCCCGGCGACCGCTTCCGTCAGCAGGACGTAGTAGTCCGACGCAGACGACTTGGCCACCACGCCGTCGTCCCGCTTCGCGCCGATCAGGATCGTGTATTCCTTCTCGACGTATTGCGGCGTTGGGGTGGCCGTCGGTGTGGCCTGCGGGTCGGGCGTGGCAGTTGCCAGCGGCGACTGCGCGATGTCCGGCGTCGGCTCTGGCGCTTCTTCTGGCTCCAGCACGCGCAGGGTGATCGTCGCCTGCGGCGCGTCCAGGCCGAAGTCGGCCTGTGCCTCCTTGCCGATGGGGGCGGACATATACAGCGACGTGACCTGACTCAGCAGGGTCGTCAGCGCCTGCTGATTGAGCGTTTCCCCTTCGGCCAGCCCGGCCATGTTCCAGGTGTCGCCGCTCTTGGTGAACTCGAAGGTGCCGTTGGCGTTCTGCAGGCGCAGGCTGATCACCTGGTCGGACGACGCCGAGAAGTACAGCGTGTTAATCCAGCTTGAGACGGCCACTCCGGCATCGCTGACGGCCAGGCCGCTCACCAGGTAGACCTGCGGCTGATCGTCCAGCCGGACGTGCAGCGTGTTGCCGCCGCCGCTCTTGCCCAGGTAGAGCTTGTGCGTGCTATCGCCACTTTCGATCTCGATCAGCCGCTCGAACTCGTCGTCGCTGACACGCAGGCGACGGTGACTGGTGGTCGAGCGGGTGATCAGGCGGTCGGTGCGCAGCCCCTTGATCTTGTCCAGCAACAGGCTCACGCGCGTCGGCAACGCCTGATAGTTGCCATAGTCCGGCAGCACCCAGTTGTCGCCGTCTTTCTTCAGCACCACCTGCTTGCCGTCCCCATCGCTGATGCGCAGTTGCGTGACGGCGGCAGTGTCGAAGTTCGTCAGCAGCGCTTCGCCCGACGCCCTGGACTCGGATTCCGGCCACAGGGCGCGCGCCGCCAGCAGCACGAGTTGCAAAGCCAGGATGAACGCGAGGATTTTGTTCAGCCGGTTCATCGGTCATCACCCCTTCGCGTCGGATTCAGACTTGGTCAGAACAAGCGCTTCAGAGTCGGGCAGGAGCAGAGGCATGGGCTTTTCGGCCCGCTTGCGCCACTGCCACACCGCCCCGATCGCCACCACACCCAGCAGGGCCACGCCGTAGTTCAGCACTTCCCAGCGGGTCTGCTGTGCGTCTGTCAGCGGGTCGAGGGTGCGGGCGATGGTGCCGCGCGAGCGCAGCGCCACCAGGTCGGTATCCTCAGTGGCCCAGTCCACCACGTTCTGCACGAACTGCAGGTTGTTCAGGTAGCTGTCGCGGCTGAAGCTGGACGAGATGTCGAACACCGTGTCGTTGAGGAACTCGCTGCTGCCCACCACGATCAGCCGCGCCGTCTCAGCGGAAGTCTCGATCAGCCCGCTGGCCGGGGCCGTGACTGTCGAGGTCGTCGTATCGGAGGCAGACTCTTCGCCCTCGGCGGTGGCTTCGAAGGGCGATGGTTTGCCCTTGAAGAAGCTCTCGAAGGTACCCTCCACCACCACGGCCAGGGGATAGCTCCGCTGTTCCGATCCCACCGGGAAGCCGTACTGGGGGTAGATGTCCATGTTGGGCTGAATGTTGGTATCGGTGGTCGTCCACGAACGGTTGCTGGACGTGAACAGCGTGGTGACCTTACGGTTGCTGGCCGCCTCGTCGCCTTCCGCGGGCGCAGAGACCGTCACCGGCGAGGCCCAGGTCATCATCAGGGCCGGGAGCTGCGACATGATCGGGCTGTTGCGCTCCATGCCCGTCTGACGCACGTCCACGAAGAAGGGATAGTCCAGCGCCCGGATCTCCTGCACCTGGAAGCCGCCGACGGTGCGCGTCACCTGCAGCGGGAAGGGCAGGTTCTGCGGGTCGAGCACCACGGACTTTTCTACCGTGACGCCGTAGTGCGCCAGCATTTCCTGCAGGTTGCCCTCGATCGGCTGCAACGTCAGCCCGCCGCTGAAGTAATCCACGTTGATCTTGTAGTTACCTGCCGCGACGAAGACCGTGCCTCCGCGCATCAGGTACTGGTCTATGGCGTAGCGCTGAATATCCGTCAGGTTCTCCGGCGCGATGACCAGCAGAATGTCAATGTTGGCGGGCACTTCGCCGTCGGTCAGGGAGACGGTGCGCACGTCGTAGTTTTGCCGCAGGCTTTCGAGCAGGGTGTTGTACGACTGCAACGGGTATTGCGTCTGCCCGAACATATCTTGCTGCGGTTGCGTGGGGGGCGTCCACACGCCGACGACCTTCAGGAAGCCTGGTGTAGCGCGTTGCAGCGCTGCCTCGATGTCGCTGCGAATCTGGTTTTCGCTGATCTCGTTCGGCGGGTAGATCACCTGCGTCTTGCCGCCCGCCTCCAGCACCATATGCAGGTAGAAGGTATCTGCCGAGAGGAAGCCCACCGCGATCGGGCGAATCCCGAAGCGGTTGTAGAGCGTCTGCGCATCCAGGCCGTTGGCCGGATCGTTCACGTCCACGCTCTGGAAGGTGAACTTGCCGTTCGCCGTGCTGGCGATTTCCTCGGCGACTTTCTGGATCAGCGAGGGAGCTTCTTTCAGCGCGTCGGGCAGGGTGTCCGGCGTGACGTAGAGCGTCAGTCGGGCGGGCTGATCCAGCGCGGCCAGCACCGCGTCCACGCTCTGGAAGCCATACACCACCTTCTTGATGCTGCGCGTCAGGTCATATTCCAGGTTGCGCAGCCGCACCTCGACCTCGTCGCCGTACTGATCCACCTCGATCAGGTCGCTGAAGTTGAGCACCACGCTCTGGTCACCGTAGCGCACCAGGATATCGAAGTAGATGTTGATCACCGATGCGCCGTAGCGGTCGGAGGTGCGCACCGGCGTCGGGTTGATGCCATAGACCTGATTGGCTTCGGCCTCTTTCTGCGGGTCTTCGATCGGGTCAATGATCTCGACCTTCACCCGGTTGCCGGAGGCAATGCGGTATTCTTCCAGCATGTCGCGGACGTAGGGGATCAGCGGCGACAGCAAGGGGTGATTCTTCTCGCTGAAGTAGCCCCGGATCAGCAGCGGCTCCTGCAGGTTGCTCAACAGGTCGCGCGTGACGTCGGACAGGCTGTATTCGTGGTTCTGTGTCAGGTCAATGCGCGCGGCGTGAAAGGGGAAGATCAGCACATTGAAGGCCAGCAGGTTCGCGGCCACCAGCGCCAGCGTCGCCTGACTGTTGATCCGCCGGACGCGCGTCGAAAGCCCCGTGCCCCAGCGCTTGGTATCCAGCGAGAAGACGTTGAGCAGCAGGAAAATGACCGTCAGCGACAGATAGTAGATGAGGTCACGGGCGTCAATCACGCCGCGCTCGATGCTCTCGAAGCGGCTGCCCGTGCCGATCCCGCGCAGAATCTCGGCGGTGCTGCTGCTGAACAGCTCGGTGATCTGTCGGCTGCCCACAAGCTGAAAGAGACCGCACAGCAACACTGTCAGGAACAGGGAGACGATCTGATTGCCGGTGCGCGAAGACATGAACAGGCCAATGGCCACATAGGCGGAGGCCATCAGCACAGTGGCCAGGTAGCCGCCGATGATCGGGCCGCGATCGGGATTGCCGAAGAAGGAGATGGAGATGGGCAGGAACAGCGTCAGCGCCAGGGCGACGATCACCAGCACCATCACCGCCAGGAATTTGCCCAGCACCAGTTGATAGAGCTTCATGGGCATGGTGAACAGGATTTCCAGGGTGCCGCTTTGCTGTTCCTCGCTCCACTGACGCATGGTCAGCGCCGCGGCCAGGAAGATCATCAGGGTGGGCATCCAGCGGAACATGGGCCGCAGGTCGGCGATCCCCCGCCCGAAGAAGCCATCTACCCAGAAGAAGGTGAACAGCGTCACCGCCAGAAAGACGCCGACGAAGATCAGCGCCATCGGTGAACTGAAATAGCTGTTCAGTTCTTTGCGTGTGAGTGCGATCACCTGTTTCATGGCACCATCACCCTCAGTTCGCCGTTGCCAGGCGGTTGAAGACCGTTTCCAGCGTCACCACATCGCGCCGCAGTTCGCGCAACGGCCAGCCTTCCTGCCGGGCCAGGTCGTAGACCGCCGGGCAGATGTCCTGCCCGCTCACGATGCGATAGGTCGGCCAGCCATCCGCGTTGAGGAAGAATTCGACCTTCTCGACGCCCTCCAGTTGGGCCAATCGCTGCTCGGCCCCGTTGGCCTGCTTCTGCAAGACCAGGATGGCGTTGTTGGTCGCGGCCAGTTCGTCGAGCTGCGCGTCCGCTTTGACTTCGCCGTTGATCAGGATGATGACCCGGTCGCAGACGGCCTCGACTTCGGAGAGGATGTGCGACGAAAACAGAATCGTGCTGCGACTCGCCAGGCGACGGATCAGGCGGCGAATTTCCACGATCTGCGTCGGGTCCAGCCCGACGGTCGGCTCGTCCAGGATCAGGAACTTCGGCTGATGCAGAATCGCCTGTGCCAGCCCGACGCGCTGCCGCAAGCCCTTGCTCAGGTGACCAATCTGCCGGGCGCGGTGCTCGGTCAGGCCGGTGACGTGAATGGCCTCCGAGATGAGCGCATTCTGCCGTTCGGGCGGGATGTTGCGCAGGTCGGCCATCAACTTCAGGTAGCTTTGCACGGAAAGGTCGCCATAGAGCGGCGTGTTCTCCGGCAGGTAGCCGATCTGCGCCTGCACCTCCTGCGTGTGCGTCAGGATGTCCAGCCCGTCAATGGTAACGGTGCCGCCATCTGGGTGGAGATAGCCGGTGAGAATCTTGATCGTGGTGGTCTTGCCCGCGCCGTTAGGCCCCAGCAGCCCCACGATTTCGCCGGGCTTGACCTCGAAACTCACCTGCCGTAGCGCCTGCACAGCGCCGTAGGACTTGGTCAGATTCTCGACTTTGATCATGGGCACTTCCCTGCCAACGATTCAGCCAATGCACCAGTATAAGTATCTGGCAAAGTGGGCCGGCTGTCCTTATGTGCAGCTAAAGGCGACCTTATGGCAACCTTAAGAGAGAGGGGGCACGAGGCGCGCCAGCGCCGAGTGGGGGTGAGGTAAAGTCAAGGACAGTCCCCCGTTCGAGAGACGCTCAATAGCTGTCCGCCCCTGAACTCCCACGAGGACAGGGAGAAGGGGAGCACTTGTGCCGGAGCAGACAAATCCCCTCGCCCTGCGACGCAGTCGCGAGGGAGAGGGGACTCAGGGGTGAGGGGCAGATACGACGCAAAAATCCATCACAGCTTCTAGAACCCCGCCAGTTGGCTCAGGTCGGCGTGGCCCTGAGCCAGGCGGGCAATCGCCTGTAGCAGACCCAGCCGGTTACGGCGCACGGTCGGATCATCCGCATTGACCAGCACCGCCTGGAACAGCCGCTGAATGAGCGGCACCAGCGGCTCGAAGGCAGTCAGGAAGGCGCTCACGTTGCTGTCGGCGTTCAGCGCTGCCGCGGCCTCCTGGTAGGCAGCGAAGAGCGCCCGCTCGGACTCATCCTCGAAATACGCCGGATCGACCGGGTAGACCTCCGGTTCAGCGCGGGTGATGCGCACGCAGCGGGCGTAGTTGTCCAGGATCAGCGCCCAGTCGTCGCGCGCCACCCACTCCGTCAGTTCGCGCACGCCTCGCAGGGCGCGGGCGGGATTGTGTCCCTGCGCGGCCAGCACGGCGGCGATCACGTCGTGTGCCCAACCCTGCTCATGCAACAGCACGTCCAATCGCCCGACGATGAAGTCCACCACGGCACGCTGTACCTCGGCGCTGACTGGAATTGGCTGGACGGTGCTCACCTGCGCCACCGCCTGCTGCAAATCCAGGTCGAGGCCCTGGTCGAGCACAATCTGCACCACGCCCAGCGCCGCCCGCCGCAAGGCGAAGGGGTCGGCGGTAGCGGTCGGGGCCAGCCCCGCTGCGAACAATCCCACCAGGCTATCGAGCCGGTCGGCCAGGGCCAGCAGCACGCCCGCCGGACTCTGCGGCAGGCGGTCGCCCGCGCCGCGCGGCAACCAGTGCTCGAAGATGGCATCGGCGACGGCGGGCGGTTCGCCCTGATGCAGCGCGTAGTAACGGCCCATGATGCCCTGCAGCGAGGTCATTTCTACCACCATCTGCGTGGCCAGGTCGGCTTTGGCCAGCGTCGCTGCCCGCTGCGCGACGTTCAGGGCTGTCTCGTCCAACCTCAGCAACGCACCCAGGCGCGGCACCAGCGCTTCCAGGCGATGGGTCTTGTCCAGCATAGACCCCAGGTGCTCCTGGAAGGTCAGCGTGCCCAGGCGCGGCAGATAGTCGTCCAGGCGCTTCTGGATGTCGGCATGATAGAAGTAGTCGGCGTCGGCGAAGCGCGCGCGGATGACGTGCTCGTTGCCCCTGATCACCAGGTCGAGGTGCTCGCTGTCGCCGTTGCGCACGGCGATGAAATAGGGCAGCAGCCTTCCCTGCGCGTCTTCGACCGGGAAGTACCGTTGATGTTTGCGCATCACGCTCACCAGCACCTCACGCGGCAGGGCCAGGTACTTTGCCTCGAACGAGCCGCGCAGGGCGGTAGGACGTTCCACCAGGTTGGTCACTTCGTCGAGCAGATCGGGGTCGGCGGGGATGGTGCCGCCGACCTCCGCCGCCAGCGCCGCCGCCTGCTGACGGATGACTTCCCGACGCTGCGTCACGTCCAGAATGATGCCCTGCTCGGCCATGGCCTGGAAGTAGCTCTGCACGTCGCGCAGGGGGATCTCCGGCGAGCGCAGGGGACGAATACCGCGCGTCAGCGCGCCACTGTGCACCCCCGCATAGTCGAAGCG
>AMZC01002419.1_pt1 | contig 21800 bp, 13 predicted proteins | sample 948551 | NCBI WGS metagenome assembly AMZC01 (sample SAMN01120625, study PRJNA171369) | bioreactor sludge metagenome | biome: sludge; isolation source: anaerobic thermophilic cellulolytic sludge from lab reactor | place: China: Hong Kong, Shek Wu Hui wastewater treatment plant | collected... | reverse complement strand
AAGTCGCTGACAATCTTTGCATGCACCCTCCGCACGAAAGGGGACACTTCTAATACACGCTCCGCCCTGCAATCCCGCACCGCCAGGATGCATCCTTTGCACGGCTGCTGCATCTAATTCTCTGGAAAGCAGCGCATCGTCCGCACTCACATACACAAAAGGGTCATGCAACCTATGGAAATGGAAATCGTCTTCCCCGGTGGCCTGCGCGTAGATGCCATCGCCGGTGATATGGTCATCCCCACCAACCAGGACGGCTCGGCTCCAGCGCCGTTCGGCCTGTTCCTGGCGTCTATCGGCACCTGCGCGGGCATCTACGTGCTCAGCTTCTGCCAGCAACGCGGCCTGCCCACCGACAACATGCGCATCATCCAGCGGATGCACTCCAACCCCTTCACGCGCATGATCGAGAAGATCGAGCTGGATATTCAGCTTCCGCCCGATTTCCCAGAGAAATACAAGGAAGCCGTCATCCGCGCTGCCGAACTGTGCGCCGTCAAGAAGCACCTGGAGCAGCCGCCCGCGTTCGAGGTCTATACCTCGGTGATGACGCCGGAGCACTCTAACTGAGTCCGCAACCATTGCGGAAAGACGAAGCGGAGCCGGGACGCCCTCCCCAGAGAGCATCCCGGTTCTTCGTTGTCTGGGAAAAAGCAGCATGGCGGGCAAGCCGGCGCGGCGGACCGCCTGCCTCATGATTCGCGCACCCGCCGAGAACTTGGTGCTCCCCCCCGCCGCGCGGTAGACTTAGGTGCAAGGCAGCCGAATGTGGTAGGATCACAGAGCGCGAGAGTCGCGCCTCTGCTGCACTCAGAACGATAGATCATGCACAATTCACGCACACCCATTGCGACCATTCCCGCGGCGCACAATCTGGCTATCGAGATTGGCCCGCATACCTGGCGATTGATCAACGGCACCCGCTCGCTGACGAGCGGGGCGGCGCTGGTCGAAGTAACAGCGCAAGGTGTCTCCTACAGTCCGGCGTTTGCCCGCGCGCGCCGACTCCCGCCGGAAGGGCGGTTGGCCCCGCCGGATATCGCCCGTGTGGTGGTTGGCTGGGCACCCGAAACGCAAAGCTGGCACCTGGGGTTGCTGGTCCCCGCGCCAGAGGCCGGGCAGAGTCCCTGGCGCTGGTGTGGCCTGGCGAGCTGGCCCGGCGCAGAGGGCGATCACGCGCAAGAAGCCCGACAGGCTGCGCAGGCACTCGCTCGCCTGCTCGACCGTCCCCTACACGTGGTGGCTCCGCCCCGTTCGTCCGCTCGCGCGGGGGCATCGGCACCCGTTGCTCCTGTCGTCGCGCCCGTCCGCGCACCGGCGCGCATCGAACCAGCGCTGCGCACACTCCCGCTGCATTTCGACGAATGGTCGTTCGTCGGCACCCGGCGGGGGCTGGTCTGGCGGCGGCGCAGCGACTGGGTGATGGTGGCCCTGGCGCGGTCGGTGGGCTTCCTGGTGATGGCACTGGTCTTTGTATTTCTGGGCGTCGGCACACTGACCAGCGGTCTGGCCCAGGTCAACCCGACCTGGTTGCCCTGGCTGGGGCTGGCCGTGGCGCTGATGCTGTTCATCATGGCGCTGCGCACCTTCTGGCAGGTCATCGCCTCGACCGAGGTGATCGTGGACACGGCGCGGCGCGAAGTGCGCGCCCGGCGTCGTTTCCTGGGCGGGACGCGCTGGCGCCTGCCGTTCGACGGTGTGACTTACGTGTTGCTGTCGCAGACGGTGCCGCGCCCGCAGGGGCGCAGGGGTAAAGACGGGCCGATGCGCGTGTTGCAGGAAGTCTGGCTGCACCTGGCCGACGGGGAGCGCTTCTGGCCGGTGGTGGCGCTGGGGCCGGTCGAGGGCATTTCGGAAACATGGGACGAGGTGCGCGCCCGCCTCAAACAGGCGGGTCGCCGCCGCGTGCGCTTCAGCGAACTGGACACGCCCGCGCACCATGCCGCGGTACACATGGCGCGCGCGCTGGGCACCCCGTTGTGGTGGGATATTCGCAAGTGAAGGTGACTCATTCGTGACGGCGAGAGGGTCTGCAGGCGAGGGCAACGCATTTGGGATGGTTCTCTGGCCCGTGGGATAGTCGCCAGACCACGCGCCTGGTGCTGGTGGCGATCATTCTGCTGACGGTGCCCTGCTATTGCCTGGGCGCAGTGTTGCTGGCCTACGCGCCCACCGGCTCCGGCAGGGCGACCACCGCTCCGGTCACGCCCACGCTGGGCAGTGCGCCGGGTGAGGGGTTCGGACTGCCAACCTATACACCGTTCCTCACCCCTACACCAACGCCCTGGCGTCCGCCGTTGCAGCCCACTCCGCCACAGCTTTACCTGCCGACCAATACGCCCTTCTTCATCCCGCCGACCTGGACGCCGGTGCCCACCTGGACGTTCGTGCCGACGATCACCCTTGCCCCGACGTTGACGTTGCCACCGTCGCCCACCCTGCCGCCATCGCCGACGAATACCCTGCCGCCGACTCAGGCTCCGACGGATACGCTGGCCCCGACCCTTCCGTTGCCTACGACGGAAGCGCCGCCCCCCACGCCAACCCAGGAGTCCTTGCCTCCGGATAACAGCAGCTAACCCGCCCAATCAGGGAGTATGGAATCCATGCCGGTAGACCTGAAGGAACATTTGACAGCCTTATGCACCGCCCCGGCCCCCTCCGGTCACGAAGAAGCCGTCCGCGTCGTGATCCGTCAGGCATGGGCCGACCTGGCAGATGAGCTACAGACCGACGCCCTGGGCAATGTGATCGCCCTCAAACGCGGCTCCGGCGCAGAGCCGCGCCCCAGGATCATGCTTTGCGCCCACATGGACGAGATCGGGCTGATGGTGAGCGAGGTGCGCGATGGTTTCATCCGCACGGCCCCCGTGGGCGGCGTGGATTACCGGGTACTGCTGATGCAGCCGGTGCTGGTGCACGGTCGGCGCGTGCTCAAGGGGGTGTTCGGCGCGGCCCCGCCGCACATGGCCCGCAGCCGCGACAAATACCCGGAAGCGGACGATCTGTGGATTGACGTGGGCCTGCCCGCCGACGAAGTGGCAGCGCTGGTGCGCGTGGGCGACCTCATCACCATAGACGCGCCCGCGACTCCGCTCAAAGGGGAGCGCTTCGCAGCCAAGGCGCTGGACAATCGCGTGGCTGTGGCCACCGTCACCCTGGTGCTGGACGAACTGACCCGCCGCGCGCACACCTGGGACGTGCTGGCGGTGGCCGCCGTCCAGGAAGAAGTGGGCAGCTATGGCGCGATCACGGCGGCCTATCAACTGCAGCCCGACCTGGCGATCGTCATTGACGGCACCTTCGGCGCGCAAAAGGGAGTGGACGACGACGAGGGCTTCAAACTGGGCGACGGCCCTACCCTCAGCTACGGGCCGAACTTCCACCCCCTGCTGGTCAAGGCGCTGCGCCGCACCGCCGAAGACCTGGAGATAGACTTCCAGGTCGAGGCGATCCCTGGCAACAGCGGCACCGACGCCTGGGAAATTCAGGTCAGCCGGGCGGGCATCCCCACTGGCCTGATCGGTATCCCCATGCGCAATATGCATTCACCGGCAGAAGTGATCGATCTGCGCGACGTGACGCGCGCCGGTCGTTGGCTGGCGGCGTTCATTGCTGGCCTGACGCCCGATTTCCTGGGGACGCTCTCCTGGCCGGAAGCGGCAGTGCTGGAGGAGAAGAAGGCATGATCGAAGTGCTGCGCGAACTGTCGGAAGCAGTGGGCGTCTCCGGCGAAGAGGGCGAAGTCCGCGCTCTCATCCTGAAGCACATTCGCGAGCACGTGGACGACGTGCAACTCGACGCGCTGGGTAACGTGATCGCCCTCAAGCGCGGGACGGGCGCTGCAAAGCTGCGCGTCATGGCCGCCGCGCACATGGACGAAGTCGGCATGATGGTCATGGGCTTCGACTCCGACGGCATGATCCGCTTCAGCGCCGTGGGCGGACTGGACGCGCGCATCCTGCCAGGGGTGCGCGTGTGGGTGGGGCCGGACAAAATTCCAGGGGTGATTGCCTGGACGCCGATTCACCTCAACAAAGATCAGGACACCGTGCCCATAGACCGGCTGCGCATTGACATTGGCGCAGCCAACCGCGACGCAGCGCAGAAAGCCGTCTCGCGCGGCGATCGCATCGCCTTCGCCAGCCCCTTCGAGGAGCTGGGGCCGACGGTGCGCGGCAAGGCCTTCGACGACCGCGCCGGCTGCGCATCGCTGATCCGCCTGGTGCAGGGCGAGCGTTTCCCCTTCGACCTGTACGCCGTCTTCACCGTGCAGGAGGAAGTAGGGCTGCGCGGGGCACGGGCCGCCGCCGGACGCATTCAGCCGGACGTCGCCTTTGTGCTGGAGACCACCGCCTGTCACGACCTGCCGCAAGACCCCGACGAGCCGGATCAGACCACCATCACCCGCCTGGGGAACGGGCCAGCCATCACCGTCGCCGACCACTCGATGGTCAGCGACCCGCGGCTGGTGCGTCATCTGGTGCGGGCAGGCGAAGCGGCGGGCATCCCCCATCAGTTCCGTTCGCCGCAGCACGCGGGCGGCACGGACGCGGGCGCGATTCACCGCACGGGAGTCGGCGTGCCCAGCGTGGTGGTGGCTACCCCCTGCCGCTATATTCACGGCCCGTACGCCATCATGAGTGTGGCCGATTGGGAGAATCAGGCGGCCCTGTTGCGTGCCGCCTGGGAAACGCTCGATGAGCGCGTGCTCGCGCGCGCCTGACCAGTAATTGAGGGCGAAAGGACGCAAGGCACGCTCTAGAGACTGTTATGAGCTTTCGCGAAGAGTCTTTCCCTTATCCCAGCATCCTCTGCCCGCGCGAACGTAGGGGCGGGTTTCCAAACCCGCCCCTACCAACCCGGGGATCACCAGGAAGCTGGGAGTTGAAGGCGAAGGAAGTGCATAACACGCTCTGGCACGAGTGCTGCGCTCGCTGCGTGGTATAGAGAGAGGATGACCTGTGGAAACGCTGATCAAGACCCTGGCCGAAGCCTGGGGGCCGCCCGGCTATGAGCATCACATCCGCGAATTGATCCGCGCCGAAGTGCATGACCTGGCCGACGATATCTCCGTAGACCCGCTGGGCAATCTTATCTGCCGGGTGGGGAGTGGGCCGCAGCGCGTGCTGGTTGCCGCGCACATGGACGAGATCGGCCTCATCGTCAGTCACATAGACCGGCAGGGCTACGCCCGCTTCGCGCCCCTGGGCACGCTCTATCCGGCGACGTTGCTGGGCGCGCGCGTGCGCTTCGAGAACGGTGTGATCGGCACGATTGGCGTCGAGCATCAGCACGACAAACGCCGCGAGCTGCCGGATACCGACGGCTTTTACATTGACTTCAGCGTCAGCGCCGAGGGCAACGCCACGGTGAGCGTGGGCGATCCTGGCGCGTTCGTCGGCGAGACCTTCTGGCGCGGCGAGCGTGTCATCGGCAAGAGCCTGGACGATCGGCTGGGCTGCGCCGTGCTGATCGAGGCCATGCGGCGCGTGCGGGCAGCGGGAACGCCGCACTCCGTCTTCTTCGTCTTCACCGTGCAGGAAGAAGTAGGGGCACGGGGAGCCGGCCCAGCCGCCTACGGCCTGGAACCAGACGTGGCTTTTGTGGTTGACGGGACGGCCTGCGGCGATCAACCCCATGGCCGACCGATGGCTGTCCGGCTGGGCGGCGGCGTGGCGATCAAGACGCGCGACACGGGCATGATCGTCCCGGCGGCATTGCGCGATCTGCTGGTGCAGCGGGCGGAGGAACAGGGCATCCCCTATCAGCTAGAGGTGTTGGTCGGCGGGGGCACCGACGGGCGCATGATTCAGGTGGCGCGCGGCGGCGTGCCGACTGGCGGCCTCTCGATCCCTATGCGCTACATTCACACGCCCAGCGAGACAGCGGACATGAACGACGTGCGCGCGACCGTGGACTTGCTGGCCGCGGTGCTGACGGGGGAGATTGGCGTGTAGACGGGGCGTTGGCCCAGCAGACTTCCGAAGTCTCTGCAGACTTCGGAAGTCTCAGGGGAGATTGGCTGCCATAGCGAGAATCGGGTATTGCTGGTTCATCGTCGAAGCGGGAAATCCTCACACCGGCGGCGCGTGCCTGTGCCAGTCCGTCGTCTGCTGATAGGCGTGGGCGACGCGCAGCACGGTCGGCTCGTCGAAGGCCGCGCCGATGATCTGCAGGCCGATGGGCAGGCGCTGACGGTCGAAGCCGCACGGCACTACCGCCCCCGCAATCCCCGCCAGGCTGGCCGACAGCGTGAAGATGTCCGATAGATACATCTCCAGCGGGTCGTCGGTCTTTTCGCCGATGCGGAAGGCCGTGGTCGGCGCGGTCGGTGCGACGATCACGTCCACCTGCGCGAAGGCCCGGTCGAAGTCCTGGCGGATCAGCGTACGCACCTTCTGCGCTTTGAGATAGTAGGCGTCGTAGTAACCGGCGGAGAGGGCATAGGTGCCCAGCATGATGCGCCGCTTGACCTCCGCGCCGAAGCCCTGGCCGCGCGTGGCCTTGTAGGTGCCCCACATGCTACCCCCCGACCGGCGTGGACCGTAGCGAATGCCGTCGAAGCGGGCCAGGTTGGCGGAAGCCTCCGACGGTGCGATCAGGTAGTACACCGGCAGGGCGTATTCAGTGTGCGGCAGGCTGATCTCGCAGACCTGCGCGCCCAGCGCCGCCAGATGGTCTATGGCCGCGCGCACGGCCTCCTCGACCTCTGGCTGCATCCCCTCGATGAAGTATTCGCGCGGCACGCCCACCCGCAGCCCGCGAATGTCGCCAGTGAGCGCGGCGGTGTAGTCTGGCACCGGCACGTCCATGCTGGTGCTGTCGCGCGGGTCGTGCCCGGCGATGACCCCCAACAGCACGGCCAGGTCTTCCACCGTGCGCCCGAAGACCCCGATCTGATCCAGCGACGACGCGAAGGCGATCAGCCCATAGCGCGACACCCGCCCATAGGACGGCTTGAGGGCGCTGATGCCACAGAACGCCGCCGGTTGGCGCACGCTGCCGCCGGTATCCGTCCCCAGCGCGCCGATAGCCATCCGCGCGGCAACTGCTGCGGCGCTGCCTCCACTGCTGCCGCCCGGCACGCGCGACAGGTCCCAGGGGTTGCGCGTGGTGAAGTAGCCGGAGTTCTCGGTGGACGACCCCATGGCGAATTCGTCGGTATTGGTCTTGCCGAGCATCACCGCGCCAGCGTCCAGCAGACGCTGCACCGCCGTCGCCGTATAGGGCGGGATGAAACCTTCGAGAATACGTGACCCCGCCGTGGTAGGGATGCCGCGCGTCATCAGCACATCTTTGATCGCCAGCGGAATGCCCAGTAACGGCGCGTCGTCACCAGCGGCCAGCCGGCGATCGGCTTCGTCGGCGGCGGTCAGCGCCTGCTCCTCGGTGATGGTGAGAAAAGCCTGCACCTGCGGTTGCAGGGCGCGGATGCGGGCCAGGTGCGCCTCGGTCAGGGCGCGCGCCGTGATCGCGCCAGAGCGCAGCCGTTCTCTCGCTTCGGTGAGGGTAAGCTGAGTCAGGTCGGTGAACATGTGACGGTTCCTTGGATGTGCTGTTTGCGCAGGCGGAGCGGAGTATACCACAGCGCGGCCCAGGGTGGGGCACAAAAAAACAGGGCCGCTCCCCACCAGAGGGAACGGCCCCGCTGCGCTCCTGAAAGCGCTACTTGTTCTTGGGCGGCGAGGGCAACGAGCGTTGACGGCTGGCGTCCTCGTCGGCAGGCGTGTTCTGCGGATACTGGTCGGACTCCAGCTCGTTGGTGAGCTGCGTGGCCTCAGTCTCCACCAGGATAGGCGGCGCGTTGATCGGCTCGGCGGGCGTCTCGAACAGGTTGGAGTCACCGGTGATGTCCGACGTGAAGATGACGATATTGGCGTTGCACCACCAGGTCGGCGCGTAGTCGTCAATCACGTTGTCCGTCACCAGGCGAGTCTGCTCGCTGGCGAACTGATAGACGTAGATGTCCAGGTCACCGTCGAGATCGGACTGATAGGCGATCAGGGTATCGTCCGGCGAGAAGACGTGCAGGCTGGCGTCGCCGTTCGGGTCGGAGATCGGCGTGATCCCCGTGCCGTCGGCGTTCATGACCATGATCACGCTGTTGTCGCCAAAGCGATAGCTGTAGAAGGCGATCTTCGTGCCGTCGTGCGAGTACTGCGGCTCGTGATCGTCGCCCAGCCCGTCGCTCAGTCGCCGGACTTCGCGCGTTGCCAGCGTCAGCTCGTAGATTTGCCAGTAGCCGTCGCGATCGCTCTGGAAGACCAGTTTGCTGGCATCCGGCGACCAGAAGGCATTCAGGTCGTTGCTGGGGTTGTCGGTCAGGCGCGTCTCGACGCCGGTCGCCACGTTGACCATGTACAGATCCCAGTTGCCGTTGCGGGCGGAGTCGTAGACGATCCACGCGCCGTCCGGTGACCACATCGGATCGATGTCAATGGCATCGAGCGTGTAGGTGACGCGCTGCTGGAAGGTGCCGTCGGCGCTGCCGATGTAGATTTCCCAGTTGCCGTCGCGGTTGCTGGCGAAGGCGATCCACCGGGCATCGGGCGAGCGGCTGGGCGCGACATCGTAGACGCGCAGACCCACACCCTGCGTCAGGTTCGGCTCAGCGCCGGGCTGACCGGGCAGTTCACCCAGGCGGAAGACTTCCCAGTCGCCCGTCTGATTGGTGTGGTAGACCAGCCAGTCGGGGCACACCCCGCCGCCCACCTGGATGGGCGTCCAGGGCTGACGGGCTGCTTCGGCTGGCTCGCAGCCTTCCGGCGACATGTTGATCACCGGGAAGCCATTGGGGCCGATTTCCAGCGTCTCACCGCAGACCGTAGCGGGCGGCGTCGGCGAGGGCGGCGGAGGTGGCGGCGGTGGGACGCAGCCAGCCACTGAGGTCTGCGCCGCGCCAGTGCCCTGCTCCGCCGGCAGATCGACCTCGAAGCGCAGTGTGCCGGGTATGCCCGCGAAGTTGAACTGCTGCGACGCGCCAGCGCCCAACTGCACCGTCCCGCTGTTGACCAGTGCCCCATTCTGATACAGCCGCCAGGCCGTCGGGCTGCTCATGTCGAAACCAGTGTTGGTGACGGTGAAGCTCGCCTGATAGGTAGGCACCACGCACACACCGTTCACCTGCAGATTGGCAGGCGGGCGCGGCGTTTGCGTCGGCGGCGGAGGCGGCGTATTGGTGGGCTTCGGGGTCTTGGTCGGAGTCCTGGTCAGTGTACCCGTCGGCGTATTGGTTGGCGTGCTCGTCGGCGTGCTCGTCGGCGTAGCCGTTGGGGTATTGGTGGGCGTGTCCGTCGGAGTCGCGGTCGGCGTGTCCGTCGGCGTGTTGGTGGGCGTGCTCGTCGGCGTAGCCGTCGGCGTATTGGTGGGCGTGTCCGTCGGAGTCGCGGTCGGCGTGTCCGTCGGGGTATTGGTGGGCGTATTGGTCGGTGTATCCGTCGGAGTCGCGGTCGGCGTATCGGTTGGGGTATCGGTGGCCGTCGGCGTGAACGTTGGGGTCGCCGGCAGGCAGTTGGCCGTCACGCTGAGCGTGGCGATCTCGAAGATGGCCGACTCATAGGTGATGGTCATGGTCGCGTTGCCCGCGTAGGGGCCATAGGTCAGGAACTGCCCCGTGTTGATGGTGAAGCTACCGCTGCCGCCCGGCCCGCCCGGCTCGGTGACCTGCCAGGAACCGGTCACCTCGTTGGTGCCGCTGAAGTAGCCGATCACAAAGGTGGCGGTGTTGTCGTCGTTGCACTGCACCCCCAGGTTGAGCACCGCATCGGCGCGCGGTGTGTTGGTCGGCGTGCGGGTAGCCGTCGGGGTACGTGTCGGCGTCGGCGTGCGCGTGAAGGTTGGCGTGCGCGTCGCGGTCGGTGTGGGCGAAGGCCCCGCAGTGGGGGTATTGGTCGGCGTGCGCGTATTGGTCGGCGTGCGGGTAGCGGTCGGCGTCGGCGACGGCCCCGGCGAAGGCGTATAGGTGGGAGTACGGGTGAACGTCGGCGTGCGCGTGTTGGTCGGCGTGCGCGTCGGGCTGGGCGTGAAGGTGGGCGTCGCCGTGGGCAGCGGGACGCACGTGCCCGTCGCGCTGAGCGTGACCACCTGCGTAGACGTGTTGTACTGGAGGGTGATGGTGGCGTTGCCAGCGAACGTGCCAATCACGGCGCTCTGCCCCGCGTTGACGGTCAGCGTGCCCGTGGTAGTCTGCGCTGTGTCGGGTTCGAAGACCGAATAGGACAGGTTGGCCGCTCCGCCGCCAATGTTGACCACGCTGAAGGTCGCTGTCAGGTCGGGGTTGCACAGGATGAACAACTGCAACAGCGGGTCGCTCTGCGCGGCCATCTGCGGACCCTGTGCGGCGGGTAGCGCCTGTACTGCCAGTTGTTGCTGGGGCGGCGTCTCGGTGGGAGTCACTGGTTTCGGCGTATCCGTGATGGCCACAGACTGCTCAGGCTCAGCGGGCGGCTGTGGGAGCGTGGGCGTTTCGGTCGGCGGTTGCCCTGGCTCGCCCGACTCCGGAGTCAGTTCTTCGGGAGTCAACGAGGCGGCACCGGCTTCGTTCTGCGGGCAACCGTTGCTTTCCACTGCGCCAGCTTCGGCGGGGCAGGCGTCGTCTACGTCGAGCACGCCATCGCCGTCGCTGTCGGCCTGTGACGGCTCGATGCTGGGCGTCGGCTGATTGCTGGCCGTGCCATACAGCCCTACGTCGTCGCCCAGCACCAGCACTGCCAGCACCAGGGTCAGCAGCGCCGCGCCGGCGACCATCCATGCGCGTTGCGACAATCTCTTGGTTGGTATCATGATCACTCCCCTGCTTGGATGATGCCGTTGACCGTCGGAATTTGCGTATCAGGTGCGCCCTGGTCGAGCGGTCAGGGCGTGCGAGCGCCCAGGCATAAGCCATTGCGATAGTTTAGTCGTGCGCACCCCGGCTTTCGGGTCGCGCTGCCACGACCAGGCCCCCACGTGCTCCCACCAGAATGGGAAAACGCTCACAGGCCATCCCCTTCCAGCAGCGAACGGGAAACCTGAGGTGGAAACGAGAAAATGACGGACTGGCGATCGAAGTTTCGTAAGAACTTATTTTATTCTATCACAAACGAAAACAGATGCCCACTGTGGGCCAGGTTTGGGGTGCGTACAAAATGTATCGGGCAGGTGCTGTCCCTCACCCCTCAATCCCCTTTCCCTCGCGACTGCGTCGCGGGGCGAGGGGAAGCGACCTGACCAGTGTCCTGCCTTTGCCACTGCATCGCGAGTGAGAACACCGCTGACGGTTGCGTCTATGAGCGTTCAGACACCCTTCTACAAATAACTTTGTGAAATTCTTCGAAAAAAGCTGTACTGAGCGCTCCCATGCCTGGGTCGCGATTGGACTTTTAGGCCATGTTGGAATATAGTGGGATTGATTGTGGGAAAGCTCAGCCTGCCTGCCAGGGGCAGTTGGTCAGGGGAGCGACCGGATTTCGGCAGCGTCGGACGACAGGCGGGATACAGCGGGCAGCCATGCGCTTTTCGGCCAGAACCAGACTGCGGCGCGCGCAGCGTCCTTCCGGCAGCGATCGCGGGCACGTGCGCCCGCCGGGTCGCATGGTCAGCCCTGCACCATCGTCGGCGCAGCGGATGCAACCGCGCTCGCACGCCTGGCCCGCCGGAGAGAGCGTACCTCTGCGCAGCGCGCGGCGTCAGGTGCGCCGTAAGCCGATCAGCCCGCCCCAACCGCAGAAAGTGGGCGTTCGGCGGCGACGACGCAGCCTGTGGCAGGTGCTCAACTGGCGGTTCGTGTCGGCGCTGATGGTGGCTGGATGCGGGGCCTTGCTCTATCTGTTTCTGAGCATGGATGCCTTCTACATCAAGTCGGTGGCCATCGGCGGCGAGCGTTACCTGACCCGCGAAGAGATTTTCCGCGACAGCGACGTGGCCATGCGGCACATCCTGTGGGTGGACCCGCAGGATGTCGAACGGCGGCTGGAGGAGGTGCCCAACATCGCCGACGCTACGGTGCTGGTAGGCTGGCCGCCGACCATGGTGCAGATTCTGGTGGTCGAGCGCGAACCGGCGCTGATCTGGGAACAGGGCATCCGCGTATGGGTGGACGTGAACGGCATCGTCATGAAGCAGCGCGAAGACCTGACGGGCCTGTTGCGCATCGTGGTGCCCAATGCCACCGAACCGATCAGCGTGGGTCAGCGCATTCCCAAGACGATTGTAGATGGAGCGCTGCAACTGCGCCTGCGCTACCCCAATATTGATGTGTTGCTCTACGACGCAGTCAAAGGATTGGGCTATCACGACGGGCGCGGCTGGACGGTGTGGTTTGGATCCGGCGAGGACATGGACACCAAGCTGCGCGTCTACAACGCGCTGGTGGCCGAGATCGTGGACGAGGTTCAGCCGGGCGAAATCGTGATGTCCGATCCGGATCGCCCCTACTACACGGTGCTGTGGCGCAAGAGTTGAACGGCAGAGACAGGCGGTCTTCGGCGCAACAGATAGAGATTCGGGCAGATGGGTGAACTGGTTGTTGGTATAGATATTGGCACGACGAAAGTGTGCACGCTCGTCGGTGAGGTGCGCGAAAGCGACATCTACGTGCTGGGCGTGGGCATCGAACCATCGCACGGGATGCGCAAGGGCATGGTCACCGACGTGAACGCCCTCAGCGCGTGCATTCAGGCGTCGGTACACAAGGCCGAAAAGACCAGCGGCTACGAGATAGGCCGCGCTTTTGTCTCGCTGGCGGGCGGGCACATCGAGTCCATCAACAGCAAAGGAGCGGTTGGCATTCCCAACTCGCGCGGCGTGCAGCCCTATGACCTGGAACGGGCCATGGAGGCCGCGCGCGCCGTCACTCTGCCGCATGGGCGCGAAGTGTTGCACGTCATTCCGCGCAACTACAACCTCGACGGGCAGACCGGCCTGCGCAGCCCGCTGGGCATGTACGGCTTCCGCCTGGAGGTGGAAGCGCATATCGTCACCGCGTCCACGCAGAGCATCAAGACGCTGGAGAAGTGCGTGGAAGACGCGGGCGTGCTGGTAGACCGCTTCATCCTCAACCCGCTGGCCGCCGGCGACATCGTGCTGACGCCAGAGGAGCGCGACGCCGGCGTGATGGTGGTGGACATTGGCGGGGGCACCACGGACCTGGCCATCTTCATTGATGGGGCGGTGTGGCATACGGCGGTGCTGGCGGTGGGCGGACAGCACATCACCAACGACATCGCCTATGGCCTGCATCTCTCTGCCGAACTGGCCGAGTCGGTCAAGCTGACGCACGGTCACGCCGATCCCAAGGCGGTCAGCCCGCTGGAGGCGTTCCCCATTCAGCCTTTCGGCGAAGAATTCCCCAGCAAAGTACAGCGTACCGACCTGGCGCACATCATCAACATGCGCGTGACGGAAATCTTCGAGCTGATTCTCAAAGAGGCCAAGCGCAGCGGCTACGACGGTCTGCTGAAGGCGGGCATTGTCCTCACGGGCGGCAGCAGCCTGTTGCCCGGCATCAAGACGGTGGCTGCCGACGTATTGCGGATGCCGGTGCGCCTGGCTCAGCCCGAAAACGTGACGGGCATGGCCGAAGCGCTGAGAAGCCCAGCCTATAGCACCAGCCTGGGGCTGCTGAAGCTGGGGCTGATCATGGACATGGAAGACGCGCGCCGCGAAGAACTGGGCCGCCACAATTCGGGCGGCAAAGGGCTGGCGCACAAATTGCTGAAGGGCGTGATCGAGCGCCTCCTGCCGCGCGAAGAGACCGAAGAGTGAAGCAAGGGAGAGGAGGTGCGCGCGTTGGCAACAGGTATGACTGTCGTGTGATTTTCGTAAACGCAAAAATCCTTTACAATACAGCGTAATTCTGGTGCGCAAGGTGGGAGGGGCCGCGCTGGTCGGCGCAGGGCACAGCGCCAGGGCAGCCGGTCGGGAGCCACTGCCGCTCACACGATTGTCCAGGAGGGTCTGGTATGGCGGACATGATGGATTCTCTGCATCTGGTTGACAACTTTGCCAGCATCAAGGTTGTCGGCATCGGGGGGGGCGGCGGCAACGCTGTCAACCGCATGATCGAAGAGGGCCTGGGGGGCGTCGAGTTCATCGCCATCAATACCGACGCGCAGGCTCTCATGCTCAGCAAGGCCAAGACGCGCGTGCGCATCGGCGACAAGCTGACCCGCGGCCTGGGGGCGGGCGGCAGTCCGGAGATCGGGCGCAAAGCTGCCGAGGAAAGCGCCGATGAGCTATACGAGGTCTTGCGCGGCGCGGATATGGTTTTCATCACCGCGGGCATGGGCGGTGGCACCGGCACCGGCGGTGCGCCCATCGTGGCGCAGGTGGCCAAGGAACTGGGCGCGCTGACCATCGGCGTGGTGACACGGCCCTTCACCTTCGAGGGCGCGCGTCGTATTCAGACGGCAGAGGCAGGCATCGAGGCGCTCAAGAGCCAGGTAGACACGCTGATCGTCATCCCCAACGACCGGCTGCTGCAAATTGTGGACAAACGCGCTACCCTGCAAGACGCCTTCCGCATGGCCGACGACGTGCTGCGCCAGGGTATTCAGGGCATTTCCGAGTTGATCACCGTGCCCGGCCTGATCAACGTGGACTTTGCCGACGTGCGCACCATCATGTCCGAAGGCGGCGCGGCGTTGATGGCTGTGGGGTCGGCCAGCGGTGACGACCGCGCGCGCAGAGCCGCCGAAGACGCCATCAGCAGCAAACTGCTGGACGTGACCATTGACGGGGCGCGCGGTATCCTGTTCAACATTACCGGCGGTCCCAATATGGGGATGCACGAGGTCAGCGAGGCGGCAGCCATCATCAAGGAGACGGCACACCCGGACGTCAACCTGATCTTCGGCGCAGCCATTGACGAAAACATGGGCGATGAGATTCGCATCACCCTGATCGCCACCGGCTTCGAGCAGACGCGGGTGACCTCGCGCCGACCGGTGCAGCCGCAGCAGCGCGCCGCCCGGCCCGAAGCTCCGGCGCAGCGCCCGGCGACGGTCAGCCGGTCCGAAACGGCCCCGCAGCCCGAAGTCCTGCCCGAAGAACAGACCGTCGAGAGCGAGCCGCCGGCGCCCAGCGTGCGCTCTGGCGATGAATTCAAGCGTCGCGTATACGACACGGACGATCTGGACATCCCGACCTTCCTGCGTCGCTCCAGGGGAGGCGGCGCGTAAGGCGCGGCTATTATCCAGGCGGGGGGGAATAGTCTCTGCGAGGATGTCCGGCGGGCGTGCCGCCTACCATACCCGTGTGCCTGTGGCCTTCTGCGCCAGGTGCTGTCCTGGGCAGAAGGCTTTTTTGTGCGCCCCGTCCACCCTTGTCCAGCCCTCAAGAAAGGGTATACGTTTCGTGGTCGAAGCGCTCACCGGTACCCCAGTACTATAGTCTAGAATGCCTGTTCGTGATACATTGAAGGCCCATCAAACACCATATACAGGGGGTTATCCCACGCAGAACCGCCATATATGGTGGTTTATCCCACTGGACGTGTGGGATAATGGGGACAGGTGGCAGCGCCCAGAACTAGATTTCTTGCAGGATTTTAGCTTACCAACAGCACAGGTCGCGCGAGCAGACGGCACTCGCTGAATACGTCGCTTTGTGCCAAGAGGTCTCCGTTTCTGCCCTGGATACTCCAGCCAGAGGGCCGGTCTGCTTCTTTTTTTCCTCGCACCTGCGGCCTGGGCTGTGCGCTGGTTGGCGGAGTTGGCGTCGGCCAGCCTCTTCTTTCCGGTGCGCCGCTGCCTGAGATACAGGGGGTTTGGGGGTGAGCTGGCGCATCGGCGCGGAAAGGTTCGGCCATGAAGTGCCCCTATTGTGAAGCAGACGAGTCGCGCGTGATAGATACCACGCACGACGCGCAGGGAGGTATTCGCCGTCGCCGCGAGTGCAAGCAGTGCGGACGGCGGTTCAGCACCTACGAACGGGTGTTGCGGGCTACGCCGCTGGTGGTCAAAGCCAACGGCGACCGCGAAGCCTTCGACCGCGAGAAGTTGATCCGCGGCATTCAGATTTCGTGCGGCAAGCGCCCCATCCCCGCTGCCGACATCAAGGCGCTGGTGGATCGTATCGAAACGCATTTGCAGCAGTTGGGACGGGACGAAGTCTCCAGCCGGGTGATTGGCGACATGGTCATCGAAGGGCTGAAAGCGCTCGACCCCATCGCCTACATTCGCTATGCCATTGTCTACCTGGGGCTGGACAACCTGACCAGCGTGCGCAACATCATTGACGGGCTGCTGGCTGAGCAAGGGACAACGCCGTCCCGCGGGGGCGGGACACCTCCCGCCGAAGGGGCTGCACCGGGCGGGCCGGGTGCAGCGTCGGCCTGAGACGGTTTCCACAACGCACCGGACACGACAGGCCCCTCCTGGTGCCAGGTGGGGCACGGATGAGTATTCGCAGCGGGTGGGGATCGCTGCCCTGAGACAAGAGAAGAAGGCCGGAGAGTACTACTCTCCCGTGCGACCAGGTGACGATCCCGACGCATGGTGCATAGAGGGTCGCATAGCCGACCGCCGGTTGTCAGTGATGCGATGAATTGCGAGCAGTGGGCTTTTTTACTCTAAGGAGCGGTGGTAGATGGCTGCTGAGAGCAAGAAAAAACAGGCGGCAGTGGATGAGCGTTCCAATGGTTTCCAAAAGGTGCCGTTACCGCCCGATCTGGAGCGCCCCATCCCCCTGAGCGAGAACGCGCGCACGGTGCTGCGCAAGCGTTATCTGCGGCGCGGGCCAGATGGTCAGCCGGTCGAGACCGAGCAGGAGATGTTCTGGCGCGTGGCCTATCACGTGGCCAAGGCCGAGGCCGAGCATGGCGGCGAGGTCGAGCCGATGGCGCGCCGTTTCTACGACCTGTTGACCACCCTGCGCTTCTTCCCCAACAGTCCTACTTTCACGGGGGCGGGGACGCCGCTGGGACAGTTGGCGGCGTGCTTCGTGTTGCCCATTGACGACGACATGGGCCGCACCGGCTCCGGCATCTTCGAGACGCTGCGCCATGCCGCGCTGATCCAGCAGACGGGCGGCGGCAATGGCTTTTCCTTCAGCCGGCTGCGCCCCAAGGGCGCGCTGGTGCGCTCGTCCAGCGGCGCGGCGACCGGGCCGGTGGGCTTCCTGCGCGTCTACGATCAGGCGTTCGGGGAGATCGCCCAGGGAGGGTGCCTGGTGCCGGAAACGCTGGTTTTCACGGCGGAAGGCGCACTCTATCTCGACGAGATCGTCCCCCAGCGCGAACCGGGCTGGCGGGCGCATCAGTTGACGGTGGCAACCGACGAGGGTCAGCGCGAGTCACGTCAGGCATACTGCAATGGGGTCGCGCCGGTGTTGCGCGTGCGCACCGAAGAGGGCCTGGAACTGACCGGCACCCCCAATCACAAGGTGAAAGTGATGACGGCCCAGGGGCCTGCCTGGCGTCGCCTGGACGAACTGCAAACCGGTGATGCAGTGCTGGTCAAGCTGGGTCAGCATCAGGGACGACGTCAGACGCTCAAACATCCTGTGCGACAGCACGACAACCAGGTCATGCCCTCCTTGCCTGCCGTGTTGGATGAGGAGTTCGCCTTCTTCCTGGGCTATCTCACCGGCGATGGCTTTGTCGCCAGCGGCGATCACGATCACCGCGTGGGTGTGACGGTGGCTCATAGCAGCTATCTGTTGGCGGAAATGCCGGCGCTCTTCAAGCGACTGTTCGGCGAGCAGATTCATGTGCACCGTCAGCAGAAAGCGGACGATGCTTCGGTCACCTTTTGGGTGGACAATCGCGCCGTCAAGGACTTCCTGTTGCTCAACGGCCTGGACAAACCAGCGAGCACGCAGGCTCGCGTGCCACGCCTGATCCGGCAGAGTCCGCCAGAAGTAGTGGGCGCGTATCTGCGGGGTCTCTTCGAGGCCGACGGCGCTCTCTCACACGGCTATCCGCTGCTGATGAGCAGTTCGGAGACGCTCATTCGCGAGGTGGCGGTGCTCCTGATCGGATTGGGGTGCCCGGTGCGTATCGCCCGTCAACCCCACAGCGCCGCTCGCTATGCGACCGCACCGATGTATGCGCTGCGCGTGCATTCGTTCGTGGGGCTGAAAGCCTGGCGCGAGCGCATCGGCTGCGATCCTGCCTCGCGATTTGCGGCGTGTCTGGAGTTCGAGCCAGACCTGACGCGGGATGGAACTTACCCGCTGCCGCACGCCGCTTACTGGATCGAACCGGTGCTGGAAGCGATCACCCTGCCGCAAATTGACGCGCGCGGGCGCGGGACAGGGAAGAAGTTGCGTGCCAGCGATCCCTGGTTGCGCAAGCAGTTGTTGCGCTATGTCCGCGGCGAACGGCAACTGACGCTCTCCGGTTACGAACTGCTCAGGAATCAGTCTGAGGAGTTTGCGGCGCACGCCCGCCCGTTGAACGATCTGTGGTTCGTGAGGGTAGCAACGGTAGAACCAGCGGGCGAGTCATTGACGCTCGACCTGGAAGTGGACGACAACCATACCTACCTGGCCGGCGGTTGGGTGACACACAACTCGCGACGCGGGGCGAACATGGCCGTTTTGCGCGTGGATCACCCCGACATCCGCGAATTCATCACCTGCAAGACCGACGAGAACGCCATCACCAACTTCAATATCTCGGTCGGCATCACCGATGCCTTCATGCGCGCCGTCGAAGAAGACGCCGACTTCGATCTGGTCAACCCGCAAGACGGCTCGGTGTGGGAAACGGTGCGCGCCCGCGAACTGTTCGACCTGATCGTGCGCCAGGCCTATCACAACGGCGAGCCGGGCGTGCTCTTCCTGGACACGGCGAACAAACAGAACCCGGTACCCCATCTGTATGAACTGGAGTCGACCAATCCGTGCGGTGAACAATTTTTAGGTCCCTTCGAAAACTGCTGCCTCGGCAGCATCAACCTGGCCCAGCACCTCACCCCCGACGACCGGCTGGACTGGGACAAGCTGGCCGAATCTGTGGAACTGTCTACCCGCTTCCTGGACGACGTGGTGACGGCCAACGCCTACGTGCCCGCCGTGCCCCAACTGAAAGAAGCGGCGCTCAAGGTACGGCGCATCGGGCTGGGCATCATGGGCCTGGCCGACGTGATGTACGTGCTGGGCGTGCGCTATGGCTCGGAAGAAGGGCAGGAGTTCGCCAGTCAGCTCATGGAGTTCGTGCGCTATCATGCCATGCGCACCAGCATCGCCCTGGCCAGGGAGCGCGGGCCGTTCCCGGCCATCAAGGGGAGCATCTACGATCCCGACAACCTGGTGTGGCAGCCGCCGCGACCGCTGGTGCCCTATCAGCGCGACTGGGGTCGCCCGCCGCTGGACTGGTCGCAGATCGTCGAGGGCATCAAGCAGCACGGCATCCGCAACGGTGCACAGCTCACCATCGCGCCCACTGGCACGATCTCGACGGTAGCGGGGATCGAAGGCTATGGTTGCGAGCCGGTCTTCGCCCTGGCCTACACACGCTACGTCAACGACAACGGCAAGCAGATCACCCTGCAATATACCAGCCCGCTCTTCGAACGCGCGCTGCGTCGGGCGGGGCTGGACGATGCGCAGATCGCCGCCATCGTCGAGCAGGTCAACCTCACCGGCACCTGCCAGGACGTGCCCGGCGTGCCAGAGGAGATTCGGCGCGTGTTCGTCGTCAGCAGCGACGTGACCGCCGAAGAGCACGTGCGCATGCAGGCGGCGTTGCAAGCCTTCACCGATAACGCCATCAGCAAATGTGTGACTGGTGATACGCTGGTCCTGACCACACAGGGTCTGAGACCGATCGCTGAACTTTCTCCGCTGCGGCTGCCCGATCAGTTCGCGCCACTCGACCTGGAAGTCGTGACGCCAGCGGGAATCGAACACGCTGAGCACTTCTACTATGGAGGAATGCGCGAAACGCGCCGCGTTACCCTGTCCTACGGCTATCAGATCGAAGGCACTCCCAATCACCCTGTCCATATTCTGGACGAGAACGGCGCTATCCGCTTCGCAGCGTTGGGCGATCTCAAGCCGGGTGATACGGTGGTGCTGTACTCCGGCCAGCAGGTCTTCGGCCCTGCCGGGCAGTCACTGCCTCCCTACCAGTACGAGCGCCGCACGAATACCAAAACGTTGCGCTTCCCGGAACGCATGTCGCCGGAGCTGGCCTATGTGCTGGGATGCATTACCTCCGAAGGCAGCATCGGTCGCAATGGGGTAGCTATTTGCAATGGCGATCGGGGGCTTCTGGAGCATCTGGCCGAACTGTTCGAGCGTCTGTTTGGCCTGAACAGCTACATCTGCCCGGACAAGCGCCGCGAAAGTGTTTTTTCCTTGCAGGTGAACTCACGGCCTCTGCGCGACTGGCTGCTCAATGTACTGCAGCTACAGGCTGGGGCGCGCAACAAGATCATTCCCTCCTGCATCCTGCGGGCCAGCCGCCAGGAGATCGTAGCCTTCCTGCGCGGGTTGTTCCTGGATGCCTACATGATTCAGAACGGGCGCATGTTCGGGATCGGCCTGGCCAGCGAGAGACTCCTGCGCCAACTGCAAGTCCTGTTGCTGAACTTCGGTGTGTTCTCTCGCCTGCAGCGCACGGCTGGGCATAGCTGGGTGCTGACAGTTGCCGGAGAGGCTCTGGAAACTCTGGCGGCTTTCATCGAGTTCGATGAGTTCTGGAAAAGTGAACGCATCCAGCTTCGTCATGAGGGGCGGCAAAAGCACGTCTACAACTACGGTACATTGTTGCCGCGCCAGGTGACTGCCGCTCTGCGAGAAATGCAGGTGGCTTCGACTAGGTCTCTGCGCAGTCTATACGGGGGACAGACACCCGATTACCAGCGGGCACGGGTAAACTTGCTGGCTCAGCACCGGCTGGACCGTCAGACGGCCAGGGCCATCTGGCAGCACCTGCAGGATGTGCCCCACCCTTACGCGGAGACTTTCTTCTCCTATGATCGGGATGGTTGCCTGTATGTGGAGGTAGAAGCGATCGAAGCTGGCTTTGCCGAAGTATTCGACATCAGTGTCCCCGGCTCGCATAGTTTCATTGCCAACGGGCTGGGCAATCACAACACCATCAATTTCCCGCCCGAAGCCACCGAAGACGACGTGCGCACCGCCTATCTGCTGGGCTGGAAGCTGGGCTGCAAGGGCATGACCGTCTACGTGACAGGCAGCCGCGAAAAGGTGGTGCTGGAGACGGCCAAGACCCGGCAGATGAAAGAGAAAGGCGAACAGCCCACCTCGCAGATTCGCCTGTTCAACGAGGAGAAGAAGCCGCGCCCGCGCTTCCTGGAAGGCAAGACCTACCGCGTGGAAACGCCGCTGGGGGCTACCTACGTCACCGTCAACGAGAATGGCGAAGGCAAGGGGCAACCTTTCGAAGTCTTCATTCACACGGCCAAGGCTGGCTCCGACACGGCGGCGGTGTCCGAGGCGTTGGGACGGCTCATCTCCTATATCCTGCGGCTGGTCTCGCCGGTGCCGCCGCGCAACCGTCTGCGCGAAGTCGTGCGGCAACTGGCGGGCATCGGCGGCGTGCGGGCCGTCGGCTTTGGGCCATATCGCGTCAGCAGCCTGCCGGACGGCATCTCGCAGGTGTTGCAGGAATACCTCAACGAGAGCGAGGAAAACACCGGAGACGAGAGCGTGACGGCGTCACGGCCTCCGGCAGCACAACTTCCGCTGCAGCTAGACGAAAAGCCGCAGGGCGACCTGTGCCCGGAATGCGGCGCGGCGACGCTGGTCAATGAGGAGGGCTGCCGCAAGTGCTATTCGTGCGGCTTCAGCGAATGCTGAGCCGATAGACCTCACCTCTGCCTCGCTGCGCTCGGCTTGCCCCCTCT
>AMZC01002073.1_pt1 | contig 21954 bp, 19 predicted proteins | sample 948551 | NCBI WGS metagenome assembly AMZC01 (sample SAMN01120625, study PRJNA171369) | bioreactor sludge metagenome | biome: sludge; isolation source: anaerobic thermophilic cellulolytic sludge from lab reactor | place: China: Hong Kong, Shek Wu Hui wastewater treatment plant | collected... | reverse complement strand
AGACGGCATCAGCATCTGGCTGGTGATGCTGACCACCTTCATCATGCCCCTGGCCATTCTGGCGTCCTTCAATCCCATCAAAGATCGCGTGCGGCTGTATTACCTCTTCATGGTCCTGATGGAGTGGGCCATGCTGGGGGTTTTCGTCGCGCAGGACCTGTTCCTGTTCTACATCTTCTGGGAAGTGACGCTGGTGCCCATGTACTTCCTGATCGGCATCTGGGGCGCAGAAGACCGTATCTATGCCGCCGTGAAGTTCTTCTTGTACACCATGGCGGGCAGTCTGCTCATGTTGCTGGCCATTCTGTGGCTGGGCAACAAGGCCGGGACGTTCAGTCTGCCTGACATCCTGGCGAAGCTGGAGACGGGCGAGTTGTCCCTCAGCACCAACACGGCTCGCTGGCTGTTCCTGGCCTTTGGCATAGCCTTTGCCATCAAGGTACCCATGTGGCCCCTGCATTCGTGGTTGCCCGATGCGCACGTGCAGGCCCCGACGGCAGGCTCAGTGATTCTGGCGGGTGTGCTGCTGAAAATGGGTACCTATGGCTTCGTTCGCTTCAACCTGCCGCTGTTCCCAGAGGCCAGCAAGACCTTTGCGCCCTATGTGGCGGTGCTGGCGGTGATCGGCATCATCTACGGGGCCTGGGTGAGCTATGGCCAGAAGGACGTGAAGAAGCTGGTCGCCTATTCGTCCATCAGTCACCTGGGGTTTGTCATGTTGGGTATTTTCGCCCTGAACCCGGCAGGCATCCAGGGGGGCATCCTGCAGATGGTCAATCACGGGATCAGCACAGGTGGCCTGTTTCTGCTGGTAGGCGTGCTCTATGAGCGTCGGCACACCAAGCTGATGAGCGCTTTTGGCGGCATCTGGCGGGCGATGCCCCTATATAGCGGAATCGCGCTGGTCATAGTGCTCTCCAGCATGGGGTTGCCGGGTCTGAACGGCTTTGTCGGCGAGTTCACCATTCTGCTTGGTTCGGCGGGATCGTCCGTCCTGAGCTGGTGGTTCACCTTCTTCGCTGCCATCGGCATCATCCTGGCTGCAGTGTACATGCTGTACATGTTCAACACGGTCTTCATGGGCGCGCTGGACAAAGAAGAGAACAAGCGCCTGCCCGATCTCAACTGGCAAGAACTGTGGTCGCTGGTGCCCATCCTGGTGATGGTGTTCGTCATCGGCCTTCAGGCGGGGTATTTCTTCAAGTTCATGGACGGCTCGGTGAAAGAACTGGTGGATCAGGTGAACACCTACGTAATGACGGCGGCTGGCCAGTGAAGGCGGTGAGGGGCCATGTTTAGTGTTCCGAACCTGAGCGATCTCAACGCTGGGGCAGCGCTACCGGCCATCTTCCTGGGCGTCTACGCCTGCCTGCTGATGATCGTTGACCTGTTCATCCCCCGGACGCGCAAGCAGATCACGGTGGCGTTAACCCTGATAGGCCTGGGCGCGGCGCTGGTGCTCGCTTTGCTGGCGCTGGGAGACGTGGTCGAGTTTGGCGACGGAGCGCTGGCCTTTGGCGGGATGTATGTGGCCGATCGCTTCAGCGACGCGGTGAACGTCACGGTGTTAATCACGGCCATCCTGGGCGTTCTGGTGGCCTACAATTATCTGGAGCGCATTCACCGGCAGCGCAGCGAGTACTACTATCTGCTGCTGTTCACCACGCTGGGCGTCATGGTCATGGGCGCGGCGGGAGACCTGGTGATCGTCTTCGTGGCGCTCGAACTGCTTTCCATCCCCCTGTACATTCTCAGCGGGTTCCGCTGGCCCCAGGAAGCGTCGGAAGAAAGCGCCTTGAAGTATTTCATCCTGGGTGCGTTTTCGTCCGGCTTCCTGGTCTATGGGATCGCGCTGGTCTATGGGGCGACCGGCACTACAGACTTCCGCGCCCTCTGGCAGAGCATCGAGCAAATTGTGGTCAGTGATGCATCCAGCAAGTACCTGCTGCTGGTGGGGACGGGCTTGGTACTGGTAGGGCTGGGTTTCAAGGTGGCGGCGGTCCCCTTTCACATGTGGACGCCGGATGTCTACCAGGGAGCGCCGACTTCGGTGGTCGCCTATATGAGTGTGGCTGCCAAGGTTGGCGGTTTTGCGGCCCTGGCCCGCGTGCTGGGTGCGGGCATGGGAAACCTGACGCTCGGAAGTGAAGCTGCAGCGGCATGGCAGAGCACAGTATGGATCATCGCCGCGCTGACGATGATCCTGGGGAATGTGGTGGCCATCGTGCAGAGCGATCTCAAGCGCCTGCTGGCCTATTCGAGCATTGCCCATGCCGGCTATCTGCTGATCGGGGTGGCTGCCGCCGGGACGCCTGCCGTGGCCGATGAGGCGGCACGCGCTGTCATCATGTACCTGGCTGCGTACGCCTTCACCAACGTGGGTGCGTTTGCGGTGATCATCGCTGTCGAGAAGGACGATGCCTCGAATACCGGCCTGGACAGTATGCGCGGTCTGGCAGCCCGACAACCGCTGCTGGCGGCTTCAATGGCGGTATTCATGCTCAGCCTGACGGGTATCCCCTTGACGGCGGGCTTTGTCGGCAAGTGGTTTGTCTTCAAGTCCGCGGTGGCGGCAGACCTGATCCCGGTGGCGGTGATCGGTGTGCTGACCAGCCTGGTTTCCGCTTACTACTACCTGCGCATCGTGTGGTACATGTATTTCGAACAGGGCAAGGGAGAGGCCTACGTGCCCGCTCCCCTGGCCTGGGCGATCAGTATCGCGACGGTCGGCACGCTGGTGTTGGGTATCTTCCCTTACCTGCTTTCCGATCTGGCGAACGGGATCACGTTGGCTTTTGGTCCGTGACCGCTTCTGGACATTGAAACAGGGTTGTTGACGGGGGGAGCTGAAGGGCTGCCCCCGCTATGTATGCGCAAAGGGTGCTCTGGCATGAAAATGCTGCGCCGTGCTTTGTGGGGTGGACTGGCAGCCGGCCTGGGATACTGGCTGATGCGTTTCTTCCGCCCGCGACACTCTACGTTGGTGCTGAACGAAAAAGTAGTCCTCATCACTGGTGCGTCGTCTGGTCTGGGGCGCGCTCTGGCCTTTGCCTTCGCCCGGCGAGCGGCCAAAGTCGTGCTGGTCGCGCGTCGCGAAGATCGCCTGGAGATGGTCCGGCGCGAGATCGAGCCGTACACGTCCGCTGTGTTGGTTATTCCCGCCGATCTGACCGACGAGGAGCAGCTACGGCGTGTGGTAGACCTGACGCTGGAGCGCTTTGGCCGCATTGATGTGCTGGTCAACAACGCGGGTATCTCGATGGGCGGGCCGTTCGTCGAGCAAAATGCCCAACGGATCGAGCAGATGGTGCGCCTGAACCTGTGGACAGCCATCCGTCTGACGCAACTCGTGTTGCCGTCCATGCTGGCGCATAATCACGGCTATATCTTGAACGTCGGCTCTGGCCTCAGCCGGGCGGCAGTGCCTGCCTTTGCGCCCTATGTCGCCACCAAGTACGGCCTGGCAGGTTTCTCTGACGCGCTGCGCCGGGAACTGCACCGTACGGGCGTACATGTGACGCTGGTACTGCCTGGCTGGATGCACACAGATATGCTCACCCCAGAGGTCGAAAATCTGGTGGAGCGGTACGGATTTCCTGTGGAGCATCCCGATTTCGTGGCCGAACGGGCAGTGCTGGGGCTGGTGCGCGGGGAGCACGAGATCGTCCTGGGCGGTTTCCTGGCCCGGCTGGGAGTGCTGGTCGAACGTTACGCCCCGATGTTGCTCAACGTCTACTGGAAACTATGGATGACGCCAGAGTGGATGTCTACCATGAGCAAGATCGGGTATTCCACCGAAAACGACAGCCGCTAGAGCGCCCGGCAGGTGTTGCTGTTAGCGTACCTGCCAGCGCCTGAGAGCCTGGCGGGTGCTGTCGAAGGCCAGGTCGGGCAAAGGATCGGTGGGGTCGAGCCAGAGGATGTCGTCGGCATCGTCCTGGGGACGGGCGCTCCCGCCTGTAACGGTGGCCGTGTACGTGATGATGATGGACGCTCCAGATCGCCCCGTGCCCGCGCTGACATCCAGCAGGCCCGTGACAGCAACTTCAAGCCCTGTTTCTTCCCTGACCTCGCGCACAACTGCCAGGGTGGGGTCTTCACCGTCATCCACGAAACCTGCTGGTAAGGCCCACTTGCCTTTTTCTGGATCGAAACGGCGGCGCACCAGCAACACCCGTCCTTCGTGTTCAATGAGGGCCACTACAGCTACCTTGGGGTCCTCAAAGTGAATGAAGCCACAGGATGGGCAAACACGCCGCATCTTGCCGTGTGCGAAACGATCTTCCAGCGGGTGCCCGCAGACCTGACAGTAGTTGGCCGGATATCTCATGGGCGGCGGCTTCTCCACCAGCCAGCGGCGAAAAGCGCTCCGGACGCCGCGAGCATAGCTCCTCCCCCGATCAGCAGCCAGTGTGCCAGTGACCTATCTTCGGGGGGTGGAACCTGCTGCCTGGCGACAGACTCTGGTTCGGGCGTCACAGGCGAGGGGCTGGGCATGGATGCCGCTATCTTCTCAGCGGCAGTCTCTGGCGTCGCTGTTGCGAAAAATGTGGGCTGAGGGCCGCCGGCGATAGTCGCAGGCACCGCTGTTGCGGCGGATGCATCGCGCATCTGCATTTCGCCAGGGGGAGCGGCCATTCCGAAGGCTCCGGCTTCGCCAGCGCCTTCTTCTGCAGAGAACGTGTCAGCAGGGAACATCTCTGGCAAAGGAGAGGGCAGAGGTTGCTCCGGCTGCGCCAGCATAGGCGCGGGGATAGCCTGCGCGGCCTCTTCGGCTGCAGATGCCGCGGGCAAAGCGACCGTTGGGAAAGGTGTGGGCGTCCCCTGTGGCAACAAGGTGGCAGTCGCCAGGGGAGTTGTCGTGGGCAGCGGGGTAACCTGCGTGGGGCGTGAAGCCGCCTCTAGAGCTACAGGCGGGGTGCCGGCGGGAACGGCCTGCTGCCCCATGTTCAGCACCAGCCCAATCACGATGAGCGCAATTGCTGCTGCCGCCGCAAGCGTCCCGCTGATCTGCAATAGATTGCCAAAGAGTGCTCGCCGCCACCAGGGATAACGCTGACCGAATACGGCGGGATCAAGGGTGAAGCTGCGCGGGGCCTTCAGACGGGGAGCCTGCCGCAATAGCAGCCGATTGGCCTGCAAGTCGTCCAACGCCACGCGCAGAGTCTCTTCGCGAGCCAGGCGTGCTTCGAGCGCGCCCTTTTCTGAAGGGCGCAGTTCACCGTCCAGATAGGCAGACAGCAGTTCAAGATCGCGGTCGGAAAGCGGTGTGTTGGGCATAGTACCTGGCTCAGAGTGCCTGTTCTGTCTCGCCGGTCTGGCGAGCCTGTTCTGTCTGTAGACGGTATTCGGCGGGCAAAAGTTCCCGTACAGCGCGCAGACAGTCGCGCAGCCGCCCGCGGGCACGGCTCAACCGCGACTTGACCGTTCCCACCGGCCAGCCAGTCATTGAGGCTATGTCCTGATAGGAATACCCCTCGATATCCGATAGCACAGTGACCACGCGCTGATCATCGGGAAGGCCATTCAGGCAATCCTGGATGGCCGCGTTGAGTTCGCTCCGCTGCACATACTGTTCCGGGTGTTCTGTTTGACTGTGCAGCGCAGGCTCTTCCGCGGACTGCGTCTCGTGGAAATCTTCCAGTGACATGGCAGGGCGGCGGCGCTGACGACGCAGTTCGTCGTAGCAGGCGTTGGTGACGATGCGCATCAACCAGGGCTTGAACTGCTCGCCGCGGAACTGATGGAGCTTGCGGTAAGCGGCGATGAAGGCTTCCTGAGTCGCATCAGCAGCGGCATCCGGGTCGCCCAGAATGCGGTAAGCGACCGAATAGGCCATGTCCTGGTAGACCAGCACCAGGCGGTTGAAGGCAGAGAGATCACCGCGCCTGGCGGCCTCGACGAGTTGAGTTTCTGCCATGTGTCAGGCGGCCCCGGCATTGACGACACGCGGAAAACTGCATATACTATCAAGCGATTGGCCGAAGTGGCGGAACAGGCAGACGCACGCGACTCAAAATCGCGCGGGGTAACTCCCGTGTGGGTTCGACTCCCACCTTCGGCACCTCTCCATACCGGGCCGGGGATGTGCAGTTCCCGGCCCTTTGCATTGCTTCTTCTTGTCCGAAGTCGCGGAGAAGATTATAACAGGGGGGAGAATACCGGTCTACAAGGACGTGACGGGGTGCCATGGCTAAACGACGCATCGGATCATTGCTGGTGGGGCTGTTGGTTGGCCTTTCCACGGGGGTTTTCCTGGGGTGGGGGCCGTTTCCGGTGGAATATCGGAACAGTCCCCTTGCGGCGCTTGCCCCGCGCTACCAGGAAGAGTACACGCTGATGGTAGCGGAGGGGTATCAGGTGGACCGCGACATCGAGGCGGCGCTCGAACGTCTGCGGCCACTGGGCAAACCCAATACCATTGACTACGTCATCGAATTGACCGAGCGCTACATCAGCCAGAGCAATATCCCTGCGATTCCGGTGATGGTGGCGCTGGTGGAAGCGTTGATCGGGCCGGAGAACCTGCCCGCCATCATGCAGTTGTATCGCCCCACGCCCACGCCTGCTCCTGTGCTCCAGGGACAGTGACCATGACCAGCAGCAAGCACGTCCGCACCAGCAGGGGGATTTCGTGGTGGGCGCTGGCGCTTGGCCTGGCGCTGGGATTGGCCGCTGGCCTGGTGTATACCTGGGAGATTGATCCGGTCATCGAGCGCAACACGGCCCCCTGGCAGTTGAGCGCGGCTGCGCGCGAAGATTATGTGGTAGCGGTGGCGCTCAGCTATGCGCAGAATCAGGACATTCTGCTGGCTGCCGATCGTCTGCGCGCTGTCAGCCCCAATCGCAACATCTGGGAAGTGGTGGCGGAAGTTGCCTGCAACCGGGTGAAGCAGGGCAAGACAGTGACCAACAGCGACATTCGCGTGATCCGCGCCCTGGAACAACTGTATCGCCCTCAGGGGGGGAGCGGCTGTGCGGATGGGCTGTATCCAACGCCCGAACCGATCACAATTGTACCCCCAACGCCTACCTTTCCCCCGACGCCCACGCTGACGCCGCCTCCATCCAAGACGCCGACAGTCCCTGGTCCCACTCCGACAGGCGCGGTGGTAGTTGTACCTACGAGCACATCTGCTTCAGGAACATTCGCTCTGGCGCGCTTGCAGTCATTCTGTGACCCGGAACGGCCCGGCGTGATCGAGGTGCGAGTCTATGATGCGCGCGGCAATGGGGTACCGGGCATTCCGGTCACAGTGACGTGGAGCGGCAACGAATCGGATACCTTCTTCACTGGGCTGAAACCAGAGCGCGAAGCCGGCTATGCCGATTTCGGCATGGAGGCCGGGCGCAGCTACACAGTGACCATCCCCGGCCTGGTGTCCAACGCGCCGACGGTGGAGGCGGATTCCTGCCAGGCATCCGTTGACGGTCAGGTAGTCACTGCGGTCACTTCGTATTATGTGAACTTCCAGGCACGGTCGAATTGAGAGGCGAGGTAGGGCGAGCCAGCAGCGAGGCACGGCTCGCCCTTTTCCCGGCATCGTATCGCTGTCATTCCACGCCGGACAGCGTCCAGGTGTCGAAGCGGGCTGCGGTAGCCGCGTTGACGTTACTCAGCGCGGGAGCCTGGAGCCAGGCATTGACGGAGGACAGCAGCGGAATCACGGGAAAGCTACCGTTTTCCGGCGCGAAGAAGAGTTGCTCGACCTGCGCGTAAAGCTGAGCGCGTTGGGCGATGTCGGCTGCGGCTCCGGCGCGGTCGAGCAGATCATCAGCAGCATCACAGGCGCGTCCTACGCGGAAATACCCATAGCGGCAGTGCAGGGCGTCGTTGAGCCAGGCATTGGCGTCGGGATAATCGGCGCTCCAGGTGCCCAACCAGGCATGAGGCCGCGTCAGTTTCTCTGCATCGTAAGTCGAGTGGGCCAGCTCGATCAGCAGGGTGCGTGAAACGGTTTCCACTTTGAAGAGATTGGGATTACATCCCAACCCTTCGGCCCATTGACCGGCGATGGCCTGGCCCAGCGACAGCCACCGCGGATCGTCGTCGGCGACCCAGAGCGTGAGCGGTTCGGGCATTCCGGCACAATTCGGATACCCGGCGGCCTCATAATGACTGCGGGCCAGCGTAGCGTCTACCGTGGCATTCCGGCCAGAGTCGGCAGGCGAACCAACCATGTTGGCGGGGGTGAAAGCATTCGCCGGTAGCATCTCTGATCCGAAGATTTCTGTGACCAGGGCGTTTCTATCGAGCGCTGTGGCGAGCGCCCGACGAACTTCTGGTTGCCCGACCATGGCTCGTTCAAACGAGAAGCCGAGCACGATTAGAGTAGTGCCCTGTTCGGCATACAGACGATCCGGTGCGATCGCCCGTGCCTGTTCGATAGCTGTAGCGGAGAGGCGCGCAAAATCAACGCGGCCCGCAGCGGCCAGCGTCGCCGCGCTGTTCGTATCGTCGGTGAACGACACGGAGACGCGCTCGATGCTGCCGGCGAACGGGTCTGGCCAGAAGGGATTCCTGATCAGTACCATGCCTTCGCTCGTCCAGCTCTGCAGCACATAGGGGCCGCTGGTGAGGATAGTAGATGGGCGTGTCCAGTCCTGCGCAGCGGTCACCGCTTCGCGGGGCAAGGGGCGAAACTCCGGCGTGCTGAGCAGGCTTGGCAGGTAGCTGGTGGGGAACAGCAGTTCGATCTGCAGAGTGTGCGGGCCGGTGGCGCGCACTCCGATCTCGCGCGCGATGAACAGATCGTTGATGACCTGCGGAAAGGCATTGGCGACGGTCAGGCAACCGCGGATAACCATCAGATTGGCTGTCACAGGTGAGGGTCGGGTCGGGTCGCAGGCGCGTTGGATGGCGTAGACGACATCCCCGGCAGCAACAGGGCGTACTGCCTCCACGGCCTGGGTTTGCGGGTTGTAACGCACCCAATTGATATCTTCGCGCAGGTCAAACGTCCATGTCAGGCCATCTTCGCTCACCGACCAGCTTCTGGCGAGCATAGGCTCAATCCGCGCCGTGGCCGGGTTGAAGCGCGTCAACCCGACGAAGAGGTTTTCGACTATGTCGCGGGTGGGCAGGTCGAAACGGGACAGGGTTGTCGGGTCGAGCGACACAGGCGCGGGCATGGCCACGCGCAGCTCAGACCCGCTGCTCTGGGCCAAGGCGGCGGGAGGCAGCAGCGTCTGCCCGGCGAATACCAGGACCGTGATGCTCCATAGCATCAGAGACGGTAGGCGGAAATGGTGTGATCGGGTCATTGCCATAGCTCATTATCGAAGGTGGATGCGGACAAACGTTGCGATTGTAGCGCAAAGGCGTTTCGGAAACCCAACGGTCAGGCTATGGCTTCCTGGCAGGTTCGTGACTCCGGATGCTTCGTGGCCTTCACAGAGCAAGTCGCATTTCCAGTTGGGCCTGGATCACTTCATAGCCCATGGCCAGGTAACCGGGCAATGCCGGATCGTCTTGGGCTACGTTGTAGCTGAGGCCGAGCGCTTCGGGCTGCAGGCGGTGCAAATGGGCGAGAATGGCCTGGGCGATGGCGGCGCGGTCGAATGCCGGATGCGTGGCGAGATCGGCCAACCTGATTTCCGTATGATGGCTCCAGCCGAGGGCGTAGCCCATCAGGTCTTCGCCATAGAGCGCAGCCCAGCCGCGCAGGAGGCTGGCGCGATGCTGCAGGGAACGCAAATCGCGCTGCCAGCAGTTGGGGTGATCGTGGAAGGGAGCGAAATAGCGCAATAGCTCGGCGGCGGGCCAGGTGCGTATTGTGTAGGAAGAATCGGGGTGTGCCAGCGACTGAGGTCGGCGTTGCAGCACGAGCAGTCGCCTGACCGTCTCGAACCCTAGCTGGCGGTACAGGTGCAAGGCTCCCTGGTTCTGTTCAATGACTTCGAGCCACACTTCAGTCGCGGCGCGGCGGCGGGCCTGGCTCAGCAGATAGTGCATCATACGACGACCGATTCCCTGCCGCCGCCGTTCGGGCACTACCCCCATCCCGCCGATCCAGGCGGCGCGGTTGCGCAGCCCCAGCAATCCTGTCCCCACGATTTGTTCTCCTTCTATCGCGGCGACCGAGGCGTCCAGGTCTACATCATCATAGCGGATCAGGGTGCGGAATGAGCCGGCAGTCATGATGATCGGCGTGTAGTAGTCCGCGTAGGCGCGGTTGAAAGCTGCGGTGAACGCCTCGAAGTCCACCTGTGACACGGGGTAGAATTCGATCGGGGGCATGGGAAAGAATTCCTTTTCGAGTGTCCCAATGCTGGCAAGTGTTGCCTCGCAAGGGAAACGTTGGCCGACCTATTCTAGCGCAAACCAGGCGACGAAGGGTCAGGGAGACTGGAAGGCCGGAGCCAGGGTTTCTACTTGCGCAATGTAACAGAAAGGGTATAGTGGCATACGGTGCACGGACGAATGGCGAGGATGAGCGCCCATGCGAGGGCAACGACTGACGCGCAATCTCACCGATCGGGTCCTGGGTGGGGTGTGTGGGGGACTGGGAGCCTATGTGGGCGTCAACCCCTGGTGGGTGCGCGCCCTGTTCGTGATTCTGGGGCTGTTTACGGCGGGTACCGGTGCGTTGATCTACCTGGCGCTGTGGTTCATCCTGCCCGCACAGACTCTGGCAGACATCCCTAACGAGGCGGAGAAGGACGAGCGCATCAGCCTGCCGGAGACTGTGGTCTTGGTGGGAATCGCGGTGATTGTCATGGGCCTGATCATCCTGGCACGGAATCTGGGCATTCTCTCCGGTACCGGCGGTGACGCATTTCTCCCACTGGTGCTGATCGGGTTCGGTTTCGTCTTGCTGATCAAGCAACTCTGGAGGGCGGCATGACCGTTGCACGCCGACAGATCATGTGGCCGCTGCTGATCATGGCCATCGGCGCGGTCTGGTTGCTGGCGGTGGCAGGGATCATTCCCGACGCAGTCCGCGATCTGTTGCGGCGAGCCTGGCCGGCACTGCTGTTCCTCTTTGCGTTCGATGCCCTGGTGGGAAGGCGACATCTGCGGGTGGGCCGCGTCGGCCTGGAGGCGAACTGGCTCGGCCTGCTCCTGACCATGGCCCTGGTGGGCGGGACAATCTGGTTTGCCTATCAACAGCAGGCAGACGTGCAGCGAACGGAGAACGTGCAGACGCTCGATCAAACCCTGAGCGCGGAAGTGGCACAGGTAAGGGTGGAAGCGCAGGTGCTGCGTACCTCAGTGACAGTTGCCGCGGCGGAAGCTGCCGATGCGATCAGTGCCCGGTATACGGGTAGCCGCGACAGCCGGGTGACTCTGCAGTGGACGGTCGAAGGCGACACAGGCACCCTGACACTGGCTGAAGAGGCGCGCAGTTCAATTCCCAAACTGAGCGATTACGGACGAGGGGCGGTCGAGATTCTGTTGCCGACTTCTGTACCCATCAACAGCCTGCGCGTGCGTGGAGATAGTGGTGATGTCAGCGCCGACCTGAGCGCTTTGCGCGTCGAGCGGCTGGAACTGGTAACTGATGGCGGCGATGCCGTGGTACGGTTGCCCGCGCGTGACGTGATGCAGGGTCGCCTGACCGTGCGCGGCGGCGACCTGGAACTGTTTGTGCCAGAGGGGATGGCTCTGGATGTCAAACTGGAGCCAGGCAGTGGCGAACCAGAATACGTCTACGACAGTTTCCGTTATGACTTGCTTCGCGACGGAGAATTGAAGCGGCGCAACGTGGATGCATTCCAGTATGTGCTGGACGTATGGTTGCGTGACGGGGCAAGATTGGTGGTCACGGATGGTCCGTAACGTGCGAGATTCTAACGCAATGGCAACTCAAGAACGGGTTGACTCTGATTCTGAAGTCTCATATACTGACCTAAACATGTGTTCTCAGGCACAAGGGGGCAGGCGCTGATCGGTGGATCGGTGTCCTGCAGGCGAGTATGCGTTTTGTGGCAACACACACACGAGAAGTAGGGGGCAAAGCACGCTGGCAGTGCCAGGGTGCTTTGTGCTTTGTAGGGCTTTGTTCGCTTTGAGCGATGAAGGAGCACACTGATGGACTACGGGATGATCAGCAAGATCGAAAAGGCGAAGCGGTATGCCGAGCAACGCGATAGAATACGTTTTGTGTCGTTCCATGTGACTTTTGACGGCGACAACAACCCTCATACAGTGACTTATTCGCAGGGGCAATGGGGATGTGACTGCAGTTTCTTCCAGTCGCGCGGGGTGTGCAGTCACACCATGGCGCTGGAACGAATCCTGGCAGGCATGCTCCCTGAATCCATGAACGTAGATTCTTAGCTCAACCTTTCAAGAGTGACTTTCTGTCAAAAGTGGCTCGGCGCAAGGCGGGCCACTTTCGTTTTGGGGGCGGCAGGATTGGGGAATGAGCGATCTCCCTGTGTAAGATCGGTAGGCGATGTCGCAGATTGCCGGTTGTTCGGGAAAAGTTCTTCGGGTAAAATACCCGCTCTAGTCGCCTGTAACGCAGAAGGGAACAGAAACCGTGACAAGGTCCGATGTGCTGCGCGCCAGTCGCCGTTCAGCGACTCTGGTCGTCGGACTCATAGTGAGCCTGGTGTTCCTGTATATCGGTCTGAGCGGACTCAAGCTATCCGAAGTCTGGGATGGGATGCGCGGCATTCACCTGGGCTGGCTGGGGGCAGGGGCCGCGGTGTACTTCCTGGCGGTGTGGGGACGCACCTGGCGTTGGCACTACCTGCTGCGCTCGATCAAGGGTATAGAGCTGCGCCGCCTGTTTCCGATTGTCGTCATTGGGTACATGGGCAACAATGTCTATCCCTTTCGGGCTGGCGAGGTGATCCGCGCCTACGTGCTCAAGCGCGACGAACAGGTGAGTATGTCGTCCAGCCTGGCGACGATTGTGATCGAGCGCATCTTCGACGGCCTGGTGATGCTGATCTTCGTGTTTGTGGCGCTGCCCTTTGCGGACTTTCAAGAGCCCTGGCTGCGCGACGTGGTCTTCTTCTCGACTCTCCTGTTCTGGGGGGCTTTTCTAGCCTTTCTGTGGGTGGCGCTACGCCCGCAGACCATGCGTAGACTCTACAGCGCCGTCTTTGACCGACTGCTGCCCGCCGCCCTGAGCGTGCGCTTCAAGGGGCTGGCGGATCACTTCCTGCTCGGCCTGGACAACTTGCGCCATCCGCGCGATTTGTTCATGACGCTGGTGTCCTCGGTCTTCATCTGGCTCACCGAAACGACGAAGTACTGGCTGGTCATGCACGCCTTCGACTTCGAGGTGAGCTTCTTTGTGTTGATGGTCATGACCGCCGTCGTCAATCTGGCGACGACTCTGCCCTCGTCACCTGGCTACGTGGGGACTTTCGATACGCCCGGAATCAAGACGCTGACCGCCTATGGGGTGAAGGAAACAACGGCGGCGTCTTACACGTTGGTCCTTCACGCGGCTTTATGGCTGCCAATTACCATGCTGGGTTTCTATTATCTGTACCGCAAGGGACTGAGCTGGCGAGATTTCGCCCGCGCCCAACAGGCGGTGGGGGAAGGGGATGCGGCAGATCAGGCGGTTGCAGTGGGAAGAGAGGGTGTGGCCTGATGCAGCGGGTGGCAATCATTGGGGCTGGGGCCACGGGGCTGGCTGCTGCCTACGATCTGGCACGGCAGGGCATCGGCGTTGATCTCTATGAGGCCGGTGCAGAGGTGGGCGGTCTGGCGGCTGGCTTCAAAGACGAGCGTTGGGAATGGACGCTGGAGAAGTTCTATCATCACTGGTTCGCCAGCGACGATGCAATCCTGGGACTGATCGCTGAACTGGGAGCACAGGATCGGGTATTGTTTCCCCGCCCGACTACTTCGCTGTGGTTGAACGGCAAAGTCTATCCCATGGATCGCCCTAACATCGTTGTGGCTAATCTGCGCCTGCCGCTTTCGTGGCCCGCCAAGATACGCTACGGGGTAACAGGATTGTACTTGCGCCTGACGCGGAACTGGCGTCCGCTGGAAAAGGTGACGGCTGAGCGCTGGTTGCAGCGGGCTATGGGACGCGAAGCCTACGAAACGCTGTGGCGTTCCCTGTTGATCGGCAAGTTCGGAACCTATTATGATCAGGTCAACATGGCCTGGATGTGGGCGCGTATCTATAAGCGCACGCCGCGGCTCGGCACCTTCGTCGGCGGTTTTCAAGCGTTCCTGGAATTGCTTGCGGAGCATGTGCAGCAGCACGGAGGGCGCGTTCACCTGAATTCGTCAGTGCGGCAAATCGAGCGGAGGGCAGACGGGAAGCTGAGCGTGCAGGTGCAGGGGCAGGTCGAGGAGTTCGACGCGGTGATCAATACAACCTCACCACAGGCAATGCTGCGCCTCGCCCCTCAACTGGAAGGGGCGTATGCCGAAAAGCTGCGCAGTCTGCAGAGCATGGGGGCCGTAGTAGTCATTTTTGCGCTCAAGCATCAGTTGCTGCGGGATGGCACCTACTGGTTGAGCCTGCCCGCGTCACAGCCCGACAAGCGTAACTCGGAATTCCCGTTTCTGGCCCTGGTCGAGCACACTAACTACATGGACGCGCAGCACTACGGAGGCGACCATCTGGTGTATTGTGGCGATTACGTGGTGCCGGATCATGAGTATCTGCGTCTTGATGAACAGGAGCTGGCAGCCCGCTTCCAGCGCGTCTTGTCGCGTTTCAATACGGCGTTCGACTCCACGTGGGTGCGCAAGTGGTGGGTCTTTCGCACACCCTACGCGCAGCCGGTGCCGTTGGTCAATCACTCGCAGAGGCTGCCGGACCTGCGCACACCGATCCCAGGGCTGTACTTTGCCAGCATGAGTCAGGTCTATCCCTGGGATCGGGGCACCAACTACGCCGTAGAGATGGGGCGCGATGTAGCCGCACTTGTGCTGCGAGACCTGGCCGGTGGGGGAGTGACAGGAGGTAGCGTGGGGAAAGCGTAGGAAATCTGATCTGGCCGTGGGATGATTCCGCGGTATACTTCGTTCGTGAAAACTATCACAATCTCCCTGAGCACACATGAGGAAGAAGCCATGAAGAACATCACAGTAGTAGGGGTGGGCTATGTGGGCCTGGTGACCGGCGCATGCTTCGCCGACCTGGGGAACAAAGTGGTGGCCCTGGATATCAACGAGGCCAAGATCGAAAGCCTGAAGAAGGGAATCATGCCAATCTACGAGCCTGGATTGGCTGAACTGGTAGCGCGCAATGTGAAGGCCAATCGCCTGTCGTTCACCACGTCCTATGAGGAAGCGCTGAAGGACGCAGAGTTCGTCTTCATCGCCGTAGGCACGCCGGAGGGCGTAGATGGTGAGGCGGATCTCAAATACGTGCGCATGGCCGCCGAAGCGATTGCCAAGACCATGGATCATCCGCTGATCATTGTCAACAAGTCCACGGTGCCTGTGGGAACGGGCGACTGGGTAGCCGACATCATCCGCGAGAATCAGCCGACCCCCATTGACTTTGCGGTGGTAAGCTGCCCTGAATTCCTGCGCGAGGGATCGGCCATCAGCGATTTCCTCAATCCAGATCGCACGGTACTTGGCTCCGAGAATCAGGAAGCTGCTGAGCGTGTGGCCCAACTGCATTTGCCTTTGCGCGCGCCCATTGTGGTCACCGACCTGCGCACGGCGGAGATGATCAAGTACGCTTCTAATGCCTTCCTGGCGACGCGCATCAGCTTCATCAACGAGATCGCCAACATCTGCGAGGCGCTGGGGGCAGACGTGAAGGAAGTGGCACGGGGTATGGGATTCGATAAGCGCATCGGCCATCACTTCCTGGAAGCCGGTGTGGGGTATGGCGGCTCGTGCTTCCCCAAGGATGTGAAAGCGCTGGCCTATATGGCACAGGTGCACGGCAAGCACCCACAATTGTTGCAGGCCGTGATGGACATCAACGCCTATCAGCGCAAGCATGTACTCCTGAAAGTGCACGACTTGCTGGGGAAGGTGGAAGGGCGCGTGATCGGCTTGCTGGGACTGGCCTTCAAGCAGAATACCGACGACATGCGCGAAGCGCCTTCGATCACCATCGCCGAATATCTGCACAACCATGGGGCCGAGGTGCGCGGTTATGATCCGGTTGCCATGGAGGTGGCGCGCGGGATCATGCCGTACATGATCATGGCACAGAATCCCTACGAGATGGCCCAGGGTGCCGACGCCCTGATCGTGGTCACACCGTGGAACGAGTTCATGCAACTGGACATGCAGCGCATCAAGGACTCCATGCGCACGCCGGTATTGATTGACGGGCGCAACCTCTACGATCCAGCAGAGATGCGCCGGCTGGGCTTCCAGTACCGCGGAATCGGGCGCGGCTATGACGGGGCGGCTTTGCGCTGAGCGCGTGGCAGTCAACGCATAGCGGATACCCGAGCAGGGGTGCCCCAACCAGGCATCCCTGCTAAACTTATGGGCGGTGATCTGGTCTGCACGCTGAGGAGAATTCATGACTGACAAGGGTCCCCAGGTAAGCCGATATGTGCTGGACAACGGCTTGATCGTGCTCCTGAAGGAAGTCCACACGGCCCCCGTGATCAGTTGGTGGCTGCTCTACCGGGTGGGTAGTCGCAACGAAACGACGGGCAAGACAGGTATCTCGCACTGGGTCGAGCACATGTTGTTCAAAGGCACCGACCGCTTTCCTGCGGGCACAGTTGATGGCCTGATCGAGCGGGTGGGTGGCGTGTGGAATGCGCAGACCTCGTATGATTACACGGCTTTCTTCGAGACCATGCCTGCCGAGCATATCGAGCTGGCATTGGAGATCGAGGCCGACCGTATGACCAATGCCCGCTTCGATCCGCAGGAAGTGGAGAAAGAGCGCACCGTCATCATTTCCGAGCGTGAGGGGTCGGAGAATTCGCCGACCTTCTGGCTTTATGAAGAAACGCGCGCCCTGGCCTTCCGCGTGCATCCCTATCATCATCCGATCATCGGCGATATGGCCGACCTTCACACCATCACCCGCGATGACCTGTATCAGCACTATCGCACCTACTACAACCCCAACAATGCGATCGCCGTGGCGGTGGGTGACTTTGAGACGGAGAAGATGCTCAGACTGGTAGAAAACCATTTTGGGCACATCCCTCCTGGACCGCAGCCGCCACCAGTGACGCGGGCTGAGCCACCGCAGTATGGCGAACGCACCGTGCGGGTCGAGCGCGAGGGCAACGCGGCCTATGTCTTCGTGGGCTATCGCGCACCCGCAGCCACCGATCCGGACTGGTTCAGGCTGGCGCTGGTAGATAGTGTGCTGGCGGGAGCAAGCGCTCCTGGTGGCAATGGAATCGGCAACCGCACCTCGCGGTTGTACAAGGCGCTGGTAGAGACTGAACTGGCGAGCAGCGTGAGTGGTGGACTGTATCCTTCGGTTGACCCGTATCTGTTCAGCATCATGGTCACTGTGCGGGATGGTCGCCAACCCGAAGAAGTGCAGGCCGCACTGGATGCCGAAGTAGAGCGCATGGCGGCGGGCGAAATCGGCGAGGCAGAACTGGACAAGGCCCGCAAGCAAGCCCGTGCCCTGTTTGCCTATGGCACAGAGCGCGTCACCGGCCAGGCTTTCTGGCTTGCCTTCACGGAGAATCTGTCCAGCTATACCTGGTACGAGAACTACCTGGATCATCTGGCTGCGGTGACGCTCGACGAGGTACGCCAGGCGGCGCGACGCTATCTGCGCCGCTCGCAGCGCACAGTGGGCTGGTTCATCCCGGTGCAGGATGCTGTTCAGGAGGGTGAGGCGCTATGAACACCTCTGTAGCCCTGCCTGGCCCGCACGACATCTTCCGGCGCGCCTTGCCCAACGGAATTGTTGTGCTGATACGCGAGAACTGGGACAGCAAATCGGTCGTGATCAGCGGGTGGGTGGAAGCAGGTAGCCTCTTTGATCCGCCGGAACAGGAGGGTCTGGCGTCCTTCGTGGCGGAGATGCTGCTGCGCGGCACCGGGCAACGCGATTTTCAAGCGATTCACGAGTGGCTGGAAAGTTGTGGGGCCAGTCTGGATTTCAGCGCGGGGCGGCATTCCGTGGGATTTGCAGGCCGAAGCCTGGCCGAAGACCTGCCAGGATTGGTGAGCTTGCTGGCCGAAGCGCTGCGACAGCCTACCTTTCCTCTGGAACAGGTCGAGCGCCTGCGGGGGCAGATAGTGACAGCGCTCAAGATACATGAACAGGATACCGAGTACGTGGCTTCGCGGCTTTTTCGCGAGATCCTCTATCGCGATGGGCACCCCTACAGCCGACCGATAGACGGTAAGGTCGAGACAGTTTCGGGTTTCAGCCGCGAGCAGTTGGTGGATTTCTACCAGAAGCATTATGGCCCGCGCCGGATGGCCGTGGTCATTGTGGGCGCAGTGCAGGCAGAAGCGGCGTTTCGCCTCGTGGAGGATTACCTGGGGGACTGGGAAAATCCGACACAACCGGAACCGCTGGCGCTCCCTCCTGTACCCCTGTTGGCGGCCATTGAACGCCGTGAGGCAGTGCTACCTGGGAAAAGTCAGGCTGACATTGTGCTGGGCGTGAGCGGACCGGCGCGCCTCGCTGCCGATTGGGTGGCAGCCAACCTGGCCAATCACATCCTGGGCGTCTTTGGCATGTACGGGCGTATTGGAGCCAGAGTGCGCGAACAGCTAGGCATGGCCTACTACAGCTATAGCCGTCTTGATGGTGGCCTGGGACCTGGTCCCTGGCACGTTGTCGCTGGGGTCAGCCCGGCCAATGTCGAACAGGCCGTGAACGTCATTCGGGGGGAGCTGCGCCGGATTACGGACGAACCGGTGACAGAAGAGGAACTGGAAAACAGCAAGTCCAATTACATAGGCAGATTGCCACTGCAACTGGAGTCGAATGAGGGTGTGGCGGGGGCATTACTGAACATCGAGCGCTATCAATTGGGGCTGGACTATCTGCTGCGCTATGCGGACGAAATCAGGGCAGTGACGGCAGAGGATGTCCTGGCGGCGGCCCGGCACTACTTGAATCCCGATGCCTTCGCGCTGGCGATCGCCGGCCCGGATCGGTCTGCTGCGACTGGCTGAGCTTGTTTGTGGAGGCGATGCTGGGGATGGGTAGGGCATGTTGCGCATCGGCGTAGACCTGATCGAAGTGGAGCGCATCCGGAAAGCCATGGAGCGACACGGGGAGCGTTTCTTTGAGCGCTTCTTCACGGCGGTTGAGCGCGAACAGTGCAGGCAAAACGCAGCCCGGTTGGCCGCACGATTTGCCGCCAAGGAGGCAACCGCCAAGGCTCTGGGGACAGGGATTGGTGCGGTGTGCTGGGTAGACATTGAAGTGTGGTCGGACGAGGCAGGGCGACCGCATCTGCGCCTGTATGGCGAAGCAGCGCGGCTGGCAGCGGCCTGCGGACTGCATAGCTGGCAGGTCAGCCTGAGTCACACGCGGGAACATGCCGTGGCTTTTGTGGTGGCTCAGGGCGAACAACCTGAAGCTCTGCCCTGATTGAGGCGCTACCTCCGGAGCATGAAACCATAGAGGCAGGGATAGTATTCCCATCGCGCTTTGCCCGGCCTGAAAGGTCAGTTTCGGGGACAGAAGAAAGGACGAAACCTTGATCCGCAGAAAGATCATTCTGATCACCGGCGCTAATGGCGAAGTGGGCCATGGCCTGATCCAGAAACTGGGCGAACGGGACGATCGGTTACCGATCGTCGTGTTGGATATCAAGCAGCTTGACTCTGCGCTGCGCCCCTTCGTCAGTCGGGTTGTGGTAGGAGATATTCTCGATACCAAGCTGCTGGAGACCCTCTCGACGGAGTACGAAATAGACACTATCTTTCACCTGGCGGCTCTGCTCTCGACCAGCTCGGAATTCAACCCGGAGAACGCGCACCGGGTCAACGTGCAGGGGACGGTCAACCTGCTGAAGATGGCCATTGACCAGGGCGAGGCGCGTGGGCGTCCGGTGAAATTCCTGTATGCCAGTTCGATTGCTGCCTATGGAATGCCCAACCTGGCGGTCAAACAGCAGGCGGGGGCGGTGACCGAAGAGCAGTATCTTGAACCGATCACCATGTACGGCTGCAACAAGCTATACTGCGAGCATCTGGGACGTTACTACGCCCGGCACTATCGGCAGCTTTCGGCGCAACGCGCGGTGGGCGTGGATTTCCGCTGTGTGCGTTTCCCCGGCCTGATCAGTGCAGTCACAGTTCCCACGGGCGGCACCAGCGACTACGCTCCAGAGATGCTGCATGCCGCGGCGCAGGGCAAGCCGTATGCAGCGTTCGTGCGCGAAGATACGACTATCCCGTTCATGGTCATGCCCGACGCCATCAAAGCGCTGCTCATGCTAGCCGACGCGCCGCGCGAGCGGTTGTCGCGGCTGGTCTACAATGTGACCAGTTTCAGTCGGTCAGCGGGAGAGCTGGCCGACATGGTGCGGGCGGCATTCCCAGGAGCGCAGATCACCTTCCAGCCATCTGATGCGCGGCAATCTATTGTGGATAGCTGGCCCAGCGCGGTAGACGACAGCGCGGCCCGGCGCGATTGGGGTTGGATGCCCGACTTCGACGCGGAGCGCGCCTTCAACGATTATCTGATTCCCACCATCGTGGAACGCTATCGTTCTCCGGCGTAGTGCGACGAAAGCGTGCGACAGCCCGCCCCGGTCAAGGCATTGTCGTGCTCTCGACAGGGGCGGGCGAATCGTCGCGCACATTGCGCAATACCCACCACGACACAATCCCCGCGGCAAAGATGAACACGCCAGCGATAGTGAAGACAGTGCGCGCCCCGATTTCATCCATTAACAGGCCGGCGGCCCCCATAGACGCGACATTGGCCACGTTCACGATGGTTCCCTGGGCACCACTGGCCCGTCCCAGTTTGGCGCTCGGCACATGTCGTTGCATCAATGTGGCGGCTACAATCTGGGGTGGGGCGATGGTCAGCCCGACCAGGAACAGGACACCGACCATCAGAGCGTAGTTCTGCACAACCGAGACGACGACGGTCATGATGCCGAAACTGATCATGCTGAGACCGATCAGGTCGCGCGCGTGGTAGCGCTTTGCCAGAGAAGTAGTGACGACAGCGCTGCCTAACATGATACCGATCGTCTGCGAGAAGCGGATCAGCCCCAAGCCTTCCTCTCGCATTCCCAGCTCGTTGATCAGCAGCGGCACAAAGGTTACATTCGCCGCACCGAGTCCCAGCATCAACGCCAGGAAGCTGATGAGCACGCCGCGCATGACCTGATCGGTGAGAACGTAGCGCAGCCCCACGAGCAGTTCGCTCGTCATGGTCGTCAGGCTGCGTAGCGCGGCGCTCACGTGACCGGTGATAGCTGTGTCCTGGCGCAACATCACCTGCGGTGCTGCGCTGACGACTCTGCCTGAAGTGCTGATGCGGGCGATGAAGCAGGCGGAAACGAAGAAAGACAGGCTATCCACGAGAAAACCAGGTGCAGTGGCATTGGCTGTGCCAACCAGCACACCCGCGGCTGCTGCCCCTATCACGAAGGACAGCGTGTGAGTGAGTTGAGCCAGCCCGTTGGCGGCCAGCAACTGCTCTTTGTCCAGGATCAGTGGTAGAAGAGCAGTGCGTGCCGGAAAGAAGAAGGTGCTCACCGTACTCAACAACACTGAGACGAGCACGTAAATCCAGACCTGATCGAGGTCGCGCACAAGCAGAAATCCCAGGGCCAGAACGCCCCGGATGATGTCGGCGGCGATCATCACCTGTTTGCGATTGGCGCGGTCTACCAATGTGCCAGCGACCATGCCCAGCAGTAACGAGGGCAGGGCGGAGAGGACGAAGATCAGGCTGAGCACGCGACCCGCGCTGGTATCCGCTTCGTTGGCCATGCGGATGACCGCCAGAGTCATGGTGTTGTAGGCCATGGCGTCGCCCACGAAGGAGATCATCTGCCCCAGCCACAAGTTGCGGAAGTCTGCCACACGCAGCACGGCAAAGACCGGCATCTCGCCGCGGTAGAACAGATACTGGGCGA
>AMZC01000291.1_pt1 | contig 22043 bp, 27 predicted proteins | sample 948551 | NCBI WGS metagenome assembly AMZC01 (sample SAMN01120625, study PRJNA171369) | bioreactor sludge metagenome | biome: sludge; isolation source: anaerobic thermophilic cellulolytic sludge from lab reactor | place: China: Hong Kong, Shek Wu Hui wastewater treatment plant | collected... | reverse complement strand
TGATGTGGGTTGCCCGGCTTCGAATCCAGCATGCGCCAAGATCAGTGGATATCCAAATGATCCTCGCCATAAAGAGTATATGGAAAATGTGCGTGTGGAACGTGAGAGATTGCGAAAACTGGAAGGCGAGGCAGGTATTCCACCCATTTTTTCTGGCGCAAATAACTATTATCCAGGCTTTCCTCCAAAGAGTTCTTCTCATACATCTCCACCGAAATTAGCACCAACAAATCCTACTGTAATATCAGCTAATCCCAATTCGCCCCATTGGAAAGTCAGCGTTGATATTCAATGGGATCGAGTCGATCCTGTGGATTTATTAATTGATGGGACAGGTATTGCTGGAGATGGAGTAGCAATAGCTGGATTTCCCGAAGGAGTAGTGCCTTATGCTGTTACTGAAATTGTAGAAGGAGCAGGCTTTGTGAAATCTGGAATTGAACTCATCAATGGGGATCCATCTAGCATGCTCCTTCAACAGGCAACTGAACAGGGTGAACGAGTCGCAGTAATGGTTGCAAGAGCTGGCAGACTGGTTCCGATTGTCGGTTTCATAGGCAATGGAGTTAGTTTGTGGTTCAATTTGCGACCCAACATAAAAATCGAATACAAATACTAAAGGAGGGGGATCTATGATTATCTCCATTGATCTCTCTTATGCGATTCTTAGTCTATTTGTCTGCTTATCATCGCTAATATTTATTATCGATGGCTGGAAGATAATTGTTCTGCGAAAGCGAATTCTAATGACCATGTATCGAATAACCTATCAATTCTTGGGACTGTTTGTCGATAAAACCAGAATCCTGAAATGGAAGAATTGGTATTTATCTGGTCGAAGGCCAAGAATTTATGGATGGATTGCTTTGTTAGGAGGATTCTTTTGGTTGTTGTTCGGCATATATTTATTCATTGAATTCCTAAAAGCGAATTCATTTATATAAAAAAGAAGAGGGTCGCTCTTCCACCCCCGCCCGATTACCAGCTCTCCACCCACAGCGGTTCGGCGGGTGAGATGTCCACCAGATTGCGCGGAGAGTCACCCTCAAAGACCAGCGTGCGCAAATCTGTGGCCACGCCTCCCAGCCGCTCCGCCTTGCAGTCCCGAATCAACCGCTCCCGTCCTTCCTCGTTCGCCGCACACAGCGCCACCCTGCCGCCGTTCACCTGCGCCAGGTTGCGCCACTTCCTGCGGCTTCCGTCCCCCCGCTCCACTTCCACATACCAGCGTTCGCCGTCCCGCTCCACCAGCACGTCCGGGTCGGCCTTGCCTGCCACTTCGGGCAAGACGGTCACGTTCCAGCCGCGCAGACGGGCGTGCAAGGCAAACGCCAGGATCGCCACCGTGTGGGCTTCCTGACTCTCCCCCTGGTGGAGACGCATCAGCCGCTCCCATTCGCTTTCCACCACCTGCCAGCCCCACGCCCGGCACAGGGCTTTGCCGTCCTCCGAGAGCCGGTACACCGCCAGCCCGGTCACGAACGGGCTTTCCATGCGCAGGCTTTCGGACACCAGCAGACCGGCTTTGACCAGTTCATCCGCCGGTTTGCGGATGGAGTTCGTGCGCGCCGAGACGTTTTCCAGCGCGCTCAACACCCGGTCAATCTCCAAGCGTGAGCCAATCCCTTTCGCCAGCAGGTACAGGATCAGCACCTTGCGCCTGTAACGCAGGGCTTCATCGGGGTTCAACTGCTCCTTGAATCTCAACGGCGCAGAAGGGAAGACAACCCCCCGCAGTTCTTCCACCAGATTGCGGTGGTATTCCGAGAGCATGTCGCTGGATACCACATGCCTGCTCTTTTCCTGCTTCTGCTTCGGCTTCTTTTCGGCTTTCTCTCCGGCTCTGGAGAGTTTTTCCTGCAAAGCCTCTTTGGCCTTGCGCTCCTGCGCCAGTTCCACCTTCGCCCGCTCCAGCGCACTGCGCAGGGCTTCCACTTCACCCTTCAGGCGGGCGATTTCGCCTTCCAGGGCTTTCGTCCCGTTGCCGTTCCCGTTGCCCCCCGTCCAGGCAGACTTCACGCCCACCGGATGAACCGCCACCCCCCACCAGAACGAACGCCAGTCCGCAGGCGTCCAGGCCTGCGGTACGCCCGGATTTTCCACGCGCCGGGCTTCCAGTGCTTCCCCGGCCAGCCGCTGCGCCAGCTCCACCACCAGCGCGCGGTATTCCCGTGCGGTGTGCTCGGCGTTCTCCCGCAGTTTGCGTTCGGCCTCGATCAGGTCTTCCAGCGCCCGGTCGCGGTAGCTCATGGCGCTCCCTCCACCTTTCGGATGGCATTCTCCAGCGCGCTTACCGCCGCTTCCCGGCTGTCACCCTGCGCCCAGCGGCGCAGAGCCGAGACCGCATCCAGCACCGCCGTTCGCTGACCGTCAAGCGCCGCCTGCTTTTGCTTTTCCAGCGTCCCTGTGAGGCGATCCGCCACCGTCAGGACGCGCAGAGGGTCAAGAGGTTTGTTCAGCAGGGCGCTCATTTCGTCACAGGCTTTTTGCAGTTCCGTCAGTTCCCGCCGATACTCCCGCCTCGAACGGTAAATCTGCCACTCTTCCCACGTCAGCACCTTCCCACCTTCAGGGGTCACCATCCAGCCCAGCACTCCCAGCAGGATGATCACCACCACCGCCGCGCCGATCCAGAGCGAAGATAATCCTTTCCACTCGATTTCAATCTCCATCGTTCTCCTTTCTCCCCTGCCGTGGGGGGCAGGGACGCCAGTGCATCCCCACCCTCTCCCTGCACTGCCAGCCTACCAGCGGAATACCATCGCCGTGTGGACGAGTATCGCCGCGAGCCGCTTGGCAATCAGGTTGCCCACGAACAGGGCTACCGCCACTTGAATGGCGGAAAGCCACAGGCTTACCACTGCTCCACGCATGACGAGACCCTCCTGTGAATGATGTGGGCCCCGTCACCCTGGTGAGTTGTTCGGCAGCCCCGCGGAATTGCCGCCGAACTCATCTGCGGTTCACCCGCATTTCCGCCACCGACGCCACCCGCACCGTCAGGGCGGGAGACGCGGCGGGTACAAACAGCGTGAGTGAGGCTGTGGCGCGGCATTCGGCCACTGTGGGGGAGAGCAGACGCAGGCCGCTCAGGGAAGGGGAATACGCCACCACCCCCTGATCCACCACCGCCCCGGCGAACTCCCGACCGGCATAGGACGCACCCAGCCCCAGGTCGATCTGCCGTGCTCCAGTGCGGATGAAGGTGGACACGTCCAGCGCCTGCGCCGCCGCCTCACAGGCGGCATCCGTTGCCGCCTGCAGGTGGGTGTACACGTAGAACGCGCGCACCACGTCAATCGTCAGCGCCGCCAGCGGCACGGCCACAAACGCCAGGAAAGCGGCGAACCACGCCATGATGTTGCCGCGTTGAGGGGAATTCTTTTTCCTCATCCCCTACCATCCTTCCTGACGGAACGTCGAGCGGGCGCTGCCCTCGAATTTCACCTCTCCACCGCCTCCCAGCAGGGAGAGCATCGAGCCGAGAAAGTTGGGCGCTTCCCAGTGGACGCTCACCGTGACCTGCGCGCCGGGTCTTCCCCCGCCGCCTGCCGCCACCTGGTACTCACCTACCATCGTCTTCGACAGTGCAGCATGGGCGGCGGAAGCGGCCACCCCCGCCGCCCCCTGCTGTGCCACCGAACCAGCCCGCGCGCCGTAGTTGGCGGCGTTCGCCGCCGCCACGGACGCATACCCGGCGATGGCAAAGTTCACCAGCGCAAAGGTGAGCACCAGCACCACAGGCAGGGCGACCGCCGTCTCCGCCATGGCGTTTCCACGTTCAAACCAGCGTTTGCCCCGGTTGTGCATGGTGTGCCTCCCTGCGGACTAGATCGCCCCGGCAACGTTCTGGATCGTTCCCAGAATGTTCACGCCCAGCAGCTGGAAGCCCGCCAGCGCGACCAGCAGTACCACCGCGCCGATCACGGCGTACTCGGTCATGTCGTTCCCGTCACGATTGAAGAAGAATTTAGCGAACATACGAAAAACCTCCTTGAAGAATGATTGAAACTGGAACAGAAAGAATCGCACCTGCGGCAAACACGGGCACCGCCGGAAACCGCGCACCTTTCCCGTGCCGCATCCACAATCCCACTCCGACAACCAGCCGGAGCACCACCGCCAGCAGGAAGCCTGCGGGCATGAAGACCGCCAGAACCGCCAGAATTTTCCCGTCCGCTCCGCCTGTACCTCCTTTCCAGAACGAAAAGACCATCACGGCAACCGCCAGAACGAACAGCCAGAGGGTGGCTCCGCCCTGCCGCACTGCCCACAGCCCCGCCAGCACAAACGGCGGGACGGTCAGGACGTTCGGCACGCTGCGGGTGCGCAGGTCGTACACCGCACACACCACCAGCCAGAACACCAACCCACCGGCGACAACCCACGTCATGCCTTTTTCTCCGCCAGGTGCACGCGGTAGAAGTACAGCCGTTTGGGTTCGCCCCAGTTCACCCCCAGGGCTTTTCCCACCTGCCCGGCTTCGACATCAAACCACTCTCCGGCGTTCAGGATGGAGCGTTCCTCCACCTGCACTTTGCGCGGATTGCGCCCCAGAAGGGGATCAACCAGGTTGGCCACCTTGCCGTTGCGCGCTTCCAGCGGCTTCAACACCCGCTTCAGCCGGTCGGGAGACAGCGGAGAGACCACCAGACGGGTGGCGTTGTCGGTCAGGAACGAGATCGCCTGCGCCTGTTCCAGCTTCCGCTCCAGCCCCGTCAGGCTTACCCCTCCTGCCTGCTGTCCCAGCCAGGCCAGCGGATAGGCTACCTGCACTGCCTGCCGGGCCTTCTCGCGCCGTTCGGCCACCTGCATGAGATACCAGTCCGAAAGCACCTGCTCCATCTCCCGCAGGGCGGACGCCTGCCGGGAGTTGTAGAGGGTCAGAATTGCGCCGAGCATGAGCATGGCGGCCAGGGTTGCTACTGCCCACAAGTCCATTCCTTCACCTCCCAATGTGTTGTGAGATTTTTTCCATGCGCTCCGCCAGTTTGCGGATCGCTTCCGGTCGTTCATCGCGTACTGCCGAATATCCCAGCGCCGCCGCCAGCCCCAGCAGAGTCAGGAACGGCCACAGCGCACGGCTCACCGCCGCGGCGGGGGTCGCGGCAATCTTCACCGGGGTGCGCGCCGGGGTGACGGTCGGAGTTGGCGCGGGTGCTTCCCGCGTGGGGGCGTCCACCTGCACCGCCGCTTCTGTCGGGGTCAGGGTGGGGGTGGCCGTGGGGGTGGGAGTGGCTTCAGACTGAGGCAGAAGAACAGCCAGAAGCGGTACCACGATCTCCCCTATCGCCACGTCGCTCTGTCCGAGGATGTCGGTAATTTCCACCCGCACCTCATAACTGCCTGCTGGGGCGCGCGTCCCGTCCGCAAAGCGGCGATCCCATTTCACCTCCCGCGGCACGTCCTGGAGCGAGTCATAGCAGTTTTCCACCTCCGGCCAGCGGTCCTGCGGGTCGCGGATGGTGATACACACCCTCTTCACCGGCAGGTCTCCGGCGTTCACGTCCACCTGCCCGCTCTCCCACACTGACCACTTTGCCGTCACCCACGCCGAGGGTGCGCGGTTGGCCACCAGAACGGTGCGGCTGACCACCGTCTCGTTGCCCGCCGCGTCCACCACCCGCAGCAGAAGGGTGTGGTTTCCTCCCAGCGCGGCGGTCGTGTCCCAGGTCGTGCTCCACTCCCCGTTCACCACCGTGAGCGCCTCCCAGGTGCGCCCGCCGTCCAGGGAAAGCTCCACCGCCTGGAGACCGCTGGTACCATCCGCGGCGCTTCCGGTCAGTTCCACCGTGCGGGAAAGGCGATCCGGGAAGCCTCCGAAGGCGGCCTGCGGCGGGGTGGTGTCCACCTGCACCGTCAGCGTGGCGGTCTCCGAAACCAGCCCGGCGGCATCCACACTGTACGCCGACACCTGATAAACCCCGTCCTCCAGCGTGGTCTGTGTCTCATTCGTGGCCGCGCCGTTCACCTCCAGCACCACCTGATCCACCCCGCTGGTGGCGTCCACCGCCTGCACCGCTACCGCCGCCGGAGACCGGTACCAGCCATTCCGTCCCTCTTTGCCGCTCACCGCGAAGGCCGTTTGCGGCGGGGTGGTGTCCACCCGCACTACCTGTTGCAGGTTGGCGCTGTTCCCGGCCACGTCCTCCCCCTCCAGTTCCAGCACGTGCACCCCGTCCGTGAGCAGAAGGGGGGTGCTCATCCAGCTTCCCCCGTCTGCCCGCCATCTGGCGCTGGCCATCCCGGAGAGCAGATCGCTGGCCGTGGGAGACGCCTGTACCTCTGACACGTACCAGCCGTTGTTTCCAGGCGTCCCGGAAAGCCCGGCAGAGAGCGCGGGCGGCTGGCTGTCCAGCTTCACCTCTGCACTGCGCTGCCGTGTGTTTCCGGCCACGTCCTCCCCCTCCAGCGTCACCTGATACACCCCGTCGCTGTCGAGCGAGAACGGAAGACTCTGCCATCCGCCGTGATTCACCTGGCCACGCAGATCGGCCATCCCGCTCCCTGTGTCGGACGCATCCCCGTTTACCCTCACCGAAGACCGGTACCAGCCGTTGTTTCCATCGGGAACGGGCAGAAGGACGGCCACCGCGGGCGGAGTAGTATCCACCCGCACCACCTGGCTCTGCTCCCCGCTGGCGTTCCCGGCCACATCCGCCGCCCGGAAGGTCAGGGTGTGCACCCCTTCCCCGACCTGCGCCGTGCTTCCCCAGCCGCCTCCGTCCAGCTGCACTTCGGCGCTGGCCACGCCGGATGTGGCATCATTCCCGCCCGCTGTGGCGGTCACGGATGAGGTGTACCAGCCGTTCTTCCCGGACGTGCCGGAGAGGGTGATCAGGGGGGTGGGTGGAACGGTGTCCACCCGCACGGTCAGGTTCTGGCTGGCCGTATTTCCTGCCACGTCCGCGGCGGTGGCGGTCACGGTCGTCGTGCCCTCTGCCGAGACCGTGCAGGGGTTGGAGCCGCAGGACAGGGTGAGGGTGGCCAGACCGCTGGTAGCGTCAGACGCCGAAGCATTCACCGTGACCGGCGACCGGTACCAGCCGTTGTTCCCGGACGTTCCCGCAGGGGCAAGGGACACAGTCGGGGAGACCGTATCCACTTTGTAGGCCATGCTCCCTTTGGCGGACGTGTCGCCATAGCTGGAGACCGCCCAGTACCAGAACGTCCCCGTTCCTTCCGGCGGGGTGAAGGAACAGGACGAACCGGAGCAGGACACGGCGGCGTTGTTCGAGCCATCGTAATTGCCCTCCATGCGTTGAATGACATACCCGCTGACCGGCTCATTCCCGGACACGTTCAGCCGCGGGGTAGCCCGGCACCAGCCGCTGTTCCCCGTTGTGCCGCAGGCGAAACTCCCGCTCGCCGTGGCCGGATTGTGGGTAACCAGCTGCTGCACCGGGTCTTCGTAGCAGGTGTAGAGACTGGTGTTGTTGTACGGCGACTGACCGCAGAAGCAGTTGTAATCGTTGTCCCCGCAGCGTTCTCCGGGACCGCTCATCCCGCACTGACATTCACGCTGCCAGGGGTTGTTGCGGTAGATCGTGCGCACCCATCCGGTGGCCACCCACACCTGCCGGGGACGGATCGGGCCGGTGTAGGCCGCCCACACCACCGTTGCCGTCACCAGCAGGGCGATCACGACCCCCGCGATCCAGAACTTCCCTTTCATGCCTTTTCCTCCCGCCTGTGTCGAAACATCAGAACCCAGATCAACGCAAAGCCCAGCCCTTCCAGAAGCCGCAGCCAGACCAGCCCCAATCCTGCCAGCCGCCCCGCGGCTTCCATGAGCACCACCGCCAGACCGCTCACCAGCCATACCGCCATCTCAACCCTCCATGCGCCAGCGCGTCAGCCAGAGACTCACAATGATGACCAGTACCGCCAGGCTGATAGCCAGGGCAATCCGTGCGTCCATCTCACCACACCCCTGGAATCATGCGCCAGCGCACCTGCCGGGCATATTCCACGTAGTCCGTACTTTCCTCCAGCAGTTCTTCTTCCCACTCAATGCGCAGCACGAAAAGCGCGAGAAGCGCGCCGGTCAGCGCCAGGTTCCACAGCCTGAAATGCCCTGCCGTGACTGCCGCGTAAGAGAGCAGTTCCCCGGCGTACATCGGGTGGCGCACCAGGCGGTATGCCCCGCCGGTGATCAGCCCGCGGAGTGCTGGAGCAATGCCGAAACTGCGCCCCAGCGAGACCAGCCCCCACAGGGAGAAGCCCACCCCCAGCAGGGAAACCCCCAGCCAGAAGTTTGTGCTCTCTCCGGCCTGAAGTCCAAACGGGAGCAGAGCCGCCAGCCATGCGGTAAGTTTGCGCGTCCAGAAGACGCCGCCCTGCTCCGGCCTGCGCGCCAGCATGAGGAAGGCCGCCAGCCCCGCCTGACATGCCAGCGGCACGGCCATGATCTGCCCCCGCGCCACCTGCGCCAGGCGCACCCCCAGCAGCAGGGCAAACACCACTGCACCTATCCAGTCCCCGGCTTTCCAGCGTTTCATCCTCTGCTCTCCCTAAAACGCACTGAACAGACTCAGCAAGAGCGGGAGCATGATGGCCGCGATGAAGGGCAGGAAGAAAAAGAGCGTCATCGGGGCAAGCAGCTGGTTGTCCAGGCTTGCCGCCGCCATCTGCACGTGCGCGCGGTACTCCCGCGCAAAGCCCCTTGCCACCTCGCTCATCACCCGCGGTCCCTCCACGCCCTTCCCCGCCACCTGGTCTAACTGCACCCCGAAGCGGAGCAGTACCGGCAGGTTGTAGCGCCCCAGCACTTCCAGCACCACCCCTTCAGCCGTGCCGGTGGTGAAAGCCGGTCGTCCACTGCGGGATGACTCGGACAGCGCCTCTTTGAGGATTTTGCCCAGCGGCCCTGGTATCTCTGCCGCACGGGAGAGAGTCTGCTCCGGGCTTGCTCCGGCGGACATCTCCGCCGCCAGAGCCGTGGCCGTTTCGGGCATGAGGCGCTGAATCTCTGCACGGGTGTCGCTTGCCGCCCCGCGCACCCGCACCAGCGGATACACCACCGCCAGAGGGAGAATGAGCCAGAAGAGCGGAGCAGGACGCACGATGAGCAGGTAAGCCAGCGCCGCCGCGCCGTACACGGCGCTCCGGGCGATCACCCCGCCCACCGTCCAACCGGCGTACTTGCCGCCCAGCTGCGCCATCTTCAGGTTGTCCGCAAGGGACACCGGGCGGGTCTTGATGTACTTCTCCCCGTAGCGGTCGAAAGCGGACTGGTCATTGGCGTTGAGCATTCCGCTCACCCGCGCCGCCGCGCCACGCTCGAATTTCAGCGATTTCGCCGTGCGGTAGGCCAGAAAGGCCGCCGCAAGGGAAACCACCAGCGCCAGAATTTGCCGTACCTGGTATGCGTCCATCTCAAAACGCCTCATCGATCAGTTTGTTCATGAAATTCCAGCCGAAGAGCATCATCAGCACGATGACCACGTAGGCGATCTGCACCAGGGGCATCTGCACTGCCCCCTGCAGGGCGCCGTTGCGCAGGATCATCACCATCACCAGCGCGGTGATCCCGGCAATCAGCTTGACCGAGTTTTTCGCGCTCTTGCCGGTCGCCTGCCCCAGAATGCGCGCATCCAGCACGCCTTCCAGATTGCGCGTGGCCATCTCGAAGGCGCTCTCCCACTCCTTCCCGCCGGTCTTCCACAGCCGCCCGATGAGGAACACGATCACCCCCAGGCTGGACGAAAGCCCGAAGGCTTCACGGGTCAGCCCGTCCAGGGCATCGAAGCCTTCCCGCTGACAGCGCGGCAGGAACTCATCCCGCAGCCAGGTTTGCAGAGCGCCGCCTGCCCGCAGGGTGCGCAGTTCGTCCTCCACGGCCTGCAGGACGTTGGGCGTGACCTGCACGGTGGAAGACAGACCGGTGAGAAACTGCGGTATCTCCGCCTCGATCTGCTGCTTCACCTCCGCCCATGCGCCGTTCACCATGCCGTTGACCACGATCCACCCTCCGGCAAAACCCACCAGGCTGACCAGCAGGGGCAGACCCAGCAGGGCGCGGATGGCCAGAAACACGCCAAAGCCCGCCAGAAGGCGCGCCAGGGTGAGCGCGGTCTTCTCGCGACCGGCCACATTCAGCCCCAGCTTGCGGAACGCCAGCCGCAGGCGGTGTTCTTCACTGCCGAAGGCCGCCTTCTGTTCCTCGCTGACCACTCCCACCAGCGCCGCCACCCGCCCGGACGCCGCGCCGCGGGCGGAAGACAGCCCCACCCCCAGCCGGTAGGCGATGAATGCCGCCGCTCCCGCGCCGATCAGCGGCGCTGCCTGCCGTAAGATTGCCGCCGCTTCCATACCTGCTTACTCCTCTTTCAGCTTCAGCACCCACTCACCGGGGGTGGCCATCACATTGATCAGGTAATCCTCCAGCAGTTCGTTCATCGAACGCTGACCGCCGCTGAGGACTCTCAATTTCATCATCTCGATGGGATTGCCGACTATGCGGCTCATGAATTCGTTCTGAAGCCTGGCAAGCTTGCTGAAGTGGACAGGCATCACTTTCGCCAGATCCTCATCCGTGTACAGGATACTGGTTTGAGCATCGCTTTTACAGTGCGGACACCGCGGCACCACCACGAATTCGGCCATCGGGAACATCATTTCACAGTGTGAGCAAAAAGACATCGTGTAGAAATTCTCCAGTTTCTTGCGGAGACGTTCCTCGATTCGTTCATCCAACCAGAACATTTTTCTCCTCCATTCCTCTACCTCCTGTGTATGGTTTTCATGTTCTGCTCGCCGTAAGCGTACAGCGGCTCAAAAGTCACATTTCCGCCCTTCAGTTCGGGCTGAATCTCCCACACGCCGATCAGCCGCCGCCGGTCACCGCTGCGCGGGACGCCCACCTGCACCAGCACCTCAATGCCCTGAGCGATCAGTTCCTTGGCGTTCATGCGCTCGATTTTGGCGTCCACGCCCATGATCAGCGCCATGCGGCTGACCATCGCCTCCGGGCCTTCGGCGTGGAAGGTGGAAAGGCCGGGGTGATCGCTCATCTGCGCCCTGAACAGCGCCGCCGCCGCGTCTCCCGTGCGCACCTCACCCACGATCAGCCATTTGGGAGACATGCGCATCGCATCGTCCACACCGTGCCGCAGGGTGTAGTCCTGCACGCTGGTTGATCCCAGCGGGGCTTTGCGCGCTTCAATCGTCACCACGTGCGGGTGATCCATCCAGATTTCCTCCGGGTCTTCGATTTTCACCACCCGCGCATCCTTCGGGATGGCGTTGCACATCGCCGAGAGGAAGGTCGTCTTGCCTGAAGCCGTGCCGCCGATCACCAGCATGCGCACGCCCCTGGACACGGCAGAGAGCAGATCGGCGATGACGTTCTCCGGGGCCACTCCCCACTGGACGAGCTTCTCCGGCTTGACCGGCGCGGGTTCAAACAGGCGAATATTCACCGAGTACATGCCTGCCCGTGAGGGAACGATGGCCGGGTGGAGCACGTGCACCCGCGCCCCGCCTTTCAGTCCGGGCAGGCTCTCAATGCGGGGGAGTTTGGCGGAGACCGTTGGGGTCGCCTCTGAAATACCGCGCCCTGTCGGTCGCAAGAGGGCTTCCACCATGCGCCCGCATTCCTGAGGTTCCAGGCGCATGTCCTCCACCGGCGCGAAATTCACCGCGCCCTTTTTCAGCACGAACACCCTGCCCTCCGGGGTGATGGTGATCTCCGAAAGGTCATCCCGCCGCAGAAGCGGGAGCAGCGCCCCCAGCCCGTTGACCCGTCCCACTACCTTTTCGGCAAGGGAGAGCATCTGGTCGCGGGGAACATCCAGCCTGCGCCTGGCCAGCACTTCACCCACCGCGCCCACCGCGCGCTGGTTGAGGGTGTCCACGTCCACCATCTGCCGGAAGGTGAGACCGCCCGCCAGTTCCTCGGCGGCGTCCTGCACCACGCCTTCCTGCTCTTCAGTGGTCAGGGTTGTCTGCTGAAAGAAATCCCATGCCATGTTGACTCTCCGTATTTGCGATAAAACACCTGCCCGGTCTCATCCAGCAGGAAAGCGTCACCGTAAGGGGTCACCGTGATTCCAGGTCGGAGCACCCGCCGCAACCCTGAAGCGGTCATCACGGTCACGGTATTGCCTTCCACGCGGATGCGGTACCCATCCCGGATCGTTTCCATGTGCTACCCCTTGCGAATGCGGATCGGGCCGAGCTTCACCACCCCCGCATCACTGCGGAAGCCGTTATCGCTCGTCTTCTGCCCGAAGAGCAGATCGCCCAGTTTGTGGATCGGGCGGGCAAACGCCTCTCCCGCCGTGAGCACACTGCGACCGGCGTTCGCCGTCACCGCCACCTCTGGAATTTCAGGGATGACCGCCGTGACCGGCGGGAAGCCCTGCACCCCGGCGGATTGCGCAAAGGTGCGCGCCGCCTCATGCCATTCGTTCATGCCCAGAAGACCGTTGCGCCCCCGGTTCAAAACCACGAACACGTTGGACGCCCCCACGCGGTGCTGTCCGGCGAGCTTCTGGAACACCACGCGGTAGGCTTCTGCCGTGATCACCGCCTGGTCAATCGTCGGGGTGGACACCAGCACCAGGGTGTTGCTCGCGGAGATCGCCGAAGGGTAGCACCCGGAAACGGGCGCGTCAAAGATGATCACCGCGTACCCGCCGTAGGTGGCGGCAATGGCCAGGCTGTTGATACTGCTCTGTTCTTCCGGTCTCTGGAGCAGGTCTTTTTCCCGCAGGCTGTCCTGCAAACCCACCAGCACATCCAGCCCGCCCACGCTCTGCACCGCAGGCTGGATACCGTCCGCAAAGGTCGGGCGGGAGAGCCACAGGGAGAGGTTGGGTGTGGTCTTCAGGTTCAGGAAGGTGGGCAGGGACACATCCGGCGCGCTCAACCCCACCAGCAGAGTCTTGAAGCCCCGCTGAGCCGCGTCCAGTGCGAGCGCGGTGGCCACCGTGCTTTTGCCCGTGCCACCGGCGCGGTTCCACACCGTGATTACCCGCAAGCCGCCGATGGTGGTTGTTCCCTGCTGCCATGCCGGTCTGCCTGCCAGCGCCGGGGCTTGCGCGCGCAGGGCGGTAATTTCCGCCATAATGCGCGCGGATAGATCGGGGATATTGACATCCCCCACGAACACGCCCTTGACGCTGGTCATCTCGCGGATCGGGCGGATGACCTCTTCCGGCACACCGCCGGGCAGGACAATGTACGCCGCACCCTGAACGCGGGTCAGGAATTGGGTCAGCGGTTCGGGCCCGCTGAAGATCGCCGCGTCCAGCAGGATCACCTCCGGGTTGTAAGAGAGCTTCGCCTGCAAGTCCTGCGGGTCGGTGGCCAGCGTCACCACCCGAAAGCGGCTGTCCATCTGGAACGCCTGACTCCACACCGAGAGTCTTGCGGGAGCACCGGCCAGCAGCAGTGTGACCGCATCCCCGTTCTCAACCTGACTGGTTCCCCATGCCATAGCGATCCCCTCCTACGGCTGACCGGCAAGCGGGACGGGCGTCCCGGTCGGGGTGGGCGTGACCTGACGGATCACCAGTTCGGGCAGCCACAAACCGCTGGTATTCATCGCCTGGGCGTCCTTCGGGAGCATGTACAGGCTCAATCTGGCGTTGTCCGCCTGATCGAGTGCCGTGAGCAGTTCCACCGCGTTCACCAGGCGCACCGCATTGGTCGCCTCAATTCCGGCGGTCTGGAAGTCGTACACCACCGCCTGCGCCTGCACCGGCACGGCAAGGATTACCACGCCTTCTTTGCTCCGCTGGCGCTGGATGGCCAATCCGGTCTGCGGGTCGGGGGTAATGACCGCAGACTGCGCCGGGTCTTCCGCCACGAAAGAGGGCTGGACGTAGAGCACGCGCAAACCCTCAACCGTAGTCTTGCTGAACACGCCCGAGTCAATCCCCATGCCCTGCTGGTAGATCACGGCTGAAACGCCCACCAGATCGCCGGGACGGAGCACGCCGCCCATGCCGCTCGCGTCCGTGACGTGCACGGCCACGGCGCGCTCATCCGGTTTCAGGGCCACCTGGCTCTCTCCGAGATGAGAGGTCAGGATCACGTCTCCGGCGGTGCGCTCCACCTGAAGGGTCTGCCCGACCGCCTGCGCCAGATCGGTAATCACCCCCTCTTTGGGCAGGGCATCTGCCGGCAGGGAGCGCAGCACCAGATCGCCTTCGGTCAGCGTGTGACCGGCGGGCAGGTCAACCGCCGCGGTTACCACCGGCGTCTGCGCCGGGGGGCGCAGCAGGGCCAGGGCGAAGAGGAACACCACCGCGGCCAGAACAAACGGCAAAACTTTCTTCATGTCTTTTTCACCTCGCTTGTTGAGATTGAGTCAGTCCATCGTAGATGGCCAGCGCATCGCGGTACTCCCGCAGGTCGCAGTACACCACCCGTTCGCGCTCGCCATCTCTTTCCGTCACCACTACCAGCACGTACTCCGCCTTACAGCGGCGCGCCATTTCTTCCAGTTGCTCTTTCAAGTCCGCGTCCGTCATGCTCTCCTCTCAGGGTTGGGATGTGGGGGTCATGGTTGGGGTGCTCGTGTGCAGGCTGACCGGGGTGGGCAGGTCTCCCTGCCACCACGCCGTGCCGGTCACCATGAGCAGCTGCGGGTGCGGTGTGGCGGTGGGTGCGCCCTGCCCCCTCCAGGGGGTGGGCGCGGGGTTGGACTTCTCCCCCGCCAGCAGTCCCAGAAACAGCCCCAGCGTCAGGAAGATCAGAAACAGAAACGGCATGATTTTAGGTTTCACAGTGCAATCCTCCCCAGCTTCATGGCAATTTCCTCATCCGTTGGTTCGGGAACGTCAAGGATGAGCGGGCGGAACAGAAAGGGCAGTTGGGCTTCCCGGCTGTGGGCATACGGGAAGCGCCCGATGACCATCCCGATGTGCTCATCGGACAGGAAGCGCCGCCAGGGTTCATCCACGAAGCCCTTTTCACTGCGGGCGATGGCCGAAAGCACGATGTCCTTGTCTTTGGGGGTCTTCAGGAAGCCCACCACCAGGTTGTTGCAGGATGAGATGATCCCCTGCGGGATGAGGCTTGGGCTTTGCGTCACCACCCCGAAGAACGCGCCGTACTTGCGGCTGTCGCGGAACATGTTGCTGTACTGCTCGCCCACGGTGGGCGCGCTTTTGCCCTCCGTCTCACTGCCGCCTTCCAGTCCGGTGAAGATGATGTTGGCCTCTTCAAAGACCATGAACAGATCGGCTTCTCCCCGGTTGATCTGCCGTTCACGCCGCACCACCATGTCGGAGTAGATCATCCAGCCAGCCCAGCCCAGAAGCCAGGCTTTGGCGAAGTTGTCGAGGAACTTCCCGCCCTCCAGCACCACCACCCCGTCAGGCCGCCCCAGGTCTTCCACCGGCACGCAGTCCGGCCCTGGGGCAAACTGTGCCGAGGGTGCGCCGCGAACGAGCGATTTCAACCGCCACAGGATACCTTCCAGCACCCCCCGCCCCACCTGATCGCGCGGCGGGAGCGCATCGTACTGCTGTTCGATTTCCTGATACAGGTCTTGCAGTCCTACCGTGCGGGAGCGGTACACGGCCAGGCGCTGCCGGTCGTCCGGGGTCAGGTTTCCCAGCGGCGTGCCTTCCAGCAGTCCCAGCGCGGCGGCTTCGTCTGCCTGCACCTGCCCCCAGTGCGCATCGGCGCGCACTTCCGGGTCATCCACCATGACCCCGTTGCGCAGGTACACGGTGCGCACGGCGTCCAGCAGGCGGTGCTGTTGCTGCTTCTGCCCCAGCTGTGCCACACTGCCGAAGATGTCGGCAAAGGCTTTGAGCTGCGTCTCCGGGTTGATGTACGTCCCGATCTGGAGCGGGTTCCAGCGCAGAGGACGCACCCCGTCCGGTCGCAGCTGGCGGATGTCCACCCGCCCTTCCAGTCCCGGCGCGTTGAGCAGGGAACGCCAGGCAAAGCCGAAGTCGAGGATCACCACGCGCATCCCCCACTTCAGCGCCATTTCGTAGGCCATGCGCATCGCCGCCACAGATTTGCCCCAGCCGGTATCCCCGGCGAACATGGTGTGCATGAGGCGGGACTTGTCCAGCCTGACCGGTGCGGTGGTCAGGTCGGCGGTGTTGGGACTGTACTGGTGACCCAGCACCACCTCCCCGGCCATGCGCGGGTAAAAGCCCATGCCGTCAGGGATGGGAGCGATGATCTTCAGCGTGCCTTCCTGCAGGACGGCAGGCGTCACGTAAGCCGCCACCTTGTCGGCGGGCATGAGGGTGGCGTAGCGGTAGAAGAGCCACCCGTCAAACGGGTCTTGCGGGTCTCCGCTGGACTGGCGGAAGGGCACGAAGGCCCTGGCCGCGTCCAGCACCGCGTCCCGTTCTTCCGCCGGTGGTTCGGCGGTCACCACGGGGGTGGGTGTACCCTCCCCGTAGAACGCCTGCGGGATGAGGGCTGAAGCGGCGGTGGCCGCGCGGTCGGTGTCGGTCAGCAGGTAGGCGCTGGTCACGAACCCCCCGGAGTGGCTTGCCGTGTTGAGCAGGCCCTCAAAGCCGCGCAGGATTTCGGTCAGGCGTTCTGCCACGTCATCCTCCACCTGGTAGGTGCGGTTGAGGCTGATGGACGGCGACAGTCCGTAGGTCAGCCCTGAGCCGAGCGTTTCCGCCCCGGCAAGCGTGCGCGACTCTCCCAGCCCTTCACTGCGCCCGTAGCCTTCGCCCCAGTTTTGGGACACGGAACGCCCTCCGCCCTGGCTGTTCGTTTCGGCGTGCATGGAAGTCACGGCGTGCATGGTGGAGTGCGCCCAGCCGCTGGAATCGGTCTCGCTCCGGCTGGTGGTGTGCGCGGTGGTATCGGCTGTGCCGTTGGTTTCACTGTGGGAGTGGAAGGATGAGACCGAGGAAAAGGACGATCCCCCGTCTGTGCGCCCAAAGCCTTCGGTGACGCTCTGGTTCGTCCCCAGGTTGAGCTTTGCCCCGACATTCAGCGGGGCGGCTTCAATCCCGCCCCCGGCGTTCACGCCGGTGCTCATCGAGGCGTTGTGAGAAAGCGCCCAGCTGGTGCCAGAGCCGGACGATGTCCCTGAACCGCTGGATTCGGTCTCGGCGTGCGAGACGGTATGCCCGGTCATGGTGCTTTCGCCGGTGGTGACCGAACGCGATCCGCTCACCGTGTCGGTCGTGCCGTTGGTCACGGATGTGCCGTTGGTCACGGAGCGCGACCAGTTTTCGCTCTCCCCGGTTCCCCAGCCGTGCTGTCGGGAGAGGGCTTCGCTGGTGGCATGGGTCGTTCCCTGCCCGCCGCTCCCGCCGTAGCCGTGTGCCAGGGCGTTGAAGATGGGCAGGCCCACGCTGAAGCCGATGGACTTGCTCCCCTTGCGCCGGGAAGCAAAGTTCGAGGCAATGCGCGCCGCCCGCTCCAGATGGCGCACCAGTTCCACACGGGGCACGTGATCGCTCACCACCTGGAAGACAAAGTTCTCGCGCAGTTTTGAAAGGCCGCGGAAGAGGATTTCGTTCTGTTCCTGCGCCAGGTCATCCGCTTCTTCGGGCATCGCGCCGTCCCTGCCCGCACTGCGCGCCTTCACGCGCGGATCGGGATAGCCCAGCAGGGCCAGCGGCTTGCGGGCATGGGCAAGAAACTCCACGTACCAGCGCATGATGTCCAGTTCCGGCGTCTGCAATCTGGACTGTGCGTACCCGGCAAGGGTGGCTTCCACCGAGGCGTAGTCGGTCATGGCTTTCTGGATCGCCAGATCGCGCGTTGCGGCAGAAGCCGCCGCGCCGTACAACTGCACCACCCCCACGTGTTCGGGCTGATAAATCCCGCAGGCGGAGTACAGGAAGTTCACCCCGGCGTTGTACAGCCCGGTGATGGCTGCCCACTGTTTGCCGAGCAGTCCCTCCCCTGAAGTGCGCCGGTTCTGCGGGTCTTCGGTGAGGGCGGTCAGTTCCCGCAGGACAGAAGCGCGGTAGTACTGCTGACCGTTGTCCTCTACCAGACACCAGATAGCGTTGAAGCGTCCGTCCTGTGTGTCAATGCCGTTGTCCAGAATGCGAATCATGCTTTACCGCCTTTCTCTTGCCCGGCTGATCACCGTGTAGGGGTCTGCACCGACCGGAGCGTGCACCAGCAGGTTCTTGATGAGCATTCCCGCCTGTGTGAGGGGCATGAGCCAGAGAGCGAAAGACACCAGCACCGCGAGGTAGTTCACCCCGCCGTTGATCAATCCGCCATCGTTCTCCAGCAGAAGAGTCAGCACCCGCGCCCCCAGCCCCACCAGCGCGTAGAGGATCACGGACTGGATCAGGCTCCACAGGGTTTCATCCGGGCGGTAGGCGTCCAGGCGCACGGCCAGCACCCCCACCCCCAGCAGTCCCGCCATGAGGAACGGGACGGGTTTGGGAGCGAACACCACCGCCGCCAGCGCCAGCCCTGCGGCCACGAGAAGGGCAGGGCGCATGACTCGCGCCTGCCCTTCCGGGTCAGGGGATGGGTGGGTATTGGCCAGAAGACAGCCCAGCAGGGGGAGAACGGCCACCAGCGCCCAGTGTTCTGCCAGCAGGTAGAGCGTGGCCAGCAGTCCGTTGAGCACCCAGAGGAATGGCCGGAGCAGAATATCCAGGTTCATGTGCCCCCTACTTGATGAGCGAGGTCATCATCAGGTACACGTCAAATTCACCCGCAGGCTGATCAATCAGGCGCGGGCTGGAGACCGGCGTGCCCAGCGTCTCCCCGGTGATCTTCATCCCGTAGAAGCCTGGATCGCGCACCTGCACTCTGGGCAGGGTGAGCGTCCAGCGGTAGGTGTTGGAGCCATCGCACCCGCCCTGTCCCTGATCCTGCCTCCACAGCCAGTCGGGTTGAATCAGGTGCGCCCCGGTGTACCACTCCGCCAGTTCGCCGGTGATCCAGTCCCGGCTGGACTGCTTCAGGCTTGCCGTGGCGCGAATGCCCCGCGCCTGTTCGCAGAAGGTGCGCGTGTGCTGAACGCACTCTTCGGTCTCTTTTTCCTCGTAGCGGTTGGGGGGCAGGCAGTTCTTTTCCACCGGCGGGGGAGTGTCCACAATGCTCCCTGACGGGCTGATACACAGCTTGCTGGAAGTCTTCTCCAGTGTGTAGTACTCCAGCACGGTCGGGGCGATGGTGAGGGTGAACTGCAAATCCACCCCGCGCTTGTCCGGGTCTTGCCCCGTCACCAGCGCGTAGTTGGGCGCGGTCTTGCTGGCCACCCCCGTGATCTGCCCCGGCGTCACCTTTGGCGCCGGGCAGCGCGGCGCAGAGGGCGCGTCCACCTGCGTCTTGCCGGGCGGGTTCATCGCCGCCAGCAGTTCCGGCGGACAGCCCACCGGTGAGGTCTCGCAGTTCCCGTACAGCAGCGCCACCAGGTACAGGTTGTGCTTGTCATTCTCCATGGCTTTCTGAAGTATCCTGAAAATATTCCTGGCGTCTTTCTTCAAGTACGTTGACCAGGCGTCCTCGCCGTTGATGGCGGCGTCCGCCAGCTCGTCAGTGTAGGGGAGATTGAGCAGTTCGAAAATGCCTTTAACCAGGTCTCTGCCGGTCGCGTTGCCTCCCAGGATTTGCCCGGCTCCCTGAACGTTCATCGCCAGTACGCTGGAGAAAAACTCCCCTTCTCTCCCGATCAGCCCGGACTCTTTCGGGTTGAGCGCCATGAAGAACAGGGTGCTGGTGGTGGGCAAAAGCACCGTTTCCCCGCTCGGCAGGGCGTAGGCGTGGTAGGTGGCCTGGGTGAGGCTGTCTGCCCAGTCCGGGGCCCAGTCCGGCAGTTGCGGCATCCAGTCCGCCTGTCGTTTCTGCTCCCCCAGGTCGATCACCTCCGGCAGAAGGTTTCCGTCCTGATCGAAAAAGCTTTCCCAGCCTGCCATGGCCGCACGTGTACCCGCAACCAGCAGGACGAAGAGCAGAAGCAGAGTGAGCGCGGTCTTTTTCATGGCTGCACCTCCGGGGTGGCGTCAAGGGCTTTGACTTCCTGCGTGAAGAGGATGTGATCGAACTTCCATCCCTCCCCGTCCTTCACCGTGAGCACGTGCAGGTCGCCGCTTTTGTCCTGTGTGGGATCGTTGAGATCGTGGATCGTACCGGTCAGCTTCCACACCTGCTGACCGCCGCCCAGATCGCGGTACAGTTCGGACGCCGTGACCTCATAGCGTGAGCGCACCTTTCCGGCCACCACCCCGTCCCACATGCCCTCACCCATGACCTCCACCAGAGCGCATCCGTTTTCGGTGGCCACCGCGCACACCGCCTGCTTCCAGGCGTCCATGCCAGCGGTCACGTCCGGGGAGAGAAAGGCGCTTGCTCCGGCAATGGCCGCCGCCCGTCCGTCATCCGGGGTAGGGGTTGGCGCAGCTTCCACCCTGCCCCCCAGTCCGGCGCGGTAAGCCAGCCAGCCCCCGCCCAGCAGGATGATCACTGCCAGCGCCCCCCAGAGTCCCTTTTTCAGCGTTGAAGTGCGAATTTCCATGCTCAAACCTCCTTCCGGTTAACGAAAAACGGCTCTCCCTGACTGGGGAGAGCCGCTTAAATACAAACAGCGTTCTCACGTTTCGGGCTTCTCGTGCCCTCGGAGCCGCATGCCCCGTTCCTCGCCGATTATTCTACAGAGTTATTTTTCGGTTCGCAAGTGGTAATTTCCCGCACCTTACAAAATTGCAAGGTCAGGGAGTGACTGCCGCCGGTCGCTTCGGCGGCGGGAGTTTGCAGATCGCCTGGTGATCCACCCAGTACCACCAGGATTCGTTCTCGATCTGCCACCACCAGGCATCCACGAAGGACAGCTCCGCCGGGGCGATCTGACCTTTCGCGCCGGAGATGGCCTCGTGCGCCATGCGTGAGTCCGGCCAGTTGCGCACCACAAACACCCGCACGAAGGGGATAAAGACCTGATCCAGCGGGAAAAGCTCCCTCTGAGTGGGCACGCAGTGGGCTTTGGCCTTGGATTTCCCCGTGCGGTAATCCCGCTCGTCAATCTTCTCCCACCCGGCGAAGCGATCCTGCCAGAACTCGCGGAAGGTCATGCCTTCCGGCGGGAGTGAGTGCGCAAAGCGCGGGTCAATGACCATAGGCTGGTTGGACTTCACGAAGTAAAAATACGCCCCCATCGCAATCGCGGCCACCAGTCCCACGGCAGCTGCACCGAACGCCAGGCGCAGAAACCACGAAAACACGAACATCGCCGCCCGGAAGGGAAACCAGAACACGTTGGACGCTGCCCGCCGCAGGCCCTTCCAGGTCACTTTGTTCCACGTCGTCACAGCCATCTAGGATACCTCCCCGATCCAGTGCGCCCAGGTCACGCCCCGGGCTTTGAGTGCATTCACCAGCCGTTTATCGGCGCTCCACAGCTCCGCCCCGTACTGCTCCGCAAGCGCCACGTACTGCGAGTCATACGCCTTGCTCTGCTCCAGCCGCTCCGCCCAGCGCAGGGCAGACAGCAGAAGGCCGGGATCAGCAGGGTAACGCACCACGTGAAGCGCCATGATCTGTTCCAGCCCGCCGAAGGCCTGTTCACGGGTGAGGACTTGCTGGCTCCACAGCCTGCGCAAACCAGACGCCACCTCGTATTCCCACAAACCTGGCACGGCGATTTCCACCCCGTCGCCAATCCACTGCTCCATCTTCCGCCGGAAAGCCTCCGAGAAGGGCATCTGGCGTACCAAACCTATCCCCAGGTTGGCATCTATGACCACTGCCGCCATACATCCTCCACCTCGGCATCCCGCTCTTCCCGCGCCTCGTTGACCGGATCGCCCTCGTAAACGCCGTATCTGGCGGTCTCTTCCCGGATTCTGTCCAGCTTCCGCAATGCTTGAAGAGACCTCTCCCGTTCCTTCCGCTCCCGTTCGGCAAAGTACTCGTCCAGTATCTGGCGAATCACTTCGGACAGGCTCTTGCCCTCACGGGAAGCCATCTCCCGTAACCGCCGGTCGTTTTCCTCGTCCAGAATCAGCTGATTGCGTTTCATGTCTTGCCTCCACAACCAGCATAACACCATTGAGTTATTATGTCAATACACCATTACACATTACCACCGTTCCACCCAAAGATCGCTTTCCGGGTGTCTGGCAAGGGTG
>AMZC01000237.1_pt1 | contig 22045 bp, 21 predicted proteins | sample 948551 | NCBI WGS metagenome assembly AMZC01 (sample SAMN01120625, study PRJNA171369) | bioreactor sludge metagenome | biome: sludge; isolation source: anaerobic thermophilic cellulolytic sludge from lab reactor | place: China: Hong Kong, Shek Wu Hui wastewater treatment plant | collected... | reverse complement strand
ACCTGTTGCATTTAATTTTACAATTAACCATAAAAATCTTATAAATAAAATACTTTATTTAACTGTTGACAAAAGAGTTTCCCACAAGTATAATATTGTTTGTCGTCAAGTTACCGTATATGCGGATGTGGCGGAATTGGCAGACGCGCTAGACTTAGGATCTAGTGTCGACGACGTGGGGGTTCAAGTCCCTTCATCCGCACCAATTGGAAAAGAAGGATTGCAAAGGTAAAACTTTGTAATCCTTCTTTATTTTGCCCGCAGATCTGGATGGTTAAAGTCCGATACGTTTAGAATAATAAAGAGTTAAACAATAATTGTGTTGTATATTTACCTGAGTTTGTTGCATTATTTAAGTAAATTTTGGTATTATTTATGATAAAGAAATGTAATTATAGTTACTACAAATTTTTTATTTAAGAAAAATTATTTATAGACATATGTGTGGTTAGTATTGGTACAATACAATATTTTTATAAAGCGATTTTTAATTGATAAATTTTTGTGAGGTAAAACATGGGAATGCTAATTGATGCATTTAATGCCACTTGGTACTTATGGGTATTAGTTATTTTAGTAAGTATAATCAAAATTTTTCTTCCCCAAATTAAAAGGATTTTTCGGTGAAAATTCGGTGAAAAGTCAGTTGCGTTTTTCTTTTCAAAGTTAAATCCTGAGAAATATAAAGTCATTAACAATATTATACTTCAAAATGGAAACCGTACAACTCAGATTGATCATGTAGTGGTTTCCAATTATGGAATATTTGTAATTGAGACCAAGAATTATAAAGGCTGGATTATAGGTAATGAGTTTGATGATTATTGGACACAGGTAATTTTCAAAAGAAAAGAAAAACTTTATAATCCCATAAAGCAAAATTATGGTCATATTCAGGCATTGAAAAATATTCTCAGTGAGTATGGCAATGTCAATTATATTTCTATTGTAGCTTTTACGACAAAAGCTGATTTGAAAATTAAATCGAAGACTGAAGTGGTATATACTGTTAATATACTGAAGACAATACGCAAATACAAAGATGAAACAATCTCCGATTCTGTTAAGGAAGAAATATATAAAAAGTTGATTTCGCAGAATATTGATAGCAAAGAGAATAGAAAAGCACATATTGATGCGAGACACAAAAACTTGGAAGAGCGAAACAGTAAAGTTTCTGACAACATATGTCCAAAGTGCGGAGGAATGCTGGTGTTGAAAAACGGAAAGTACGGGAAATTCAAAGGATGTAGTAATTATCCTAAATGCAGGTTTCTATCAAATAGAAAATTTGATAGAAAAATTGAAATTTATGGAGGGAGAATATGTCGAAAGCAAATATTACACCTCAGCAGAGGAAACTGGATATTGATATATGGATAATTGGACTGACTACTTTTGCTGTGTTTGCATTGTATTCAGTATTTTCACAGCAATTCATGTCTTTCGTTAAGAATGACAACGTACCGATACTTTTAAGATTGACGGTAATTGCAGCACTGCAATTTGGCGTTGCCGGTCTTGGAATTACTGCGGTATGTTTGATTCGCAGAGAAAGTTTTTTCAATTTCGGTCTAAAAAAAGATAATTTTTTAAAATCCGTTTTGGGAACAATAGGGTGTTATGCACCGCTTATTGTTTATGTTCTTGCTTCAGGACAGTTTGACGGGTACAGGCCGTTTTCGTCGGTTATACTTACAGATAAACTAATGGAAAGCGGAATCATTTTGAAAATAGTTGGAATGCTGATTGTAATAACAGTATGGGGTTTTTTCGAGGGATTTAATTATGTGGTTGTAAGCGAGAAGATAAGTCAAAGATATCCTTCAAAGCATAAACTGCTTGATTGGGGTGCTGTTGTATGTGCAGTGGTTTGCATTCTGGTTCATCCAATCAACATATCTTTATTGGGCATAGTAGAGATACTTGTTACGTTATTTGCTATATATGGTATGTTAATGGTTAAAAAGGTTACAGGAAATGCCTGGGGATGTATTTTTGCTTTTTTATTTATTTGGAATGCAATATAAGGCTTGATATAGGGCTTTAGATTATATCCGATTATCAAAACTTATTAATAAAATTTCCTAAAAGACTTGACAAAGAAAAGAAAAGATTTATAAAATATTATTAGCACTCACTACCATTGAGTGCTAATAAAGTATTAATATTCTGATAACTATAATGATATATTTATATCGAGTATATGTTATTAAAATTTTTCTCTAAATATTGGTGAGGTCTTGGAAAGCTTTTTTATTTGAGGAATGCTCAAAAAAATATTGAGGGTGTTGGACAAAGGAGTGGTTGTTATGGCAGAAAAATTTGTAACAAAGCTCACTGGTTCCGACAAACATTCCTACAGGGAGCTTTTTCACAGGAATCCCAACAATCCGATTCTTTCATCAAAAAATTGGCCCTATGCGGCAAATACCGTATTCAATCCTGCAGCAACCATGTACAAGGGCAAGGTATTGCTTTTGGCAAGGGTTGAGGATAGAAGAGGTTTTTCACATCTTACGAAAGCTGTCAGTGAGGATGGCATAAGTAATTGGATAATAGATGAAAAGCCTACTCTTGAGGCTGATCCTGAAAACTTTCCTGAAGAAAAATGGGGAATTGAAGACCCGAGAATTACCTGGGTGGAAGAGCTGGGTAAATATGCGGTGGTATATACTGCCTATTCAAAAGGCGGACCGCTGGTTTCAATGGCATTGACGGAAGACTTTGAAAAATTTGAAAAACTCGGATCAATAATGCCGCCGGAGGACAAAGATGCTGCATTATTCCCAAGAAAGATTAACGGTAAATGGCTGCTTATACATCGACCCATTACGGCGCATCATGGTCCGAGGGCACATATATGGATATCAAGATCCGATGACCTCAAGTATTGGGGAGAACACCAGATACTGATCGATGCCCGCCAGGGCGGTTGGTGGGATGCCAATAAAGTGGGATTGTGTACTCCACCTCTTGAAACTCCTGAAGGTTGGCTAATATTATATCACGGTGTAAGGCAGACAGCTGCCGGTTCAATATACAGGCTGGGACTCGCTCTTCTGGACCTTGAATGTCCGTGGAGAGTAACTCGCAGGAGCGATGAATGGGTATTTGGTCCCCGTGAGGTTTATGAAAGGGAAGGGGACGTGGACGATGTGGTATTCCCCTGTGGTTGGGTTCATGATGAAAAAACAGGAGAAATCAAGATGTATTATGGCGCTGCGGATACTTGTATTGCAATGGCAACTACAAATATCAAGGACTTGCTGGAATACATCAAAAAGTGTCCGGAACCGGTAATGGACGAAGATATCTAAAAAGCTATATTTTTAGCAGTTGAAATAAATATACTACAATCAAAATAAGCTTGGAGGTGTACATATGAAGGCATTGTTTTTAGCAGGTGGTTTTGGAACACGATTAAAACCGATTACAAACGACTTGCCTAAGCCAATGGTGCCGATTATGGGCAAGCCTCTACTTGAACGAAATATTGAAAATCTGAAAAGGCACGGTATTGATGAAATTGTGTTGAGTACATGCTATAAACCCTATAAAATTGAAAATCATTTTAAAGACGGTAAAAAATTCGGCGTAAAAATAAATTATATTTCTGAAGATATGCCGTTGGGTACGGCAGGCGCAATTAAGAATGCGGAAAGCTTTTTTGACGACACCTTCCTGGTGTTTAATGCAGATATATTGAGTGATATTGATATTTCCGACATGATACGTTTCCATAAAGAAAAACAGGCACTGGCGACAATTGCAGTAACTGAGGTTGACAATCCTTCAGCCTATGGGGTAATTGAACATGATGAAAACGGATTTATTACCGCATTTAAGGAAAAGCCCAAACCACATGAAAGCAATTCCAATTTGATTAATGCAGGAGTTTATATTTTTGAACCGCAGCTGTTGGACTATATACCCACAGGTAGGGCAGTTTCCATAGAAAGAGAAACCTATCCTCTGCTGCTTCAAGAGGGATTTAAAATAGCAGTTTATAACAAATGCTCTTACTGGCTTGACTTAGGTACACCTGAAAAATATCTCAAGGTTCACAAAGATATTCTGGAAGGAAATATACAGGTTGGAGATCATGACTTTACTGAAAATGAGCAGTGCATCAGTAAGTCGGCAAAGATAAGCAAAAACGTGAAAATAGTCGGGCCGGTGTATATAGGTGAAAATGTAGAAATCAGCTCATTTGCCGTTATAGGTCCGGGCACTGTACTATGTGACAATTCATCTATTGGCATAGGCGCAAAAGTGATAGGCAGCGTAGTTTGGGATAATGTCCATGTCGGAGACGGTGCTTCGGTAGTAAATTCGGTGGTTATGTCCAATTGCCGGATCGATAAAAACAGCAAGAAATATAATAGCGTTTTAACAGGAGATTTGAGCCATACGATTGCGGTATAGGCTTAACAAAGGAGGTTATAAAATGGTTTCAAACAGACAACGTAATGTTGCGTTTTTAAGTACTTACCCTCCAAGGGAATGCGGTCTTGCAACCTTTACCCAGGACCTTGTCAGGGAACTTGATAATGAAACAATTCTGAATAAACCAAAGGTTATAGCTGTCAGCAATGACAAGTACACTTATGGAGACAGGGTTATAATGGAGCTTTTGCAGCACGACATGGAAAGTTATATTGACACTGCAAAGGCCATTAACGATTCCGATATTGAACTTCTCGTTATAGAGCATGAATACGGCATATTCGGAGGAGAGTGGGGCGAGTATATACTTGATCTTGTAGAAAACTTGCAAATACCGTTTATCACTACATTGCACACTGTACTTCCGAATCCTTTGGATAAGCAAAAGGAAATATTGAAAGTGCTGGGAGAAAAAAGTGCGAAGGTTGTTACCATGGCCAAGAACACAAAACCTATTCTTGAAACGGTTTATAATATAGATCCGTCAAAGATAGAGGTTATACACCATGGGGTACCCTACAGGATTTTAGAGCCAAGGGAGAAGTTAAAGGAGAAACACGGATTTTCAGGAAAAACTGTTGTCAGCACTTTTGGACTTTTAAGTCCCGGAAAAGGTTTGGAATACGGAATAGAAGCCATTGCACAAGTGGCAAAAGAATATAAGAATATTGTTTATTTGATTCTTGGGCAAACTCATCCCTGTGTCAAAAAAGAGTCGGGAGAAGAATACAGGGAAAAGCTTGTGGAAATGGTAGAAAATTTGGGGATAAAGGAACATGTTAAGTTTGTGAACAAATATCTTACAAAGGATGAAATAATACATTATCTCCAGCTGTCGGATATTTACATGACACCTTACCTTGGAAAAGATCAGGCAGTCAGCGGTACTTTGGCTTATGCCGTAGGATATGGGAGGGTTATTGTATCAACACCGTACAGTTATGCGAAAGAAATGCTTGCTGAAGGAAGAGGTCTTTTGGCAGAATTTAATGATGCCTCTTCACTGGCAAAACAGATTAAGTATGTAATAGAAAATCCCGATGCAAAAGAAGAAATGGAAAGAAAGACCTTGAGTGTCGGCAGAACAATGATGTGGGGGAATGTTGCTAACCATTATACAAAGCTCTTTATAGATACACTGGAAGAACAGAAACTTGCGGGCAGCCAGGTGGTATAATGGTAAGCTCACGCTTAAAGAGGGCTTTGAAGGATGACCACATCTTCCGGATGACTGACGACACCGGAATGCTGCAGCATTCAAAGTTTTCTATTCCAGACCCCAGATTCGGGTATACTACTGATGACAATGCCAGGGCCCTAATTATGGCACTGATGCTGTATGAAAGATACAAAGATAAAAAATATCTTGACCTTGTTTATCGTTATACTTCCTTTCTGCTAAATGCACAGAATGAAAAGGGCAAGTTTAGGAATTTCATGAGCTTTGACAGGAAATGGCTTGAGGACGAGGGCTCAGAGGACTGTTTCGGCAGATGTATTTGGGCACTGTGCTTTGCCGTTTCCAATGAGTATACGCCTTTGGGAATAAAACACTGTTGTGCATATATGCTGGAAAAGGCAATGCCTCATATATCAAATCTCTATGCAGTAAGAGCAAAGGCATATTCAATAATTGGCCTTGCACATCTTGATGGAGAAGAGCCAAAAAGTCTCATTTATGAAACTGCCCGGTCTCTTTGCCGGGAATATGAAGAAAACAAGGATAGGGACTGGAAATGGTTTGAGGATATTGTGGCCTACTGCAATAACGTTCTTCCATGGTCCCTTATATCGGCTTACAGGATTACTAAAGAAAGAAAATTCCTTGATGTAGCCGAGGAAAGCTTGGAGTTCCTTGAGAGAGTGACTTTTAAGAATGGATACTTCAAACCGGTGGGATGTAAAGGATGGTTTTTAAAGGGAGAATCCCCGGCGGAATATGACGAACAGACAGTGGAAGCTTGTGAAGCGGTTTTGACTTACTGTGAAGCCTATGAGGCGACAGGGGATAAGAGATACCTGCAAAAGGCAAAGAGAAGCCATGCATGGTATGAAGGTGCCAATTCAAAGGGAATCAGGCTGATTGATAGTGAAACTGGAGGATGTTACGATGGTCTGACCCATGATGGAGTAAACTTGAACATGGGAGCAGAAAGCCTTGTTTCATATATAATATCGTATTTAAAAATATCGGATATTGATATATGAAAAAGGAGTGATGCAGCATAAGCAGAACAGAAAAAGTAAACAATAAAGCTGTTATAAATATATTAAAGCCGGAAATGAGCCGGTAAAATGGAAAAAGACTAAAGAACATTTGACGAAAATTTTAAAAACAGAGTAATGTAATAAAAGCTGTCAAACACGACAGGGGCAAACCTTGGCATGGGACAGCATTTAAAAGTCCAAGCCGCCAATTATGGAAAAGCCATTCCTTGAAAGGCTGCTGATGGGCTTAAAGCATGAATAAGTCAATGATGTGGTGAAAGCCACATGTCAAAAAATCCTATCATATTATAAACATTTCGAAAGGCGGCAGATTTGGACTGAATGTCAGTTTCATTGCACAAGTTTGCCGTTGGAAAGTGAAGAATAAAAAAGAAAGCTTTTATAAATATTTCTAAATTCTTATCTTATTTTAAATTCTTATTTCTTATCAAAACAGATTAAGTTAATTATTTATCTTTTAGGAAAGTGAAATTCAATTTTACCGGTGAAGGCTTACGGTTTAGGATGCCTCCGGCTGTCAAAAAGAATTGCCTTTCTTCAAGCACTGTTTTTAGCAAGATACCTTTATAGTACCGGTTATTGTCAATTAGCTTAAGTTTGCTTAATTAGACCGCCGTACCATAAAGGGTACTTTCAGTAAACTTATTAATGTAAAATAATACCTGAAAAAGTAAACGCTATTGTCACCTTCTATACTGGAGCAATCGAAAGATATGCACTAAAAATGCACTATTTATGGGACATGATTTGAAAGATATTGCTTGTAAACATTTGTGAAGTCAATTGATTATCAAACAGTAAAAGAGGTGATTATATGCTGTATCCGTATAAAATGATGCCTATATATAAGGACTACATTTGGGGAGGACATAATTTAAGGAAACTTGGAAAACCTGCACCGGAGGGAAAGGTGGCAGAAAGCTGGGAACTGTCGGCTATATCGGGAAGTGAAAGTATTATAGCCAATGGCCCGTTACAGGGAAAAACTTTGACAGAAGCAATAAAAAAATATGGCAAGTCAGTGCTTGGAGAAAAAATTGCATCGGATAAGACTAATTCAGCACTGCCGGTGCTTTTGAAATTCATCGACGCTAGTGACAGGATTTCCATACAGGTTCACCCCGATGATGATTATGCTTTAAAACATGAGCATGGAAAATTGGGGAAAACCGAAATGTGGTATATTATCGATGCAGAACCTGACGCAACAGTTATCCACGGTTTTATTGAAAACCATGACAAGGAAAAGATTCGTCAGGCCATTTTGGATGAGAAACATGACGGTTTGTATAGAGAGTTTAAAGTAAAAAAAGGTGATGTGGTTTTCATTCCGGCAGGTACAGTGCATGCATTAAACGGAGGAGTAGTCATAGCTGAAATCCAGCAGCATTCGGATCTTACCTACAGGCTGTTTGACTATAACAGGACTGATGCTGCAGGAAACAAAAGGCCTCTTCATATAAATAAAGCTTTGGATGTACTTAATTATAACAGCCGTAAAGCTTTATTCCATGGAATTTCCTTACCTTACGAGAAAGCAGGCATAAAGTATTTGGCTATCAGTGATTATTTCTGTGTCAAACTCATTGAGAGCAAAGGTGCGCCTGTTGAGATGACTACTACTGAAGAATCCTTTACAGCTTTCATGTTTATACAGGGTGAGGCGGAGATTATATCAAACGGTGAAAAAGTGCATGCCGGAGCCCTTGAAACTGTTCTTATACCTGCTTTTATGGGAAGTTATACACTTGACGGGGACTTTTCCGCTCTCCAGATTTTCATACCAAATTCGGTATATGAGGAATATAACTATTTAACGGAAATGGGCTTTTCGCACAATGACATAATAAACGGTGTAGCAGGAGCCGAGAACCTTTATGCTTCACTTAAGACAATAGCTTGAAGGTTCCTTTAAACATAAAAACATTTATGAAAAATGGAGGGATTTACTTATGACTTTATTACTGAATGCAACCGAAAGAAAAGAAAAGGCAAAAAAGGTAAGACGCCAAGGTTATGTACCCGGTAGTATGTATGGCCCGGGATTGGAAAGAAATATTGAAATTCAGATTAAAGAGAATGAAATAAACAAATTTCTAAAGAGCCATTCTATCGGGGCAAAGACAAAAATAAAGGTCAACGAAATGGAACAGTTGTGCGTTGTTAAGGATATTCAGTATGATGCTGTAAGTAATAAACCTATCCATATTGAGTTTTATGCTTCTTCTGAGGACCGTTTGGTAAAGTCGAAGGTGCCTATTAAGTTTAAAGGCAATGAAAGTCTTTCCAACAGAAATCTTGTGTTGAATATATTAAAAGATGAGGTTGAACTTCAGGGAAAATTGAAAGACTTGCCGGAATTTATCGAGGTGGATGTTTCCTCGTTGGATGACGGAAGCATAATTACAATGCGTGATATTGCCCTGCCTGAAGGCGTCAGACTGTTGTCCAGAGAAGATGAGACAGCGGCCAGTGTAACAGTGGCTTCAACATTAGCTTCTTAGAAAGCTTTATAAAGATAGCAAAAGAGGGAAATGAGTTCGAATTAATCCGAGCTCATTTCTTTTTTATTTGATTTTTGAATATTTAAAAATTTACATAATCAATGAGTTATAATATGTATTTACTTAATTAGTAGTTTTATACTGCTTTATATGATAAAATAACTATCGGAAATATCGTAATCAGAGTTTATTTTGCAGTATATTTTTGTTTCCTGGATAATAAAGAAGATTCATCTGCAATGGTAGTATTCAGCCAATATCAGGATTTTATCTATAATTAATATTTAAATATGAAATTAATAATAATTATTATAGAAATTAAAGAAAGGCGTTGTAAATTAATACGACTTACAAGGAGTTGGAAAAATGAAAAATGTAGTGATAACGGGAAGCACTCGTGGATTAGGCTTAGAGATGGCTAAAGAGTTTTTGAAGGAAGGTTGCAATGTAACTATTTCCGGTTCAAAACCTGAATCCTTTAATAAAGCGAAAGATGAGCTAAAGGATTTTGAAGACCGCTTTATTTATGTAACATGTAACGTAAGAAATATGGATGAAATAAAAAATCTATGGCAAAAGTCGGTTGAAAAGTGGGGAAAAGTCGATATATGGATAAATAACGCAGGACAGAATTGTCCCTATGAGTTTTTTTACGATACACCGGATGAGTATGTTGATATTGTTGTCGAAACAAATATAAAGGGTGTTATTTACGGTTCTAAGGTTGCTGCTGAGAATATGCTTAAACAGGGGTATGGACAAATTTGGAATATGGAAGGTTTAGGCTCGGATGGCAGAATTGTTGAGAAAACTCTTTTATACGCATCTTCAAAAGCAGCTATTACTTATTTTACTAAAGGACTGGCAAAAGAGTTAAAGAACTCTCCTGTAAAGGTTGGCAGGTTGTCACCCGGTATGATGCTTACAGATCTAATGGTAAAAACATCTACTGGGGAACCTTCATCAGTTAATCAGGATGCTCAATTTAAGAAAATTTTCAACATTCTTGGGGAAAGGCCTGAAACAGTTGCAAAGTTCCTTGTTCCAAGAATACTTAGTAATACAAAACAAGATGCTCATATAGTGTGGCTTACGAATTTTAAGGCAATGAAGAAATTTATGTTGGCACCTTTTAAAAAGGGTGAAGATTTAATAAAATGAGATTATAAATGATAGAAGTTTTTGATATGGAAATTTGTTAGGCTCTTCATTTTCTAAGTATTGAAGGGCTTTTTGCTTTATATAAAGTAGAATATTAATATGTTATGTGAATATTTGTTTTATTTTTGGAATTATTGTGTAATAACCCTTTGGATGGTATAATTATTATCAAAAATTTACATAATTTCATTTTTATATTATTTTATATTTAAATAAACCTGCTTTTTTATTATATTTTATTATCTGGGATAAAAAGTTAGATTTTCAATTATTATTGAATTAAGTGGGAATCTTGATTGAAAAGATATGTGAAAAATTGTAAACCGCTAAACTATATAAGCAAAATGGATATAATAGTGGAAAAACATAATCAAAAAATCTGTATTTTCTTGCCTGTGACGTTTTATTCAACATTAAGCATTTGTAAAATGGCTTGTTTTAATCTATATAGCCTTGATTTCAAAAGAACTGTAAAAAATTTATTGAAAAATATAAGACATTTTATAAAAAAATATATAACTGATATTGATTTTGAGATAGAATTTTTAGATAAATACACTAAAGTAATCAGCAATTATGAAGGTTTTATTATTGAAGGATGGATGGGAGATTTCGTCTTATAGGAAGTGAAAAAATTATTAGACTTATAATATAAGAATTCTCAATATTTGAGATGATTTGAGTTAATATAATGGTGGTGCAGCATTAAAAGAACGCAATAGAAAATTATTATAATTAGACGATATGAATTATTGCTTTATTGGGGGGACTATTATGAGTCAAATTGGAAATGCGATAAAGATGTATATTTTGTTGCAGGCCAGAGGAAAAATGAAGCTTAGCGAAATTGCAACAGCGCTAGAAGTTGATGAAAGACAGGTGAGAAGATATCGTGATCACTTAGAACAGGCAGGAATATATATTGACTCCGATAGGGGAAGATTTGGCGGATATAAGCTGCAGAACGATAATTTATTGCTAGGTCTTAACGTATTGGAGCAAGAGCTTTATTCACTTCAACTTGTCGAAAGATATCTTGCTGATATAAATCATATTGCAGCAAAAGATATTAGTATTCTTTTAGCTAAAATAAGTGTATTATGTGAAAAAGAAAAAGATCAAATTGATTTTAGCAATTACATGTCAAAAGAAACTATTTCAAATATAAACCTAAATGTGGAGAAAAAGAAGTTTTTGGATATACATGCTGCAGTACTTTCAAGAAATAAAATTAAAATAGATTACAATTCATTAAATTCCGGAAAATATACCAGAATAGTTCGACCTTATCACACATTGCAGTATAAGCAGGATTTGTATTTAATTGGTTTTTGTGAACTGAAGAAAGAAATTCGTGATTTTAAAATTTCGAGAATAGAAAACTATGAAGTATTAGATGAGAAATTTTCTAAAGATGAAAGCTTTGATCCGGAAAAGTTCATGGAAAACTGTTTTGGTATCTACAAGGATAACGAGTATGATGTTAAGCTTAAAATATTGCACCCTATGTCACAGATTATTAAGGAAAAAATATGGGTAAAAAACCAGGTCATAACTGAAAGTGACAATAGATCTATAATCTTTAAGGCAAGAATGAGGGGTCTTACAGAAATAAAAACCTGGATATTAGGTATGGGATCTAATGTAATAGTGTTGGAGCCGCAAGAAATTATTGAAGAAATAAAGAATGAAATAAATAAAATGAAAAATTTATATATGTCATGATGAATTCTGATTTAGATATACAAAACATAAGTTATGATTTAACTATGCAGAGTGTAAATGATTTTGTTATGGTTGTTCGGCTAAAAATGCAGCAAGTAAAGCTAAAATGCGAATTTAAGTTGACAAATTTTAGGATTTAAATAAAATTAGAAAGTAAAATAAAATATGCCAAAACTATGTGGGATGTAAAGAATAATGAAACATATATTCGGAGGTTTATCGTTTTTTTATTGTACTTTAACTATGTGGGATGTAAATTTTAGAATTTATTCCGGAGTAAATTCGTCTGAAAAATCATTTCTGTTAAAATTTTAAAATAATGATATTGCAAGGTAAATACAATTGGATAATTGTAAAGATACAATTAACCTTTCTTTTTAAAATCAAAAGCATTGAATTTTCAAAAATAATTTAAATTTTTTTCATTGGACAAAGGAGCATATAAATCCCTTAGTGTTTATGAAAAATTTAGAGATACTACACTGGTTAATGAGATTTAAAATAAAATGATAGAAATGAGAAATGCTGCATTAGAACTTTACAAAATGGTTGAAGACTTATTAGGGAGGTAAACTTATGGTTTGGCAAGATATTTTTCTAAGTAGAATGTTTTCAAAGGATAAATTGATATTAGCAATATCAAAAGCTTTTAATGTTGATAAAAGAAAAGTTAAGTTGATTAAAGATATTGAGGAAATCATTCAAACCGATGGAGCTGGTGTTGTTTGTCAGACATATAAACATAATACTGATTATCCGTTAAGATTATCATTTTATATTATTGATGAAGATTTACTTCCGAAAGAGGATCAAGCTACTGTAAAGCTATTAAGTAGGGAATTGGAATGTGATATTTTAATGTCAGATAATTCGGTTAATCCATTTACAATGTTACATATCAGCTGTGATGGAAATGTTGAACAAATAAGTATTGATATTGAAAAATTTGAGGACTTTGAAGAATTCTATTTAGAATAAATAATTATACAGATTAGCTGTGAATTTGACTTTATATTATCAAAATACAATAGCTGTTAATGAATAAGCTTGACTTAAAACTCATTAAACGTATTTTATTATAAATTACAGTAAAAAATGTTCTATAATAGATGAGTGATATTAATAATGAGGAGAGCTAAATTAGTATGTTTAGCATAACTGTTACCTGATCTTTGTGATTAATATAAATCTTATGAATAAAGATGTTTACTTTTTCTAAAGTTCAGAATTGATAGGATTGAAAAACGTTTGTTAATTTCTATATTTTTTTATATAATCCCGCCATAGCGGTATTTTTTATTCCAAGAATAAAAAACATTTATATAAAGTAAATGTTACGTAAATTATAAAACAAATATCAGTAATAAATAGCATTTTTTGGTATAAAAAATATCTTATTGTAATACTTTGCATATGAAATGTAAATGTATAAGTTTCCTTATTAGGGTTGACTTTTGAAAAAAAACAGTGATATTATTTAGATGTTTGAAATAATAAAAAAATATAACATATATAGAATAAAAATCTATTAAAACATATTTATTAATAGCTAAATACAAAATTGAAACAGCAATAAAAACATGATTTTTATTCCGTTGCTTGTCGAGGATATTTATCTATGCCTGTTCGTGTGCAATTTTGCGAAAATAAAGCTAGGATTTGTGTTTAAGATCTAATGCTTTCTCATTAAAATAGGTGAAATTGTAAAAAAGATAAAAAAAGATATAAAAAAAGTAAAAAAAATATATATGCGCCATGATATGTCCAGATTAGGATATATAATGTAGTTATAGGAAGGAGGTGACAAAAGTGAGGTTAAAATGTGATTTTAAAGTAGACAGGCTTCCGATTTCTCATAATATGATGTTTGTCAGCTTAATAAAGGAAGCTTTAAAAAAATCTAACCCTGATTATTATGATAAACTTTATAATTTTAATGGAAAATCAAACAAACAGAGCAAAAACTTTTGTTTTGCTACAAGGATGAAAGGATATGACATTGATGGAGATATAGCAAACATTAAAGATGGCATTTCATTATTTATAAGTTCTCCAGACGCAGAATTTATTCTTTATTTATATAATGGACTCTTAAAAACCAATGAATTTAAATATAAAGATTTCAAAGTCAAAAGAGAACGTATTTCTATGCTGAAAGAAAAATCTTTAAATTCCCGGGAAGCAATATTTAAAACTTTATCTCCAATATGTATTAAAAATAATAAGAATTATTTTTTGAAAATTGATGATGAAACATATGAGGATGAGTTGAATTATATTGCTGGAAAAGTTCTTGAAAACTATAGAGGAAGAGGATTAGAAGAAAGGCTTAGTTTTCAAAGCATTAAAATGAAAAATGTAGTTGTAAAGCAAGACATAAGGGAGTTTGAAGAAAAGTCCGGTAGAAATTATTTGTATGTAAATTCTTATGAGGGGATTTTTAAACTGAGTGGGAATGTTGAAGACTTAAAGGATTTACTTTCTTTAGGACTAGGTTTTAAAAGAAATCAAGGTTTTGGAATGCTTGAATTAGTTTATTAGACAGGAGGTGAGATATTGAGTTTTATTAAAATTCAGCTTTCTGATTGGCTTTATAATGCCGGAGTTATTGGGTTGGTCAATATTTTAAAACATGCAAATGACCAAGTTGATATCAATGGACAGGAAGTAACAATAAAGACTAATGTTTTAGCGAACTTTGAAGCAAAGTACTATAAATACTTTGTTGATACATATGGAAAAACAATGACCTTTACAAAATTAATTAATAGGATAGACAAATTGCTTAATATAGAATTGGATGAATCTAAGGAAAAAGAAATAGGAGATGATATTGATTTTATTAAATCAAAAGTAAGCAATAACTCGGCTTATAAAGGGATAAAAGATAAAATAGATCTAAAAAAACTGGAAAAGCCAAGCAAAAAAGTAACATCAATAAATAAAGAAATATTGGAAGAATTGAAATATCTATTGTTAGAGAATAAAAAAGAAATATTGAAATCGGAATGCATTGGTTATTATGACCAGAAATCTAAAACCAGTAAAGCACCGAATGCAATAATTGACAAGTATATCAATACAAATATGTTAGATGTAGGATTAGGTGTTAATGAAGTAAAAGAGTATTTATCAAATGAAGAAAAATTAAACTTCTCTTGTTTTCAGTGTGGAAGGGGAATACAAAAGATTGATAAGGGATTGAGTTTTCTAAATAGAATGTTTTTTGACACAGCAAGAAAGACATCACATGTTTGGAATTTTGTCAGCGATATAGATATATGTCCTATATGCAAAATTGTATACTATTGTGTACCTGCCGGATTTACAACAGTATTTGGAAATGGAATATTTGTAAATTATAACCAAAGTGTAGAAAGAGCTGAAAAAATTAACCTAAATATAAGGCACGAGATTTTGCATAGTGATGAATCTAAAAGAATATATAATGCATTTGGAACAATGATACGGTCTTTACATGAAAAAATTAATGATAGTAAAAAGTATGACCTGGCAGATATTCAAATTGTCCGTTGTGAAGATGATAAATATAAATTTAATCTTCTCTCCAAAAACGTCCTTTATGCATTGTATGATTCTAGAGACGAACTTAATAGTCTGTTAAATACCGGCTTTCAAGAAGTGAATACCTATTTTAGGATATATGATGAAGTAATGAAAAACTTATTGAATAATGTAAACCTGTTTATTCTTATTCATAAAGTTTTAGTGATTAAAATATCAAGTCCTAAAGATGCAAAGTATAATGAAAGCCATATAAGGAACTTGATAAAAATAAACTTTAAATATATGAAAGGAGTTGGGTATATGGAAAGCACGGAAAAAGATATCGTTAAGATTTCAAGTAGTGCGGGTTACTACTTGCGGGAAGCATATAAATCCAAAAATTCTGAAAATAAACTAAATGGTATATGTTACAGACTATTAAATGCTTTAAAAACAAGTAATAAAAGTATGTTTATGGATACAATTTTGAATTGTTATTTATATACAAATAAACCAGTACCAACATTTATCACTGAATGCTTAAAAGATGATAACGTTTTTAAAACAATAGGGTATGCTTTTGTCACAGGTCTTATAGATGGCAATAAAAACGAAAATACTGATGGAGGGGATAATTAATGATAAAATCAATGAAGCCAAAAGGATTAATAATATCGATGATATTTGAAGCAGAGAGTGCAAATTATGGAGAAGGAATTGGTAATGTAGCTTCTTTGAAGAAAATGGCAAGGGGAAATGGAGACCAATATACCTACATATCGAGACAAGCACTACGTTATAATATTATTGAGCAATTGAATGAACCAATTGCTGAAGTAAAAGCTGAAGGAAGTGGAGATAAAAAGGTTATACAGTTTGCACCCGATGCTACAATTAAAGATTATCCTGAGATTGATTTCTTTGGTTATATGAAAACGAAAAAAGGTGAAGGTAGTGCAACTAGAACTGCGAAAGTAAGATTATCTAATGCAATTTCTCTAGAGACTTTTAAAGGTGATTTGGATTTCTTAACTAACAAAGGGCTTGCAGATAGATTAAATGAAAATATGAATATTGCCCAATCAGAAATCCACCGTTCTTATTATAGATATACTGTTACAGCAGATCTCGAGCAGATAGGTATTGATGAAGGAGATAATATCTTTTTAGAAAACTCTGAAAAAGCAAGAAGAGTAAATAAACTTTTGGATACAATTTCACTTTTATATAGGGATATAAGAGGAAGAAGGGAAGATTTGAAACCGCTATTCGCTATAGGCGGAGTATATGATGTGAAAAATCCAATTTTTCAAAATGCTCTAGAAGTAAAAGATAACCGGTTGATTGTGTCTACAATTGAAGGTGTGCTATTTGATTCTATTAAGAAGGATACTTTTTGTGGACTCATTGAGGGAAAGTTTAGCAATGATGGAGAGATAAAAGAAAAATTGAATGCTGTTTCAATGCCTGAATTTTTTAATATTTTAAAAAGAAAGGTCAGCGAATATTATGAAAGCTGTTAGATTAAAACTTACTCAAGAACTTGTAAATTATAAAGTACCAACTAGTTTTCAATTAAAAGAAACATATCCTCTTCCTCCGTATTCAACAATCAGTGGTATGGTGCACTCACTTTGTGGTTATAAAGAGTATCATCCACTGAAAATAAGTGTTCAGGGTAAGTATTTATCAAAAGTAAATGACTTATATACCCGGTATGAGTTTAGACCAGGTATGCCGTTTGAAGCAGGAAGACATCAGTTAGAAGTAAATGGTTTTGGAATTAGCAGGGGAGTTGCTACGTGTGAACTATTAACCGAAGTAGAATTATTAATCCATATTATTCCGGAAGAACAGTCAATAATTCACGAAATAGAAAATGCTTTTAAATTCCCACCTGAATTTCCTTCACTTGGAAGAAGAGAGGATCTAGTTATTATAAATGAAGTAAAGGTTGTAGATGTAAACGAAAAAGTTTTGGAAGATTATATAGAGCTTGATAAAAATTACTCTGCTTATATTCCTGAAAAAATGCTTAGCAACGACTCGATTAAAATTAGTGGGTTTGCAGGATTAGAATGTGGAACTAGATACAATATCAATAAATGTTATGAGAAAGTAAATTATGGAACGAAAAAAAATCCTAAAATTTTTAGAAAGTGGGAAAAAGTTCGAGTTGTTTATTCTTCAAGAATATCTGCAATTGAGGATGAAAGTATTCTTATTGATGAAGATGGTAATATAGTATTTGCAATTTAAGAATGGGGGGGTTAGATGAATAAATACCTTGCAAAATCAGATCCAGAAGAAACAATACAGCAACATACTGATAAATTACTTAAAAACTTGGAGCTTATAAAAAGCATTTATCCTGATTTGGATATAAATTGGCAGCTCTTAAGAGTTGCCAGTTTATATCATGATTTAGGTAAAATGAATCTAAAGTTCCAAAGTAAAATAAATGGTGGTAAGAAGTATTCAGATGAAGTTGCACATAACTTATTAAGCCTGGCCTTTTTAGACAAAAATGAATTAAAAAAACAGTTTAGTGAACAAGAAATAAAAATTCTTGCCCATGCAATAGCTTATCATCACGAAAGAGGGGATTATGAAGCATCTAATTACAATGAAGAAGTAGAAGCACTAAAAGCAGAAGCAGAAAAATTTGTGTATGATAAAGTAAAAATTACTACAATTAAAAAAATAAGCCCTAAGTATTTTTCGAATGACAGAATTTATGAAAACTCAGGTTGTTTTTTTGACTATGTAAAAATTAAGGGATTATTAAACAGACTAGATTATGCAGCAAGTGCGGATATTGATGTAGAAATCAAGAATGATTTTATGTGTGAGAAGCTCGAAAATTTAAAATATAATTGGAATGAATTACAAAGGTATATGATTGAAAATCGTGAAAAGAATGTTGTTGTAGTTGCGCAGACAGGTATGGGAAAAACTGAAGCCGGGCTTTTGTGGATAGGCAATAATAAAGGTTTTTTTACATTACCTTTAAAAACTGCAATAAATAATATCTATAAAAGGTTTACAGAAAAAATTGTTGGTATTGAGAATAAGGAGCTAATAGGTCTTTTACATTCAGATACATATAGCAAATATATTGAAAATGCTACTGATGATGAAGATATTGATGAATACTTTACTAAAACTAAACAATTGTCATTGCCTATAACAGTGTGTACATTAGATCAATTGTTTGATTTTGTGTTTAAATATAAAGGATTTGAGATTAAACTTGCTACACTGAGTTATTCCAAAATTGTTATTGATGAGGTGCAAATGTATTCTCCAGATTTACTTGCATATCTAATTATAGGTTTATCCTATATATCAAAAATCGGTGGTAAATTTGCAATTCTTACAGCAACTTTACCAGGAATAGTAACAGATCTTTTAAAAGAACAATTAAGAAATACAGGAGTTTCCTTCGAGCAACCAAAACCATTTATAAATGACCAATTTATAAGACATAGTATAAAAATAATAGACGAATCAATAAATTCGTCCAACATTATTGAAAAGTACGATGGTAATAATAAAATATTAGTTATTTGTAATACGGTAAAGACAGCACAAAAAATTTATGATGAATTAAAGAATGACGAGGAGTTTAGCCAAAAGTGCAAAAATATTAATTTGTTTCACAGTAGATTTATAAAGAAAGACAGGAAAGAGAAGGAAGACGAGATAGTCAGATTTGGTAAAGCAGATTGCAATGAGTCTGGAATATGGATAACAACGCAGGTGGTTGAAGCTTCACTTGATATTGATTTTGATATTCTCTTCACTGAGTTATCTGATATAAATGGACTTTTCCAAAGGATGGGAAGATGTTATAGAAACAGAGTTTGGGATAAAGAAGGATATAATTGTTACGTTTTTATTGGAGGAAATAAAAAATGCAGTGGTGTAGGAGAATTCATCGATGAGAAAATATTTGAATTTTCTAAAGAGGAGCTTAAGAATATAGATGGCATAATGACAGAAACGGAAAAGCAAAAAATGATAGAGAAAGTCTATAATACTGATAAATTAAAGGACACTGATTACTACAATAAAGTTCTAAAGAATATTGAATATGTCCAATCATTTAATGGCTATGAAAAAAATAAAGAAGAAGTTAAGAAAATGTTTAGAAATATTTGTAACATAACTATACTCCCATCTTGTGTTTACGATGCAAATAAAACTGAAATTGATAATCTTGTTTCAAAAATTCAAAATGAGAGTGATAAGAAAGAACGAAGAAAATTGATAGATGATTTAAATGGATTTACTTTAGATGTTAATTATTATGAGGTAGAAAAAGAACCGTATTCAGTTTTGAGAATATCAAAGCATATGGAAATTCCTATTTATGAAAATTTTGAATATGACAATTGCCTTGGACTAAGAAGAAAAAGTAAAAATCAATCTGATGATTTTAAGGTCAATAGTAGTATTTTATAAAAGTTGTAAAGGTGGTGCTAATGAGTATTGATTTTGAGGACTATAAAACCCAAGGAGTGAAAGTAAATTACTATTACATATGTAAAAGAAAACTATGGCTTTATTCAAAGGGAATAAAGATGGAGCAATTGAGCGATAGGGTACTTAGTGGCAAAGTGCTTCATGAGACAGCTTATTCAAGACAGAAATCTAGAGAAATATTAATAGACGATTTACTAAAACTTGATTTTGTGGAGGGTGATTTTGTTCGAGAGATAAAACTAACTAGTAAAATGCAGGACTCGGATAAAATGCAGCTTTTGTATTATCTATATTATTTAAAGAAGAAAGGGATTGAGAAAAAGGGGATTTTAAACTATGTAAAAGAAAAGAAACAGGAAGTTATAGAACTAAATGAAGGGGATGAAACAGAAATAGAAAAAGCACTTGTTGAAATAAAGACTATTTGTAATATGGAAAAGCCTCCTCCATTAGAAAAGAAGCCTATATGTAAAAAATGTGCTTATTATGAATTTTGCTTTGTAAAGGAGGTAGATGGTGATTTAGATGAATAGAGAGTACTATGTTTTGAATAATGGCAGGTTTAAGAGAAAGGAAAATACTATTTATTTTGTAGATAATACTGACTTAAGTAGAGCACTTCCGATTGAGCAAATTGACTGCCTTCATATTTTTGGTGAAGTAGATTTAAATACAAAATTCTTAAACTATATATCAGAATACTCGATATTATTGCATTTCTACAATTATTACGGTTTTTATTCAGGTTCGTTTTATCCAAGGAAAAAGAATATTTCCGGTTTATTGACAGTAAAGCAATCTCAGCATTATGTTGATAAGGAAAAGAGACTATATCTTGCCAAATGTTTTGTCCAAAGTGCTAAATATCATATAATAAGAAATCTTAAGAATTATAAGGAAATTACAGATGATATATATATGGACTTAGAAAAAGAGACTATAAATGATGCAGCAGAAATCGATGAGCTAATGGGTATGGAAGGAAGAATTAGGAACACTTACTATAAAGCTTTTAATTTATTTCTAAAACATGGTTTTCAAATGAACAAAAGAGAGAAGCGCCCCCCTACCGATCCAATAAATGCACTTATATCTTTTGGTAATAGTCTCATGTATACAACGGTCTTAGGACAAATCTATCATACACAGTTAGATCCATCTATAAGTTATTTGCATGAACCTTCGACTAAAAGATTTTCGCTTAGTCTAGATTTATCAGAAATTTTTAAGCCATTAATTGTTGACCCGGTAATATTTAATCTTATAAATAACAGAATTATAAATAAAGATGATTTCAGTACAAAAGACGGAATCTGTATGTTAAATGACTCTGGAAGAAGAAAGTTTATTACTGAATATGAAAAAAAGCTTGCAGTTACTATCCGGCATAGAAAGCTTAATAGAAATGTCTCTTATAAGAGTTTTATCAGGCTTGAATGTTATAAGCTTATCAAATATTTTATTGATGATGAAATATATAAACCCTTGAAAGCGTGGTGGTAGATATTTTTGTTGTATTGACATATGATGTTGAAGTTAAGAAAGTTAATAAAGTAAGAAAGTTACTAAAAAAATATTTAATTTGGACACAAAATTCAGTTTTTGAGGGAGAGATTACAGAGGGCAAGTTGCAGAAATGTATTGGACAGATTGGTAAAATTATTGACAAAAATGAGGATTCAATATATATCTATGTAGTAGAAATTCCAAAAAATATTAATAAAATTAAAATTGGAAAAGAAAAAGCTTTAGATGAATTAATATTATAATTTTGCAGCAAACCGGATTTTTATAAAATTTACTTGTAGCATTTTAAAATCAGATGCTAGGAAGCATATTTGAGTTTTTTATGAAAACATTATTGGAAGATTACTGCAGTTTTATTTGATTTCAAGGCTCATGAATCCTATAAAAAAGGGATAAAATAGAGCTTTTTAGAATTGTTGAAAATGGGGTTGTTCTTTAACTATGTGGGATGTAAA
>AMZC01000358.1_pt1 | contig 22078 bp, 22 predicted proteins | sample 948551 | NCBI WGS metagenome assembly AMZC01 (sample SAMN01120625, study PRJNA171369) | bioreactor sludge metagenome | biome: sludge; isolation source: anaerobic thermophilic cellulolytic sludge from lab reactor | place: China: Hong Kong, Shek Wu Hui wastewater treatment plant | collected... | reverse complement strand
TTCAGTGGTTTCGGACGGTTCTCTGTTCTAGAAAGATGATACTCTTTTTGTGCTGCAAATCAACCGGTTTAAATCTATTTGCTGATACTTTATAAGTAATTAACGTGCTAAATAAGTGGGGTATTATTCCAATTATTAGTTTCGGAATTAGTCTTATGAGCAATATTCTATGGAAGATTTTGAATATTTCAAGATTTATGGTATAGTGTTCTAAAAGCTTGCTATGTCCTGTAATGTGTATTACCCGTTAAATGGAGTGTTTTTATGGAATTATCCGAACCACCTATGGAGCGTAGATTATTTTTTTCAGTATTTCGGTTTATAATAGAGCTGAGGTGAATACAATGGATTCAAAAAGAAGAAAAGAACTTTTGGAAGCCTACAAACACAGACATCCTGAAATGGGCGTAATTTCTTACCGTTGTAAAGAAACCGGTGAGGTGTTTTTAGGCATCTCGAAAGATACAAAATCGGATTTCAACAGTACTAATATGAAATTGGCATTGAATATACATCCAAATAAACGATTACAGGAACTTTGGAATAAATATGGAGAAGAAGGATTTGAGTTATCGGTGGCTAAAGTTTTAAAGTATGAGGATCCACAAGAAGACCATACACAAGAATTGGAAAAATTGAGAGAGCAATGCTTAGCTGCCGATCCGAAGGCAAGTAAGATATGGCGATAAATGAAAACCTCGTTTGATTTAAGGCTTGAATTTTTAAATTGAAATAGACGGCCGATTATAGGAAATAGGAAAAAGACAAAAATGAAGAGGTCGATTTCAACGGGGTTTTGGATAATGAGCTTGTTTTAGTATTGGTTGTGCCGATATTTCCGGTAGAGTCTGCATTAAAAAAAGAATTTTGACGACAATGAAAACAGAAGGTAGAAAGCTTTCCGGAGTGATATTGTGAAGATACTTTTTATAAATTTGCCGTATTACGGTCATTTTATACCGACAATCGGGCTTGTACATGAACTTATTAAACAGGGATGCGAAGTAACATATTTAATGCCCTTTGACTGGAAAGAACGGGTTTGTGAAAGCGGTGCAGATTTTTCAGGGTATGAGAATCATCGAAAGCTTTCTGAACAGATAAAAAATGCCTATGCTGCGGCGGATAAAATAGCAGAAAATTACGATATTATCATCTATGAACAGTTTTTCTTTCTTGGGAAACACCTTGCAGAAAAGCATAGGAAGCCCGCAGTTAGAATTTTTACATCCCTTGCAACTAATGAAAAACTCATGAGGGAATTCATATCCGCAGGAGGAGCTCTGGGAATATTCAAGTATAAGTGGATCTGTAAGCTTTGGACGAACGATATCGCAAAAGGGATTCCGATGAAAACCGATTGTTGGTTAGATGAAATTATTCAAAATCCTCCTGCGTTAAATCTAGTGTATACATTAAAAGAGTTTCAGCCCTATGCCGAAGACTTCCCGGAAGAACAGTATAAATTTCTAGGAGCATCTGTCTACGATAGAAAAGAGCAAAAAATTGATTTTAAAAAGGCCAATAGACCGGTAATTTATATTTCGCTAGGTACGGTTGTAAAGGGTGCAGTATCATTTTTCAATAAATGTATAGAAGCGTTTAGGAATGAACAGGTAGAGGTCATTATATCTGCCGGGAGAAGTTTTCCAATCCATAAACTTAAAGAAATTCCGGAGAATATTAAAGTCTATGATGTAGTTCCACAATTGTCGGTGCTGAAACAGGCAGATGTTTTCATTACTCACGGAGGAATGAACAGCATTTCCGAGGCCCTTGTTCATGGAGTGCCAATGGTTGTAATTCCGTTTATTGCTGACCAGCCTACAAATGCAAGACGTATTGAAGAACTGGGGTTAGGAAGGAAGCTGGATTATCGATCGATTGACAGCGAATTATTGAGAAATACTGTTTTGTCGGTTATGAAGGATGAAAATATATCGGATAATGTGTCAAGAATTCAAAGAAAAATGCTTGATGCACCGGGGAATCGAGGCGGTGCTGCTATGATTATCGATTATTATAAAAAGAATAGAAGGTAATTTGCTTATTGAATAATAGTCAAACCAACCGCTAGAAAGGAAATTCCAATGAGAGTGCGAGAAGACAGTATTAAAATAGGGAATACAGAGATTGATTATGTTTCTTTCGGAAGGGGTACCCAACCGTTGGTTTTGATTCCTGGACTTAGCTTAAGAGATGTAAAGGGTTCCGGTACTCTTTTGGCATATATGTATCGTATGTTTTCAAAGGATTACAAAGTGTTCTGTATCGACAAGAAACGAATTATTCCCATTGACTATACCGTCGAAGAAATAGCTGAGGATTATTCGATGGCATTGCGTGCTTTAAATATTGAAAAAGCATGTATACTCGGCATATCTCAAGGAGGAATGATAGCTCAGTATTTGGCACTAAACCATTCGGAGCTGGTCCAAAAACTTGTACTGGGAGTTACTTTGTCAAGAAATAATGAAACTGTAATATCATGCATAAATGAATGGATTCATATGGCAGAAAGCGGTAACTTCAAGGCATTGGGTATTGATATTTTAAGAAAGACTTATTCTGAAGAATATATTAAGAAATATGCATGGCTTTTTCCGATTTTATCAAAAATAATGAAGCCAGAGAATTCTGAACGATTTATTGCATTAGCCAAGTCCTGCTTAACCTGCAATACTTATGATAGGCTTGAAGAAATCAAATGCCCGGTGTATGTTATCGGCGGATGTAAAGATAAAGTAGTAACCGGTGAGGCTTCCTATGAGATAGCAAGTAAGATAGGCTGTTCAATTTATATGTATGAAAATTTGGGTCATGCTGCATATGATGAGGCAAAGGATTTTAACAAACGAGTATATGATTTTTTCCGAAATTGAGAAATAATTTAAAGATAATCACATATTTGATTTTTCCCTTGATATCCATATCAACTTCCTCAAATCATGATTAAAACAACATTTTATATTCAACTGATTATTTCATGGTGAAATCAGTACCATTATGAAACCGTAATACATCCATTTAAGACTGATGCCGTTTGAGCTGTACCTCAAAGAAGTATCCCTGAGCGATACTGTGTGGTCCGGTGAAATTTAGCAATGATACAGTAGTACCATATCCGATTGCATATTTATCAATACAAAAGTGACCTTTAATATCTGCTTTGACGCCTACATTTCCTTAAAAATAGTTAAATCATTAATGTATAGGTATTGAATTTAAATAGAGTAAAATACTACCAGTTTAATTGAAAAGGGATTTTTTACACGGGATCCTTATGATCAAGTTTTTTATATCATTGATTTTTAAACATTACTATATTTTCCATCAATCGCCTTTTAATACGTTCTGAATTTTAGTATATCAATTTCAGTGATATTATAAAGGGCGAAGACAAGAAGTGTGCGATTAAGCTATTATTTTACATACAGTGTAGAATTTTTATTTATTTAGTGATAGTATTATAATACACATTTTTTGAATTTTTTAGGAGTATAATTTATGAAGTTGAATAACATCTACCTAATACTAGGGATAGTGCTTTCAATTTGCTCTAAAATGTTACAGTTTCGATTTAAATCCTTATGGGGGAATATATTAATCCTTCCTTCCGCTGTATTTTTTGTATTGGCAGTGTTATTGTACATACCGAAATATAGAGGATTTTTGTATAATCCTATGACAAGTAAAGATGCAAAAATTTTTGCTGTGCTTTGTTGTCTGGCTGTTTTGTCTTTTCAATTGTTTACAATGGTTACCTTTGGAAAAAGACTTAGGTGGGGCGTGATTTTCTTATTGCCTTTTATTGTTTTTGGCGGTTTAGGCATTTTTTATTGGATGGTTTTGCTCAAATCCGTATAGATTTTTACGACTTCCCTCATACTGTAGACTTGGTATTTTGCGGCTCAGTGGAGTACAATGAAGATTAAAATATACATAGGAGAAATTAAGGAGATATACGATGAAGACGCTGTTTGTATCGGATCTGGATGGAACACTATTGAGAAGTGATGAAACTTTATCGCAATTTACTATTGATACAATTAATGAGTTGATGAAAAAAGGCATGCTTTTTTCCTATGCTACGGCTCGCTCTTTGGTAACAACAAAGAAAGTGACCAAAGGACTAAATTCTCATATTCCACTTATTGTATATAACGGAACCTTTGTTATGGATAATGAAACTGAGGAAATTTTGATTGCAAACTATTTTGATGATGGGATAAAAGATGTAATTTTTGATTTAATAAAAGAAAACATCTATCCGATAGTATATTCTTTTATTGATGGAGTTGAAAAATTTTCGTATATTCCCGAAAAGTGCTCAGAAGGGATGAAGGCTTTTCTTGACACAAGAAAAGGCGACAAGAGAACTAATGAAGTTGAAACAGTAGAAGACTTAACTTTGGGAAAGTGCTTCTATATCACATGTATTGATGAACCGGAGAAATTAAAGCCGCTCTCTGAAAAATACAAGGACAAATATCGCGTAATATACTCAAAGGATGTTTATTCTGAGTATCAGTGGCTAGAAATTATGCCTAAGTCTGCATCTAAAGCAAATGCTATTTTGCAATTGAAGGAAAAGTTAGGGTGTGACAGAATTGTGTCCTTCGGAGACGGAGCAAATGACATTGACATGTTTAAGATTTCGGATGAGGCCTATGCGGTGGGTAATGCAATTGATGAATTAAAAAATATTGCCACCGGGGTGATAGAAAGCAATAATGACGATGGCGTGGCAAAATGGCTCAATGAGAACATAAAAGGCTTTATTGGAATTGGAGAATGACGGATGAAAAAAAGGTATGGTGCACTCTTAATAATATCGCTTCTAATAATTATGATATTTTCTTTTATTCAAACACCAAGTTTAGGTGAAGAAAAAGAGCTTGATGAAGTGATTGAAAAATATATAAAAACATACAAAATACCGGGAATTGAGGTGGCAGTAGCTAAAGGCGATAAAATCATCTACTCAAAAGGATTTGGCATTACTCCGGAAGGTACGGAAGTAACTGCGGATACCCCAATGTACATTGGCTCGGTGAGCAAAAGTTTTACTGCTCTTGCTGTAATGCAATTAGTAGAGAACGGTAAGATTGACTTGGATTCACCGGTAATAGATTATTTGCCTTGGTTTAAAGTGAAGGGATTTGATGCTTCTCGCATAAAAGTAAGGCATCTTCTGAATCATACAAGTGGACTGTCAGAAGAAACTTATTTTCCGGAGCTGCCGGTGGATACATCATTAGAAGAGGCTGTCAGAAATCTGGCAGAGGCAGAGCTTGTAGAAGAACCGGGAAAAGAATTCAACTATTTTAATCCGAACTATCAGGTACTGGGGTTAATAATTGAGAAGGTGTCAGGAATTAGTTATGATGAATATGTAAAAAAGCATATTCTAGAGCCGCTATCTATGAAAAATACTTATTTAAATAAAGAAGAAATAGAAAAAAAGGTGACGAAAGGTTACAGTTCTTTTTTTGGATTTCCTTTTATAAAAAAAGAACCCTTTAGACCCTATGGACTGCCGGAAGGTTATATTGTTTCAACGGCGAATGACATGATACTGTTCCTTCAGGCACATAGCAATTTAGACTCTAATCAAAAGATACTTTCACAGGATGGCTTTAAGCAATTGTAAACCCCTGATTCTGAAGTAAAGTCAAACTATGCTATGGGATGGCAGAGAATTAAAAGTTCAAAAGGTTATACTGTAATATATAATGGCGGAGACCTTGATACATATCATTCAGATGTTATGATAATACCTGAAAAAGGATATAGTATAGTTATCATGACAAACCAGAATAGTTTTATAAATCAATCCGTTGTCTATGATTCACTTAGAAAGGCTGTAATTGATTTTGTTCTGGGAAATGAAGAACGGCAGGCTATGCCTGAAATACATAAATATTTGATTATAGCGGGAGTTTGTATAGCTATTTTCGTAGTATATCAATTATATTCAATTGTTTTCATAGGCAAGTGGGCACAAAGAAGTAAGCACAGAAAGACAACCGGTATTATCCTGTCGGTATTTAAAGACTGTTGTATCCCTGTAATCTTATTAATTGTTATACCAAAACTTTTATCTTTACTGCTGGAAAGACGGGTTAATTTGAGGGAAGCATTCAATATGCAGCCTGATGTGACAATTAGTATTATTATCATTAGCATACTTTTTTGCATTAAAGCTATTGCTAAGATTGTTGTTATTGCAAGAACTATGATGTTTGCAGATAGGCAAGATACTATACTTTGAGGAGGAAATTATATTGAATAGGTTTGAGGAAGGTTTAAAAATTATTGAGAAAAGATGTGGGAATGGAAAAGACAATGTTATATCTCTTGCGACTATTGCAATGGAACCGAACGCAGAAGGGAAACCTCGTCCATATGTTCGTGAAGTAGACGCACTTTATGAAGACGGTGTGTTTTACATTACTACTTGGGCAAAATCAACTAAAATGCAGCAGATTGCTCAACATAATGAAGTTGCATTTGCGGTTAGCAACGGATGGTTTTCCGGAAACGGAATTGCTGAGAATTTAGGATGGGTTCTAGACCCGAAAAATGCTGAGTTAAGGGCAAAACTTCGCAAAGCATTTTCACCATGGTATGACTTTGCAAATAATGAACAGGATGAAAACTGTGTTATTTTAGCAGTTCGTATCACAAGAGCTATAGTAATTGTAGATCACGGTGCTGTTCGTTATGATATGGACTTTGTAAATAAAATTGAAACTGAAGAAGGGAAAATAAAGTAGAGGAATTGAAATGAGAAATAAAATTTGATTTTAGGGGAACAGATGAGAGAATTTATATATGAAGAATAGAAGTATAAATATTAAACTGTGAGGTCAGAGTTTATGAAAGAAGGGAAAAAAATTTTTCTTATATTAGTCGGCCTTGTTTTGGCTGTGATGATTACAGCTATTACTGCAATAACAATAGAAGAGAGAAAGACTGTCAATATTTTAGATGACTATTCTATTTTATATACTGATGAAAAATATATGGAGCATCTTTATATTGACAATGTTGAATTAATAAAGCAAGAAATCTCTTGCGGATACGCAGTTATTGAGATGTTTTCAAATTGGGCTGGAGGGACAATTACTGAAGAAAGTTTGTATGACGAATACGGAAAAGTTGTTACTTCGACGGGAAAATCCTTTGAAAAGGAAATGAAAAAACGGTTTCCGGAATTTAAAACTACTATGTATCCATATTTATCCAATACAGAAATGATAGATAAGATATATAATACTCTAAAAAGCGGAATACCCGTGCCTTTTCAATGGGCGGCAAAATATAACGATATTTGGACTTTGCATTATTCGCTCATAACGGGTATAGATATTCCTAACAACAGGATTACAATACTAAATCCCTATGGATATGAGGAAAATTTGACTCTGAAAGAGTTTACAGACAGAACAAGTTTTAAAGCCTATGAGGATATGCCGATATACCTAAGGTTAGCATTTGCCTTTGGCATATTTGAGAGAAATACAATTTTTGCAGTAGAGAGATAAATTGCAGTTTATTAAGGATTTTCTCGGAAGGATAAAAAAGCGGAGATGAATAGGAATTTGATAGATTAGGCATTAACCAATAATTGTATAGTAAGTAAAATAATTATATAATAGATGAAAATAATTTGAAGAGGTGTTTGCAATGTGGTTTTGGATATTAATGTTTTTCTGCAATCTATTAATTCCTGTTATTATGATTATAGTCGGCTATTTAATGTATAAACATCCACCTAAGAAAATTAATGCATTCTATGGATATCGAACCAGCAGGTCAATGAAAAATGACGAGACTTGGAAATTTGCCCATGATTATTGTGGGAGAATTTGGATTAAGTTGGGATTTGTTTTGCTTATTCCTACAATAATAGCATCGATTCCGTTTATTAATAGTGCTATAAATGTTGTCGGAATAGTGACATTGGTAATACAAGGGGTTCAAGTCATAGTTTTGATTGGGTCAATATTCCCTGTAGAGGCTGCATTAAAAAAGAATTTTGATGACAATGGAAATAGAAGATAAAAAATACTTTACGAAGTGTAGATGAAAGTTATATAAATATGCTTATAATGAAGATTAAGGTACGCTTTGATTGGAAGAAATGTGAAAAGGCTAATTACCATAATCGAGGTGTGATTTTATGGTAATTAGCCTTAAATTTTTGATTCATGTTATAATAGAGATTAGTAATATCGAAAAATTTGAATGTACCTGGCATTATTGAAGAAAGAGTATTTATACAAACAGGAAGGAGATAAGCAAATGATATTGTCAGATAAAACATTACTTAAAATGATAGAAGAAAGGACTTTAATTATTGAACCATTAGATAGAAAGCAGATTCAGCCCGCAAGTATAGATATTAGGCTGGGAAACACTTTTAGCATTGTTGAAGATTCACCTACAGGCATAATAAATTTAGAAAAAGAAATACAGTATAAAACCATTACAAGCGATACCTATATACTTTTGCCAAATCAATTCGTTCTTGCAACGACAATGGAATACATTAATTTGCCAAACAATGTAACAGCTTTTGTTGAAGGGCGAAGCTCACTTGGAAGAATGGGGCTGTTTATACAGAATGCCGGATGGGTCGACCCGGGCTTTGAAGGACAAATAACTCTTGAACTTTTCAATGCCAATCGATGTGCTATTGAACTTAAGGCAGGCAGAAGAGTAGGTCAGCTTGTTTTTGCTAAAATGGACGATACTGCTTTGAATCCATACAACGGAAAATACCAGGGGCAAAAAGGTGCTACCGGTTCAAGAGTATTTTTGGATTATGAAATTGAATAACTTGCTGTTGCTTTGGATTTTGTAATATCAAAAAGGAAAAACAGTAAAGATAATTTTTCAAACAAAATATATAAAGATATATAAATAAGAGGGTGACCCTTCCAAACATCGGAAAGATTACCCTCCCTCATAAGAAAATATATGTCTCATAAACCAATAGATTTTTATTTAATTTCCTTTGTCTTATAAATAAACTTGACAATGCCGTCTGCATTATCGCTTATTCCTGCAAAGGACTTATAATTCTTTGATATGTTTATGGTTGCTTTTAGCCGTTCGATTAGAGCTTCAGCGTCGTCAACCTTGTCGATCAGTTTTTGAATGCCTTCTTTATAAAACTTTGAAAGTCCGTCCGAGAGCTGCATTGATCCGTCTTTTAGTTTTGCGATACCCTCTACAAGTGCCGGTGCACCGTTTTTCATTGTCAATATTCCGTCATAAAGGGAGCAAACACCATTATAAAGGTTACTTGTTCCGTTTTTTAATTCATCGGCACCGCTTTTTAAATCAGAAGCACCGCTTGCTGCCTGGGCAACTCCTGCAGTGTAATCCATGAGGCCGAGGTAGAAGGTATTATAATCGTCAAGGGAAGCTTTAAGTGAAATAACTGATTTTGCACCCTCTGATGCACTGGCAATTTTTGACTGAACTTCTTCGCTTGTTATATTTTCCGATATGGCTTTTTGTATCTGTGCTTCTGTATTTTGAACAATTAGTGCCTGAATGTCCTTTTCTGCCATTTTTAAATCGGTGTTTTTCTTAATGGTATTTTTGATTTGCTCTGTTTTCATCTGTTCTTCAACTTTTTGCGCGATTATTGCAGTAACTTTTTCGCTTTGCATCTGTTTATCGGTGTTTGATGAGATCAAAGCTGCAATTTCTTCACTTGCCATTTTTTGATCTATAGCCGATTTAATGGCGTTCTGTGTTGCAGTATCCACACGCCCTGCTGAAATTGCGGCATTATAGCTTGACTTATTCATACCGGTTACAGCGAGGATTGTTTGTTCTTCGACATTTTGACGTACACCCGCAGTGACCTCTGCCGATACCTGATCTCTTACAGCCTCTGTAACCTTTGCTTTAACCTGTTCCGTAACTGCGGCTGTAACGCCGGCTTCCACTTCGGTACGCACAGCGTCAGTTACTTGTGATTTGATATAATCCCGTTTTTGTTCGATTGCTGCGGTAACCTGTTCAAGAGCCTGATTATATACTTTTGTGCTGTCAAGGGAATCAATAATCCCATTGAGTACCGAGGCGTAATTGTCAATGGTCAGTGACGGTACTAAAAGTCCGGCTGCTTTTAATTGTGTTTCGGCAGTGGAAAGAAGAGCTTCAAAAACCTTTTTTGCCCCATCGTTTAATTTATCATTATTGGATGACAGTGTATTGAGCCCATTGGATAAAGCAGCCGCCCCGTCAGACAGTTTTTTTGTTCCCTCGTCAAGGGCATAGGCACCGTCTTTCAGTTTTGCAACTCCGTCTGCCAGTTGATTGATTCCGTTAACCAATTCCTTTGATTTATCAAGGAGTGTACAAATACCGTTGTACAGTGCAGAAGAACCATCAAGAAGCTTTGACATTGCATCGTTAAGCTGGTCCATTGAACCGGTTAGATCCGATATGGAATCTATTTTTTCCATATCTATGTTATTAAATAATCCATTGGTTGCCACAGTAACAGTCATTCCCAGAGAGAAATCGGTGACATCAGCCGTTATTTCCACATAAGATGGTATTTCAAACTGTTCTTTATCCAGTGCAAGATTTTCCTGAAGTCCGGGTAGAGCAAGACCGATAACGGCAGTTCTGTCTCCATCGTTGATGATTTTTCCGTTTGAAACTTCAACGTTGGCAAAGGTGTTATTATCAAGAAGCATTCCCGTTAGCATTACAAAGGGAACATATATCTTTTCATCCTTACCGTTTATTTTCACTGTTTCATATTGATTATTCCGGTAGTCAAAACGAATGGTCACTTTGCCGCTTTTGCCGACAAGCTCATCGGGGAATACTGTTTTGCCGTCAAGTTTATAGGAAACCGAGAGGTTTACCGGCAGTTCTTTTTCAATTGTACCCTGGTAATAGATATCATTTCCCTGAGCATCCCATACGCGGGTATTGTTGCCGCCTAAGGTATAGCTTTCGTCACCCTTGATATTCTCTGTGTTTTCCAGTTCGGTTACATCATTTATTTTTTCGGCCTCTAGCGTATTTTTTATCCAATCGCTGACTATGATTTTTTGCACCGTACCGTCAGAATCGGCAAGAACATATACGGTTTCGTCTTTGAAAATATCGCTTTCTGAGACAGTTTTTTCTGATTGTTTTTCGGTGACGTTTTCCATAGCCTTGTTGTCCTTATCACTATTTGAGGCAAGGGTGTAAGCTGTTCCGCTGACAAGTAAAGCCATACACAAGCAGAGAGAAGTTATTTTTATTATTTTACTTTTCATTGATAGATAACCTCCAATCCAATCTGTTATTGATTTGTGTCATGCCAGCAGTTGTTTTGCAAATAACCCTGTCGCAGAAAAGCAAGAGGGCCGGCAGAACAAAGATAACCATCAGTGAGCTTATAATAGCGCCTCGAGCCATCAGCATACACATGGAACTGATTATATCAATATCGGAATAAAGAGCCACGCCAAAGGTTGCAGCAAAAAGCTCCATACCGGACACTATTATGGACGGAATTGATGTGGTAAGTGCTATTTGTACCGATGTCAGTTTATCGTTTCCGGCCATTCGTTCTGACTTATATCTGGTGGTCATTAAAATGGCATAGTCTACGGTTGCACCCAGTTGAATGGTACTTATGCAAATAGGTGCGATAAACGGCAGACTTTGACCGAAATAGTGCGGCAGCCCGAGATTTATGAATATTGCCAGTTCGATTACGGCAATCAATATAAACGGCAGCGAAATACTCCTTAAAACCAATGCAATGATAACGAATATTGCCAAAATCGATACGGTATTGACGACTTTGAAATCATGATCTGTGGTTTCAATCATGTCCTTCATACAGGGTGCTTCTCCGATAAGCATTCCGTTTTTGTCATACTTTTTCAGGATTCTGTTCAAACGGTCGATCTGGTGGTTTACATTGTCGCTTGCAACTTTGTATTCAGAACTTATAAGCATAAGCCTCCATTTATCGCTTTTTAGGATCGAGGTAACCGATTCGGGAAGGATTTCCTCCGGTACGCGGGAACCGATGACCGATTCGAGGCTTAGTACATATTTTACTCCATCCACTTTTTTCATTTCTTTTATCATGGAACGAACGTCTTTTGATGGTACGGCAGTATCCACCAAAAGCATATGAGTAGAAGCGATGTCAAAGTTTTCACGAAGTTTGGAGTTGGCAATTACATATTCAATATCCTTTGGCAGACATTCGCCCATATCATAATAGACTTCACTGTTTGTTTTGTGGTAACCGTAATATGATGGCGCAATAAGGATGGCAAAAATCGTAAGAAATACAGGGAATGCTTTTACTATACCTTTTGCCGGCTTTTCCATATTGGGAATGAGAGAGCGGTGCTTTGTTTTTTGCAGCGGTTTGTCTAGTATGAGTATAAGAGCAGGAAGTACTGTTGTTGATCCTATGACTCCGAGAAGTACTCCTTTTGCCATAACGATACCCATATCTCTGCCCATTGTGAAAGACATAAAGCAAAGGGCAATAAAACCGGCTATGGTGGTGGCTGAACTTCCTATAACACTTGCCAATGTCTCTTTTATTGCAACCGCCATTGCTTCTTCTTTATCGGCATAGGTCATAAGCTGTTCGTTGTAACTATGCCACAGGAAAATGGAATAGTCCATTGTTACGGCAAGTTGTAAAACTGCAGAAATGGCTTTGGTAATATAAGATATTTCACCCAGGAAGAAGTTACTTCCCATATTGAGCATAATCATCATACCTATGGAGGCCAGGAATACGAAAGGAATAAACCAGCTGTCAAGGAGAAGGAACATTGCTATACATGCAAGAATTACGGCCAATGTAACATATATTGGTTCTTCACGTTCGCATAAATCCTTCAAATCGGTTACCAATGCAGACAAACCTGAAACAAAGCATTGTTTGCCGCAAATCGAGCGGATTTCTCTTATTGCTTCTATTGTGACATCGGCAGAGGTTGACGAGTCGAAAAATACTGCCATTAATGTTGCATTTTCTTTATTAAAAGCTGAATAGAGTTCATCAGGCAGCATTTCCATAGGGATTGACAGGTCTGCAATGGAGTCGTACCAAATAACTGTGTCCACATGTTCTACTTTTGAAATTTTTTCTTTCAAAGCTGCAACGTCTTTGTTTGACATGTTCTCTGCAATGATTAAGGAAAAGGCACCTTTGCCGAAATCATTCATCAGTTCCTTCTGTCCTATAACCGTTTCCATATTCTCCGGCAGATAGTCAAGCATATCGTAATTTACTCTTGTGCCGATATATCCTAATATTGACGGAATCATTAAAATCAGTGTCAATATCAGAATGGGTAGACGGAATTTTACTACCGCTTTTCCGAATTTCATCTCTATTCATCCTCCATTTCAATATAATCTTCCTCAATAAAATCCGGATGCTGATGTTTAATAATTTTTACAGTTGTAACCGCTACAAAAAGATTTAAAATGCCTTCTGCAATAAGAGCTATACCGAGAAGAACCGTTAGAATCCTGACACTTTCGGACGGTTTAAAAACAAGAACCATTGCAATAATTCCTGAGATAATTGCCAGAGCAAGAGTTCCCCACCAATTTTTGATGCCAAAACTTCTAGAATCAAAGGCAATCTGAATCTTGAAAAGACTGTCGGCAAGCAAGGCTATTCCCATAGCCATAAATAGTAGATTGATTACATCGGACGGTTTCAGAAGGACAACCAGCCCAATGACAAAAATAAGGATTCCGAATTGCAGGTCATATTGAAACGCCAGACGGAATAAATCCTTTGAAAAATAGCCTATCAGCTTGATGCAGCCAAAAATAATCATAGCTGTTCCAATTACCTTACCGATTAACTGCATTGATACGTTCGGCAGGGTTATAAATAATATGCCCAATGAAAAAAGAACGACCGATATAACAATGTAACCTATTTTTGCAATTTGCATCGGCAAAACGGAACGTACTTTCATAGTTCAACCCTCCACTTGCTTCGTCAAAAAAATTATAGGCCGTTCTTTGTAATTGAAAAACAGACAAAAAAAAATCCGTGTACGAAAAATGAACACGGACAAAGGTTGTGACTAAAAATTAAACACCGACGGAAAAATATCTAAAATATAGACATGTTATTCTCCATTGTTGAATATATTATTCACTTTTTACTCTGGGTGCATCTGCGAATCATTTCTTCAAGCATGCCTTTTTGCAATTCGCATATACGGTGAATTTTATCGTGGACATCATCTTTCATTCCGCTTCTGAGCCAGTCAATGACCATACCGAAACACTGTGCTTTATAAAACTGTATTATAATTTCGGCATCTTCCTCCGAAATCGAATACTTTGCGAATACGGTTTTGCAGAAGGAAACCACAACATAATCACACACTTTCCATAGATATTGCTCGAAAATGTCACGGTTTACCGATTTGAAAATATGCAGTATTGCACGGCGATACTTTTTGGCAAAATCAATTGCAGCATTGAAGCCCATTTCAAGTGAGTCCAGGTCTTTATATTCGGAAATGATGCGGTCTGCCTCTTCTGTCACAATTTCCTCAATCAGTGATGGAATATCGTGAAAGTGATAATAGAACGAATTTCGGTTTATACCACACTTTTCAACAATGTCTTTGACTGTGATCTGGGAAAGCGGACGCTCGCTGAGTAATTGTATAAAAGTATCTTTGATTGCTTTTTTCGTAAAATTCGCCATTAATCTCACCTCTCGGCGCTTTATTTTCACGATATCATAAAACTATTAAAGGTGTCGGGATAAACCGGTTTATTGCCGTTTATAATGCCATAACTGATGAACTTTACTTTGTTGTGTCAGCAATGAGGTTGAAGCATCACTTTCTGTTAATTTTCAATATCTGTCATTTGGAGTTAATGTTTTATTTAATAGTTTAATAAATATTTCCGAAATACTGGAATATGGGTATTATACTGTATTGTTTTTATTTTTGCAAGATAGGCAATTTGAAAGAAAATTATTAGAGGAAGTTTTGACTGTTGAGAGAATTAATTGATGTATTGAATACTAAACAATATAATAAAGAGAGGATAGTTGTAATAAAGAAGGTATGTCAGGGAGATTATCATAATATTAATGTATTCATGCTTTATAGGATTGGTAAATGACTTGGGAAAATTAGATGGATGCAAATGTTATATAAAAAGGCTATTGCAAAAATAAAGGAGGAATATTATGTGGTTTTGCATGATATTGGGTGTGTTTTTTATTGTTATGGGTTTAATGGTACATGTTTTAAAATGGCATTTTCTGATATCCGGTTATAACACCATGCCGAAGGAGAAAAAAGCAAAGGTGGACGCAGATGGTCTTGGCCGTTTGATTGGCATATATTTTTATATCAACGGCGGGCTTTTAATTGTGATGGGAATATTTCAAGCTCTTGGATTTAAACCGGTATTAATACCGTACCTTATCTTTTTTGGCATTTCGACAGTTTATATGTTAATTAAGGCTCAAAAATATGATGGAAACCTTTATGATGAAAATGGAAGATTGCAAAAGGGAACATGGAAGCAATTTGCTTTGCCTGTCGGTATTTTAAATATCGCATTAATTTTTGTTGCTGTGTTGATATTTTTTTCATCCCGACCTGCTGAAGTGACTTTCATTGATGAGGGAGTACAAATACATGGTATGTATGGCGGTATCTATCCGTGGAATTCCATTAAGACTGTCGAGCTGATAGATGAATTACCTGCAATTCAAAGGAGAACTAACGGTTCTGCAGTAAATTCAATGTTAAAGGGGTATTTTCTGACAAAGGAAATAGGAACGGTTAAATTGTTTGTCAATACTCAAAAGCCCCCCTTTATTTATATTGAAACGGAGGATGAAGTTGTTATTTTCAATACAGAAAATGCAGATGAAACACAAAAAATATTTGGTGAAATACAAAAAAGAATAGAATAATTGGAGGTTTCGGGCAATGAAGCAATGGTACGAAAAATTATTCGAGAATTATGGAAAACAGTATGATAAAGAACCTTTTACTCAGGGAACAAAAGGTGAATGCGATTTTATCGAGAAAGAGATTAATTATGACAAGTCTTTAAAGATTATTGACATTGGCTGCGGAACCGGAAGACATACCATAGAACTCACAAAAAGAGGTTATTCTGTCACAGGTATTGATTTATCCGAATCCCAGTTAAAAAGAGCCAGAGAGAAAGCCGAACAGTTGAACCTGAAGATTGATTTTTTGAAACATGATGCCAGAAACCTGCCCTTTGAAAATCAGTTTGATGTTGCCATTATGCTTTGTGAAGGCGCGTTTCCGCTAATGGAAACCGATGAAATGAATTTTGAAATATTGAAAAATGCTGCTAAAGCGTTAAAGAACAATGCCAAATTCATATTTACCACTCTTAACGGTCTTTATCCCCTGTTTCATCCCGATGATGCCATAAATGAAGAAAATGCAAATAATAAAAGTAAAGTCTTTGATTTCATAACTATGAGGTATTATAATGATGTTCTTACCTTCATCGATGATGATGGAAATGAGCATGAGGTTGTGTGCAATGAAAGGTATTACATGCCGAGTGAGATAAACTGGCTTTTAAAGTCCCTCGGATTTAAGAAAGTTGAAATATTTGGCGCCAAACTTGGGGCTTTTTCAAGGGAAGATAAGCTTACTGCAGAAGACTTTGAAATGCTTGTTGTTGCTGAAAAGTAAATAAAGCAAAAAATGTCGAGATATCCTTCCAGGTAAAATGCTACTATATTGTTGGAGGTGGGCAAATGAGGGAACAAATACTGGCTGTGCAGCGAATGCAGGATTATATCGAAGCTCATCTGAATGAAGAGATTACTCTTGCAGACTTGGCAAGGGCATCACAATTCTCGCCCTGGTATGCAAGGAGGCTGTTTATTAAGTGGACTAATCTGACACCTGCGGAATAAATTCGTAAACTTCGGCTCAGCAAGTCTGCACTTCGTTTGCGGGATGAAAACTGCCGTATTATCGATGTGGCTTTAGAGATGGGTTTTGGCAGCGTCGATGGCTATCAAAGAGCTTTTGCCAGGGAGTTTGGCTGTAATCCAAAGCAATATGCTGCAAATCCTGTTCCCCTTTATTTGTTTAAGCCTTACAGTGTAAAATCTCAATATCTTGGAAGGAGAAATGAATCGATGGAAAAGGTGAGAAATGTATTTATTCAGGTAATGGAAAAACCTGCACGCAAGGCAGTTATTAAGCGCGGAATCAAGGCAACTCATTATTTTGAGTATTGTGAAGAAGTTGGCTGTGATGTGTGGAGTTTGCTGACCAGTATGAAATCCATCAGTGGAGAGCCTGTATGTATGTGGCTGCCGGAACGTTACCGCAAACCTGGGACAAGCGAATATGTGCAGGGAGTAGAAGTACCTTTGGACTATGACGGCATTGTTCCTGAAGGTTTTGACATCATAGAACTTCCTGCTTCAAAATATTTGATGTTTCAGGGAGAACCTTTTGCAGAAGAAGATTACGCACAGGCTATCGATGAAATATGGGAAGCTGAAAGGAAATATAATCCCTCAGTCATTGGATATGAGTGGGATACGGAAAATCCTCGCATTCAGCTAGAACCTATCGGCACACGCGGATATATTGAGCTTCTTCCAATCAAACCTCTGTAAGATGTGACTAAAGTATTGTAAATAAACGTTATTTCGACTCAAGTTATTACCTTGTGTGAAAACGGAGGCTACTGGTTTATACAATTCCTAAGAACACAAATAGGGAGTAAGTTTATGAACACAAATAAAAAAAGGAAGATTGTAAAAAAAATTATAATAATTTTTGCTTTATTTCTTTTAAATCTAATCTGCGCATTTCTGGTTTATACCTCCAACTATTATCACGCGGATGAGATTGCAATTCAGGAAGAAAGATATGGCGGAAGTTTAGATATATCGAATATAGATGGTGCACTTGTGTTTGATCCGGGCAATGCCGATACGGCACTGATATTTTATCCGGGCGGCAAGGTTGAATATACGGCTTATGAGCCACTGATGATCAAAATTGCTCAAAAGGGTATCCTTTGCATCTTACCTGAAATGCCTTTTAATTTGGCTGTATTTGACATAAATGCAGCCAATAAATATATTTCTCAAAATACAGAAATACTTCATTGGTATATAGGCGGACACTCGCTTGGAGGAAGCATGGCCGCAAACTATGCTTCAAAAAACAGTGAAAAGATTGAAGGCCTGATCCTCCTGGCAGCCTATTCGACAGTCGATATTTCATCTGACAATATTAGAGTGTTAAGTATATATGGCAGTAAAGACGAGGTACTGAACAAAGAATCCTATCGGAAAAATAAAAGCAATCTGCCGGCGGATTTTACGGAAATAGTTATTCAGGGTGGCAATCATGCCGGTTTCGGATGCTACGGACCGCAAAAAGGCGACGGTGAAGCAGAGATTACTTCTAAACAGCAGCAGACGGATACCGCCCAAGCCATTGCTGAATTTTGTCTGATGGCAAAAGGCAGTGAATGAGGTCTTTTGAAGAAACGGCGGTATCTCGCTTTCTATAATAGCAATCAATACAAGTTTTCCAGAACTGTTCTGTGCTGCGGTGGTTTATGCCACTGCATGATTTTAATTGTTTTCCTTCCTTTCGTTTTGTATTATCACTTCTTTATACCTTTAACTTGTGCGAAATGCAATTAAAAAGTGCATGAGGAAGAACAAAGAGTAAAATAACTTGTAAATTATTATATTTGTGAAAGCTATTAAAAAATTTTTAAACAATATCGATAAATTTTATAGTTGAGTAAGTTGCTAGGATATTATTCTTTAAGCCAATTAGAAATTCAAAAAATAGCGATGTTTAACAATATACCTAAGCATCTAAAACTTTAAATAAAAAGGGAAGGTTAATATTGAAAAAACAGAGCAGCTCATGGAGGAATCAAAATGAAGATAAAATTTAAGATAAGTATACTTACTGCAGCAATGTGCATGATTTGCGTCGGAGCAATGTGGGCAATAAACAATTTTATATCGTCGAAATACTTACAGGATACAATACAAGAAAGGGTATTGGCTGAAGTAAAACTAAAAGCTAAGGACATAGATACGTGGATTTTAAAAGAAAAGCAAAATTTAGAAATTATGATTGAGAGAATTATGCTGGCAGAGGATTATAAAAATGACACATTTTATAAAATTTTAGGAAAGACCGGCGATGTAAACTTTGGAAATCTCTATTACATGGCATTTGAAGACGGAACATTTATTGATGTATCCGGTTGGGTACCCGATTATGATTATAGTCCTTTAACAAGAGAATGGTATGTTAAAGCAAAAGAAAATAGTGGAAAAATTTATGTGTGCGACCCTTATGTGGATGCTATGTCAAATGATATGGTTATAACGTTATCCAAAGAGGTTACTCTGAATGACGGAAGAAGGGCAGTACTGGGAGTGGACCTGCAAATATCGGATATGAATAAACAGGTAAATTCTATTGGTCAACATGAAGTTGATACTGAAACTTCAGCCACTCGAAACAGTAATACAAACTATGAAAGTACACTTAATAAAATTGATAAATCATATATATTTTTAATAGATAGACTGGGAAATATAATTAATCATCCCAATCCCGATTTTTCAGCAAAACCCGATAAATTAACCAATGTTGCAGATATATTGGGAGGGGAACTGAACAATTTGAGAAAAACAAGGGATTTGTCGTTGTATCAAAGAATAATAAAGGACTACGATGGAAAAGAAAGGGCGTTTTTTTACGATAAGTTGGATGAGGCAGAATGGAGTATAGGGATAGCAGTTGATAAAGATGTAATACTTGAGGCAAAAAATAAGTTTGTAAGAATAACTTTAAGCATATCCATATTGTTACTGTTTGCGAGCGTATTAATTTCTATTACTATAGCGAATAGTATAGCTAAACCGATTATGGCGGCTAAGACAATAGCAGATAATATATCTGACTTGAAATTAAATGCAACTATTGATGAAAAATACTTAAAAAGAAATGATGAAGCCGGTGAGATAGTAAAAGCTATTAAGGAGACTATAGATAAGTTAAGGGGATTTACGGCTAATTTAAATGAACTGTCAATTATAAACAATAAAATCTATAATACTACTTTTGAGAAAGCAAATACATTATTAAACCTTTCGGAAGAGGTTTCAGCCACGACAGAGGAGTTGTCAGCCGGTATGAGAGAGACAAGTTCGACGGCTGAATCCATATCGCAATCAGTGGATGACCTGAATAATGCAGTATCTGTTTTTGTTGGCAGAGCGGAAGAAGGAGCAAAAACGGCAAACGAGATAGCGGGAAAAGCGGCTGAATTGGACAGGCAATTTATAGAGTCTAAAGATAACACGATGAAGGTCTTGAACATAGCTAAAAATGAAGTTGAGTCGGCTGTTGAGTCGGCCAAAAATGTAGAACAGGTTAAAATGCTGGCCGATGCAATTTTAGAGATAGCGGAGAAAACTAATTTGCTGTCGCTGAATGCTTCCATAGAAGCAGCAAGAGCAGGTGAGAATGGCAAAGGATTTGCAGTTGTGGCAGAGGAAATCAGGATATTGTCGGAAGATTCAAACAGGTCTGCGGAGAGAATCAAGCAATTTACAGAGAACATAAATGCATCAGTAAATAAGTTGATTTTAGCTACAAACAATCTTCTGAAATACCTTAATGAAAATGTTCTAAAAGATTATAGCTTAATGCTGAATGCAGTGGAAAATTACAAAAATGACGGATCGATGTTGAGTGAAGTTTTATGTGAACTGTCAAATACAGTAAAGGAGTTTACAGAAACTATAGGCAGTATGGCAATATCTATAAATGGCGTGTCTGCGACTATACAACAGGCAACAGAAGCTACGGCTAGTATTGCTGAGCAGAATAGTAGAATGGTTAATGCCATACAGGATATAAATAACGCTATGCAGATGAATATAGAATCATCCAATAAATTGACCAACATGATAGCACAGGTTAAATTGTAATTAAACACTTGTATTGCGGTTGGATTGATGTAGCTGACCTGTCGATTATATTGCTGTTTGATAATAAATGTAATATAATGGTTGATAGTAACATATTAACATTTCAAATAAATATTTTAATGGTGATAACATTGAGAAGAGCTTATATATTGCTTATTTTATGTTTAATAGCTTTATTATGCGGTTGTAAAGCTAATGTTGCTTCTAAATCGCAGCTGATAAAATATGCAAAAAAAAATTATGGGGAAGCTCAGTGTCTTAATTATGTCGTTGAAGATGGTAAATCTTATGTTATTCTAAAGGACAAGGAATATGGTTTTGAGTATTCTGTATGGTCTTATATCAGCGACTTTTCTATGGATGGAACTAAATTTGGAGAAATTGAAAATAAAAGCTCAAATTTCACAAAAAACTACATTGATTATATGAAAGCATCAGCTGCGTATGATTTTAGTAATCTGAAAAAAAAATATAACTGCGATATAGAATGGAAAGAATATTATAATCCGAATGATTCTTTTGATGATATTTTGCTGGACATATATTTGTCCAATGCAGATGATGCGGAAAAAGTTGCAAAAGAGTTTTATGACGAAATAAAAGAATTTGATAAACGGGATCATTTTATCTACGGAAGAATTAATATATATTATAATGAAGATATTATAGGAGAATACAAGTTTTCGGATAACAAGTATATGACTAAAGAAGAGGCAGAAATTGATTGGTTTATGAAAAGAGCAATGGATATTATGAATAGTTCATTTGATGCAAATATAAAAAGTATTGATGAATTTACCTATTTGTATATGGAAACAATGGATGTGAACAATATTCCGGGTTACGAAGAAAATAGCCCAAGAAGAATAACCGATACGGAAGAAAGCCTGGCCAATACAAAGGTGCACTATTTTAAATATAAAGATGAAAAATGGTTAATTGCTGATTGTCTTGCACCGGACGGACAGCTATATGTACATAAATTGGAACAATAGAACAGGGGACGGTTCGAAACCACTG
>AMZC01002608.1_pt1 | contig 22144 bp, 17 predicted proteins | sample 948551 | NCBI WGS metagenome assembly AMZC01 (sample SAMN01120625, study PRJNA171369) | bioreactor sludge metagenome | biome: sludge; isolation source: anaerobic thermophilic cellulolytic sludge from lab reactor | place: China: Hong Kong, Shek Wu Hui wastewater treatment plant | collected... | reverse complement strand
GGGGTGAGGTAAAGTCAAGGACAGCCTCCTCACTTTCGGGGTTGGTAACCGCCTCTGTGCCCCGTTACAATAGCGCATACCAACACCCCCTTCAGCACGAGGAGCAGGCAAAGTGACGACGTCCGCCATCCTTCGGGGCATGAACCCTCAGCAGTGCCAGGCCGTGACGGCAGGCGACGGGCCAGTGCTGGTACTGGCCGGGCCGGGCAGCGGCAAGACGCGCGTCCTGACGCATCGCATTGCCTACCTGGTGCAGGAACGCGGGGTACGCGCCTGGCACATCGTCGCAGTGACCTTCACCAACAAAGCCGCTCGCGAGATGGAAAACCGCGTGGTAGGTTTGCTGGGCGGCTCCGGTCAACTGGACGGGCTGAGCATCGGCACGTTTCACGCGCTCTGCGCGCGCATCCTGCGCGTCGAGGCGGACTATACCCCCCTGACGCGCGACTACGTCATCTTCGACACCGACGATCAGCTCAGCGTCATGCGGCAGGTGATCGCCGAACTGAACCTCGACCCCAAGAAGAACAATCCGCGCACGCTGCTCAACGCGGTATCGGCGGCCAAGAACGAATTGATCGGACCGGCAGAATATCAGCCGCGCGACTACGCCGACGAGAAAATTCGCCGCGTCTACGTGCGTTACGACGAACTGCTGCGCGAGAACAACGCCCGCGACTTCGACGACCTGCTCATGCACACAGTGCAGTTGTTCCGCGAGCACCCCGACGTGCTGGAGCGCTATCAGCGCCGCTATCGCTATATCCTGGTGGACGAATTCCAGGATACGAACATGGCGCAGTATGTGCTGGTGCGTCTGCTGGCCGGGCTACACCGCAACCTGTTCGTCGTCGGCGATCCAGATCAGAGCATCTACGCCTTCCGCGGTGCGGACTACCGCAACGTGCAGCGTTTCCGCGAGGACTACCCCGACGCTCAGGTGATCCTGCTGGAACAGAACTACCGCTCGCATCAGGCCATCCTGGACGCAGCGATGGGCGTGATTGACCAGAACCCCGACCGCCCCAAGAAGAAGCTCTTCAGCGAGCGTAAGCAAGGGCCGTTGATTCACGTCTACGAAGCCTACAATGAGGACGACGAGGCGCGCTTCGTGGTGGAAACCATCGCCGACCTGGTGGCGCGGGGCGAATATGAGCCGGGCGACTTCGCCATCATGTACCGCACCAACGCACAGTCGCGCGCGCTGGAAGAGGGCTTCCGGCGGGCCAACATGCCCTATCGCGTGGTCGGCGCGACGGCATTCTTCGGGCGCAAAGAGATCAAGGACGTGATCGCCTACCTGCGCCTGATCCACAATCCGGACGACAACGTCAGCCTGCAGCGCATCATCAACGTGCCCACGCGCGGCATCGGCCTCAAGACGCTGGAGACGCTCGATACCTGGGCGGCTGACCTGGGCACGACCGCCCCGCAGGCGCTCATGTTGTTGCTCGACGAGAACGTGGATGCGCCGTTCACCGGACGCGCCCGCCATGCTCTGACGGCCTTCGCCGAACAGTTGGCGGAATGGCGGGCCGTGCGCGATCAGCTCGCGCCGGACGAACTGATGACGCGCGTGCTCAACGACACCGGCTACCTGAGCTATCTCGACGACCGCACCGAGCAGGGCGAGAGTCGCATCGAGAACGTGCTGGAACTGCGCGGCTATGCTGAGCAATATGCCGGGCTGCCACTGTCTACCTTCCTGGAAGAAGTGTCGCTCGTCTCCGACGTAGACACGCGCGACGATGACGAAAACCGCCCCAGCCTGATGACGCTACACTCGGCCAAGGGGTTGGAGTTCCCCGTCGTATTCATCGTGGGGTTGGAGGAAAACATTCTGCCGCACGCCCGCTCGATCAGCCCGGAGCGCAACCCGCTGGCAACAGCGGACGAGAAGGAAGCCGCCCGCCGCGCCGTCGAAGAGGAGCGCCGCCTGTTCTACGTGGGCATCACCCGCGCCAAAGACCGGCTCTACCTGGTCTACGCGACCATCCGCTCGCTCTACGGCGACAGCCGCGCCAACCTGCCTTCGCGCTTCCTCTACGACATCCCCGAAAAAGTTCGTGAGGGAGCAGCGCTGAGTCGCCGTGCCCGCGCCGACCGCGATCAGGAGCAGTTTCAGGCATTGCTACGCTGGGATCGCGGAGCGAGCCTGGAAGATCGTCCGCGCCGCGCTGGTTCCGCCAGGCCTGCGGCGGCGACACGTTTCAAAGGCGGCGACCTGGTCTGGCACAGCAAATACGGCGAAGGGGTGGTGCTCAGCGTGAAAAACAGCGGTGATATGGAACTGGTGGACGTGCTGTTCCCCGGCGATGTAGGGCAGAAGACCATCGTCGCCGATTTCCTCAAGCGAATGGAAGAATAAAGGGGAGCGGACGTATGGACGGGAGCAGGCTGGCCGCCATTCGCGTCGGTGCGCTGCGCTGGGCCTATGAGGTGCTGCAGCAACCGCTGGTGGTGCTGGACACCGAGACGACCGGCCTGGATCGGCGCGATCAGGTGGTGCAGATCGCCGTCATTGACGAGACGGGAGAGCCGCTGCTTCTACGCCTGATCAAGCCCTCCGTGCCGATCACTCGCGACGCCATCCGCATACACGGCATCACGCCGGACATGGTACGGGACGCGCCCACTTTTCCGGAGGTCTATCCGGAATTGGTCGCCGTGCTCGCGAATCGCACGATCATCGCGTACAATGCCGCCTTCGACCGGCAGATGCTCAACCAGACCTGTTGGGCTTACCAACTGAAGGAGTTCCCCAGGAAACCCTGGCACTGCGCCATGCTGCGCTTCGCCGAATATTACGGGCAGTGGCATCCGGCGCGGCAGGCCTTCAAGTGGCAAAAGCTGGGCGATGCCTGCGCCTTCCTGGACATTCCTGGCACGGGCGCACACAGCGCCCTGGGCGACGCGCGGATGACGCTGCGCCTGGTACAGCGTATGGCCGAACTTTACGCGGGAGAGAAGTAGATTTATGCCGACCATCGTATTTGTGGTTCTGCTGGGACTGTTGGGGGGCATGGCCGTGGCGTTGCAGGGGCCGCTGGTCAGCATGATGACGACGCGGCTGGGTCTGCTGGAGAGCATGTTCATCATTCAGTTCGGCGGGACGGTAGCCGTCGCCATTCCCCTGCTGCTACGCGGCGGCGGGGCGCTGAGCAACTATCGCAACGTGCCCTGGTACGCGCTCGTCTCCGGCGTGGGCGGCCTGGTCATCCTCAGCGCCATCAGCTACTCCATCCCGCGCGTGGGGACGGTCGCCACGGTAGTGCTGGTCGTCGCCGGTCAACTGCTGCTCAGTGTGGTGCTGGATCACTTCGGCCTGTTCGGCATGGCGACGCGCCATCTCGACCTGCAACGCCTGATCGGGCTGATCGTGTTGTTCATCGGCGTGTGGCTCACCGTCCGCTGAGCAGAGCGGCGAAGGCTGCGTCGTACTGCGGGGCCATCTGCGCCCAGTCGAACTGTGCCATGTGCGCGCGCAGATCGGGCGGCGCGGGACGCGGGTCGGTCAGACGAGCGCGCAGCAGGGGTAGCAGATCGTCGTCGGTGTCGTAGATCGTCTCGCTGTGCCAGGCCGAAGGCACCAGCGCCGGATAGTTGAGGCGGCGCGGCAACACCGGCCAGCAGCCACAGTAGATCGCCTCCGCCACGCTGATCCCGAAGAAATCCTGGTAGGCGGTGCTCACCACCACGTTAGCGTCCCACAACAGCCGCGCATAGTCGGCGAAAGACTCCACATAGCCGAAGCGCACCACCCGCTGGCCGAGCCGTTCCCGCGCGGCGAGGAATTCTGTCGGCTCCTTGCGCACGTTTTCCCCTACGATCGCCACTTGAAAAGCGATTCCTTCGGCGACCAGCGCGTCGAGCGCGGCGAAGAATAGCTCCGGATTCTTGTCGTATTCCCAGCGGTGATTCCACAGGATCAGCGGCGGACGGGTCGGGTCGCGCGGCGCGGCGGGGCGGTGCGCGTCGTAGCGGCGCAGGTCGAGGCCGACGGGCAACACCTGGCTGCGCGCCTGAATGGTAGCAATGGTGTGCAGGTTGGTGTAATCCGGATAGTGCTTGAGCAGGCGCGGCAACTCGTGCAGGAAGGCGTCGCGGTGAAAGGCGCTGTTGAAGAAGACGGCATCGGCGGCCAGGGCGCTGAGGTAATTGATGAAGGCGTAGTGTTGTTGTAGCTTCTGGCGCGGCCCGCCGGGATAGGTGAGCTGATTCTCGTGGAAATACACGGCTACCGGCAGGTGCGCCGTCACCGGACGGGTGAGCGCCAGGAAAGTCGTCAGGTCGAGCATGTCGGAGGCAACGATCAGGTCGGGGCGCTCGTCCAGGGCCAGGAACTGCCCGGCCAGCGTCACCGCACCACCCAGCATGCGCCACTGCCAGAACTTTCCCTCCAGCGTCAACAGGCGCACGTCGTGCGCACTGTGCGCCTGATAGCCGCGCAACCAGACGGCGTGCGAGCCGGTGTCGTAGGGTTCGAGCAGCAGCAGGCGCATGGTGTCGCCTCGCTCTTCGTTCAGGGCAACGCGGGCAGGCTCGGCGCGAGCAGCAACGCCATGACCGGGTCGCTGCGGGGATCGCATTCGGCGGGGACAATGCCCTCGCTGAGCGTCTCGACCGGCGCGGACGGATTGAGCGCATTCCACGCCAGGCGCGATAGTTCGCCAATCACTGGCGCGGAGTCGTCGAACTCCAGCCAATCTTCCTCATAAAGCACCGCCACGAAGACGTAGGCGCTCTCTGGCCCGAAGACAATACCCGCGTCACCGTGCGTGTCGCCGATCCAGCCGTGTTTGTGCAGCACCTGCGCGGTGCCGGGCACGCCCGCTTCCAGGAAGACGCCGATAGTGTTGGCGTCCATGGCCGCCAGGATTTGACGGCATTCCTGCTCCGTGAACGCCGTGGGAAAGCGTTCCAGCAACAGCCCACCCTGCCCCTGCGCACACTGATAGACGCTTGCCAGCAGCCAGCCCAACTCGGCGGGCACGATCTGATTGGTGGGATCGGGGCGGGCGCGCGTCTGATCCGCGCCGGTGCGGATCGTCCCCACTTCGACGACCGGCTCGTCGGGCAAGACGGTGTAGGGCCGCAGGATGAACGTGCCGCCGAAGCCCAGCGTCTGCATGGTGGCGGTGACGCGCTGCGCGCCGCGCAGAGGGTCGCCGGAGCCGATCTGCGCCAGCAACTCGTTGGTGGTCAGGTTCTCGCTGCACATCATGGTATCGGCCACCAGAAAGGCTTCGTCGCGGCTCAGCGGCCCGCTGTGATATTGAAAATAGGTGACCAGGATAGGAATCTTGGTCAGGCTCATGCCGCTGTAGGCCACACCGTCGTTGAGGGTGAAGGTGTCGCCTGTGCGCAGGTCGAGCACGAAGACCGAAGCGATGCGGTCTCCGGTGGGAGCGAAGCCCTGCCCCAGCAGATATTCGTGCATGGCCAGACCGAGCGTGTCCGCCAGGCGACCCGGCGGGCTGCCCGCCTCACCCCAGGGAGCGGCGCGCACCACCACCGTCTGCGGCGTGGGCGTCAGCGTGGGGTAGCTAAAGGTCGTCGCTTCGGTGACCGGCACGCTGCTCAGATCGCCGCTCACCTCGACGATCTCGCGGAAGAGCCAGCCGCTGCCAGTGGGCGACTGCGGCAACTCTACGCGCAGCCAGGGCACCAGCGCGTGCCGTTCCAGGATACGCAGGCTCGTGCCTTCGGGCACCTGCGCCACCACGGGATAGCTGAGGTCTGGCCCGAAGCGGACATTGGCCTCACCCAGGGTAAGCGCCAGCGGACCGGTCACCGTCGGCGTGAACGTCGGGCTGAGGGTGAGAGTCGCCGTGTTCTGCGGCACGGGGAGGGTGGCAGTCGGCGCGACGGGCGCGCTGTCCGTCGGCGGAAAGTCCGTGACCGAGGGCACGTCGGCCAGCGCCCCGCTGACAGTCACCAGGTCGGCGTAGACCCAGGCGACGGGCACGCCGGGCACTGCCAGTTGCAGCCAGGGTACGTAGGCGTGCTGCGCCAGCACCGGATAGCGCGTCCCGCTGACGATCTCGCCGACCAGCGGATATTCGACGCCCGGCCCGGCCCGCAGGTTCGCCTGACCGATGGCCTCGGCGAACGCCGCAGGGGAAGGCGTAGTCTGCGCCGCCGGGCGGGCGGAGGCCAGCGGGGCATGGATCAGCCAGAGCACGGCCAGCAGCAGGCCAATCAGAGCGAGCGGAGCAGTCCGTTTTGGGCACTTCATACAGCGCTCTCCCTGAGCAGGGACAAACGAAAAGGGCGACTCCGCTCCAGCGCAGATCGCCCCCCGCAGCCAGCGTGATGAGCGTGGCAGGACTCGAACCTGCAACCAATGGCTTAAAAGGCCACTGCTCTGCCATTGAGCTACACGCCCGGCTTCGAGGCCAAGTATAGCATAAACAGGCCGCTTGACAACGGCGATTTGGAGCGCCTGACGGGCCGACCTGGCTCTGACACAGGTTTGTCTTTTATGCGCTTTGCACGAGATCAGAATTACACAGTTCGGGGAGACCGTAGTATTATAAATACCACAATGGCAAAGCCAGCCTGTCCGCACCAAATCTAGAAACATCATTTGTCCGGTTCGCAGCGACGAGGAGAAAGAAGTTCATGACCAACAGGACACGTCTGATTGGCCTGTGGCTGATCCTGGCCTTGATTGCCGTGCTCGCGCTGGCGGCGTGCGGTGAGGAGAAAGCGGAACCCACAGCCACGCCGACGGCCACGGCCACGCTTGAGCCAACGGCGACTCCGACGGAGGAGCCGACAGCCACTCCGACCGAGAAACCGACGGCGACTCCTACCGAGGAGCCAACAGCGACTCCGAAGCCGACGGACACGCCTGAGCCGACGGCGACGCCTACGGAGAAGCCCTCCGCTACCCCAACCGAGAAACCTTCGGCGACGCCGACCGAAAAGCCTACCCTGACGGCCACACCCAAGCCGACGGATACGCCTAAGCCGACGGCGACGCCTACGGAGAAGCCGTCTGCTACGCCGACCGAAAAGCCTACCCTGACGGCCACACCCAAGCCGACTAACACGCCCAAGCCTACGGCCACTCCGACGGAAGAACCGTCGCCTGCCGCTGTCGCTGCTGTCGCGACGCCCACCGAGGAGCCGGTAGCCGAAGCGACGCCCGTCCCGGAGACGCAGCCGACGCCCGCCGCACAGCCCGATCTGGGGGTGGTGGTGATTGGGACGAACGCGGAGTATCCGCCGTTCGAGTTCGTGGACGAGCAGGGCAACATCGTCGGCTTCGACCCGGACCTGGTGGCGGAGATTGCCAAACGCGCCGGCTTCGAGTTCGAACTGGTCAACACGCGCTGGGACGGCATCTTCGTCGCGCTGGCGTCCGGTGAATTCGATATGGTGGCCTCCGCCGCGACCATCACCGACGAGCGCGAAGAGATCGTGGACTTCTCGCAGCCCTACTTCTACGCCAGTCAGCGCATCGCCGTGCTGGAGTCCCGCGCCAGCGAAATCCAGAACGTCGAAGACCTGGCCGGGCTGCGCGTCGCCGTGCAGGCAGGCACGACCGGTGACATCTACGCCAGCGAACTCCCCGGCGTCGAGGTCGTGCGCTACGACGAGATCACCCTGGCCTTCCAGGCCCTGGCCTCCGGTGACGTGGACGCCGTCATCAACGACGGCCCCGTCAGCGCCGACATCATCGAGAAAAACCCTGAACTCGGCGCGGTGCTCGTCGGCCCGCCCCTCAGCGAGGAGTACTACGGCATCGCCGTGCAGCCGACCAAACCCGAACTGCTCGACGCCGTCAACAAGGCCCTGGCCGAGATCATCGCCGACGGCACCTACGAGCAAATCTACCTGAAGTGGTTCGGCGTCAAGCCGCCGGAAATGTTCCTGCCCCAGGAGTGACGCGACGCAGGGCGGAGGGGTGGCACCGTCCACCCCTCTCCCATCTGTAGGCGCGGTGTATGCACCTGGTGGCCGATCGTAGGGCGCATACACCGCGCCCCGTTTGACGGCTCGCAGCATACGGGCGTCGGGCGGACCTGAGCAACAATCGGCGCGGGGTAAGGAGGGCGGAGCCTGCTGTCACACCCTTCGAGCTCTGCTGATGTTCCCGTGCCGTGCAAATCTGTTGGCTGATGACATGCACCAAGCGAGATGGCGCTATGGACGAAAGAGCGCGCACTGAATCGATCCAATCTCTGCCGCAAGGTGATCCAGAGGAAGAGCAACAACCCCCTGGTCTTTACGAGCGGCTGATCGCCTGGCTGGCCGGGCTGCCCTGGTGGGCCATTATCCTGGGCGTGGTGGCCGTTGCCGTCCTGTACTCCATGCTGACCTCGGAGGCGTATCGCCGCGTCATCCAGGCCCTCACCGATAATCCTCAGACTTCTACCGAAGACCTGTTCGAGGTAGTGCAGATCGTGGGCGAACCGGCCATGGTGACCGGACGCTACGTCGGCGAGACGCAGGATTCGGTGGTCAGCGTGGTGGATATGCTGCTGGATAAGGTGATTGACACCAAAGAGGTCACGCATTCGGGCTTCATCCTGGCCGAAGACCCGGCTTCGCTGACCATCCGCACCGACAGTGGCCTGTTCACCATCCCCAAGGATCAGATCGTCGAAGAGCAGCGCGAACCAGCGGAAGGGGGCGAGCGCGTCACGCTCACCTATGTGCAGCGCGTCACCGTCTCTGGCGTTCTCACCAAGAGAACCGACAAGAAGCTGACCATCCGCACCGTGGACGAGGTATCGGAGACGTTCGACAAGTCGCGCATCCTCAGCCGCCAGGTCATCCCCTGCGATCAGGTGACGGCGGCTGACTGCGTCGAGGGTGAGTACGTCACCATCGAACGCCAGGGCGAGATCATCACCGGCACACTCAACACCCTCAGCAACACCAGCATCTCGCTGATCCTGCCCGATGGCAATCAGCGCGAGATGCGCCGCAGCGACATAGATCAGTTCAACGTGCCTACCCTGACGGTAGCGGTCCATGCGGGCAGTCAGACTGTGCCGGTGAAGCCCGGCGACGAAGTGCGCATCGCCTTTGTGCAGGGCACCGACATCGCGCAGGCGCTCGACGAGCTGGAGAACCTGGACGACGTGCCCGTGCCCCTGCGCTACGCCGAGGGCGAGGCGCGCCTGGTGCTGGTGGGCTACCCCACGCTGGACGAGGCGCTGCAGGCCACGGGAGCGGGCGAGGTCAACGGCCTGCTCTACCTGGACGACGGCCCCGACCGCCTGATCGTTCAGACCTGGGTCGAGCAACATCCCGACGCCGGCGTGGTGCTGCCGACGCCGCCCCGCGAGTGTCAGAAGGGCTGCGAAGTTTCGGTGAAGCTCAAGGACGACGTCGTCACTGGTCGCGTGGCCGAGGAGACCGACGACACGATCCGCATCGTCACCACCGAAGCCGAATACCTGGAAATTGACCGCGCCAAAGTGCTGGAAAACCGGCGTATGGTGCCGGGCGTGTGCGCGCTGAACAACCTGCGCGGCTGCAACGCGGGCATTTTCCTCACCCTGCGCGTGACGTTCCAGGCGTATGCGCTGGCGCTGCTGCTGGGGCTGATCTTCGGCCTGATGCGCGTGCAGACCAACCCCGTGCTCTACGCCGTCTCCACGCTCTACGTCGAAGTGGTGCGCGGCATCCCCTTGCTGGTGATTCTGCTCTACGCCGGTTTCGTGGTCAGCCCGGAACTGCGCGACAACGTGGGCATCAGCCTGAATGACGAACAGGAAGCCGTCATCGGTCTGGCGTTCGGCTACGGTGCGTTCATCGCCGAGATTTTCCGCGCGGGCATTCAGAGCATCAGCCGCGGGCAGATGGAAGCGGCGCGCAGCCTGGGCATGAGCTACCCGCAGGCCATGCGCTACGTAGTGCTGCCGCAGGCGGTGCGGGTCGTCTTGCCGCCGCTGGGCAACGACTTCATCGCCATGCTCAAGGACTCTGCGCTGATCTCCGTGCTGGCGCTGCCCGATTTGTTACAATTGGGGCGGCTGTACGTGTCGCGCACCTTCCGCGCTTTCGAAGGATATAACACGGTGGCCATCCTGTACCTGTTGATGACGCTGTTCCTCTCGATGCTGGTGCGTATCATCGAGCGCCGCACGCGCCTGCCCCGTTGATGCGAGGAGGATGAGGCCATGGTCCGCAGCACAGAACCGATCATCCAGATTCGCAACGTGCACAAGCGCTTTCACACCCTGCGCGGCACGGTACATGCGTTGCGCGGGGTCAGCCTGGACGTGATGCCCGGCGAGGTCGTGGTCATCGTCGGGCCGAGCGGTTCGGGCAAGAGTACGCTGTTGCGCTGCATCAACCGCCTGGAGACGATCGACTCCGGCAGCATCATCGTGGACGGCATCCCGCTGAAGGGCGCGCGCAACATCAACAAGGTGCGCGCCGAAGTGGGCATGGTGTTCCAGCAGTTCAACCTGTTTCCCGACCGCACGGCGCTGGGCAATATCGTGCTGGCACAGCGCGTGGTGCGCAAACGCAAGAAGGCCGAGGCCATCGCCAAGGCGCACGATCTGCTGGCGAAAGTCGGCATTCCCGAAAAAGCGGATGCCTATCCGGGGCAGCTCTCCGGCGGGCAACAACAGCGCGTGGCCATTGCCCGCGCCCTGGCGATGGATCCCAAGATCATGCTCTTCGACGAGCCGACCAGCGCGCTTGACCCGGAGATGATCAAAGAGGTGCTCGACGTGATGCTGGCGCTGGCCAGAGAGGGCATGACCATGGTCGTGGTGTCGCACGAGATGGGCTTCGCGCGCGCCGCCGCCGACCGCGCCGTGTTCATGGATGGCGGGATGATCATCGAAGAGGGCACGCCCGACGTGCTGTTCAGCAATCCGTCGCACGAGCGCACCAGGCTATTCCTGAGCAAGATTCTATAGCGATAGCTGCCGGCAACGCCTGGTATGGTCGCCGACCGGTGCCAGGCGTTGCCGGACACCCCTGGTCAATGTTTCGATACGCTTGTTTGCATCCCCTCCGCCTTCCTGTCACACGCTCCCTGCGAGCATCTATGGATGGCGTGTCTACAGCGGCCCACCCTTGAGATCAGAACCTGTGTCCTGGAGGATATGCGATGACCGTGCGCGTCTTGTTCGTCTGCCTGGGCAATATCTGCCGCTCCCCGATGGCCGAAGCGGTTTTCCGCCATCTGGTCGAGCAGGCCGGACTGAGCGATCAGATTCTGGTGGACTCGGCAGGGACGAGCGATTATCACATCGGTGAGCGGGCGCACCCTGGCACGCGGGCGGTCTTGCGCGACAATGGCATCGAATACGAGGGGCGTGCCCGTCAGATCACGCCCGCCGATTTCGAGCAGTTCGACTACATCCTGGCCATGGACAACGAGAATCTGGCCGACCTGCGGCGCATGGCCCCGCCGGAAACGCGGGCGGTGATCCGGCGCTTCCTGGACTTCGCCGACGGGGTATCCATCCGCGAAGTGCCCGATCCCTACTACTACGGGCAGCCCGAATTCGAATACGTGTACCGCCTGGTGCGGCGCGGAGCCGAAGGGTTGCTGGCGCACATCCGCGCCGAGAAGGGACTCTGAGCATGACTCTGCCCGTATCCCTGCGCGAACGCCTTGCCGAACTGTTGGGCGCGCCCGTAGAAAGTGTGCGGCCCGAATACGGCGGTGACATCAATCAGGCCGCGCGGCTTGAGGTGAAGGGAACGCCCTACTTCGTCAAGTGGCATGGCAGCGCGCCGTCGCAGATGTTTTCGGCGGAGGCATACGGCCTGCGGTTGCTGGCCGAGGCGAGCGCGATTCGCGTGCCCACGGTGATCGCCTGGGGCGAAGCCGGGGACGGCTGCCCGGCCTTCCTGCTGCTCGAATACATCGAGACGGGCGGGCGGGCTACGTCGCAGACCATGGAACGTTTCGGCGCGGCGCTGGCGGAATTGCACCGGCACAGCGCAGCGTACTTCGGCCTGGATCGCGATAACTTCATCGGGCGGTTGCCGCAGCCCAACACGCCCCGCCAGAGCTGGGCCGCTTTCTACGCGGAACAGCGTCTGGGCTTTCAGATGGAACTGGCCCGGCGCAACGGGCGGCTGCCCGCCCGCCGCGAGCGACTGCTCACCCGCCTGATCGAGCGCCTGCCCGACCTGTTGGATGACGACGCCATTGTCCCCTCGCTCATTCACGGCGACCTGTGGGGCGGCAACTACCTGGTGGATGCGCAGGGTCAGGCCGTGCTCATCGATCCGGCGGTATGCTACGCGCACCGCGAGATGGACCTGGCCATGAGCGAACTCTTCGGCGGCTACCCTCCGCGCTTCTACCAGGCATACTCCGAAGCTTTCCCCGCGCCCGGCTATCCGGAACGCCGCGCGCTCTATCAGCTTTACTACCTCCTGGCGCACCTCAACCTGTTCGGAGAGTCCTATGGCGGGCGGGTAGATGCCATCGCCGCGCATTATGTGGGGTAGGATTGAGCGACAGGACAAGCTCAAGCATCTCGCTGGCGCCTTGCCTCGATCTCGCTGATGATCTCATCCAACGTTTTCTGGCCGAACAATACATCACGCTCCCTGGTATAGTCACCGAAACCAGGCCGGATGTGTCAGGCCGGCTGCGAGCACTCGAAGCGCAGCAGGTGCATTCCCCATGGGCGCAGGTCTACGTACAACCCGTCGCGGGCCATCTCGTCCCCGCTACGGACGTAGTCGTCTCCATGGAGTGCATCGTGCAGTGTCCACGTTTGCCCCTCCAACCCCAGACCTGCCAGCCGGACGCGCCCCTGCGCCGATCCCGCCGAATAGTTGACCACGATCAGCCGTCGCTCCTCGCCCGACTGCCAGACATACGCGATCAGATGGCGGTGTGTGGCGTTCAAGTCCCAGGCCGGAAAGGTTTCCAGCAATTGCCACTGCCCCTGATGATAGACAGGATGGCGCACCTCGTCGAGTAGAACACGGTAGAAAGCGAGCACCTGCGGATCGTCCGCTTCGGGCGGGCGGCGTCCCAGTTGGACGGGAAGCCTGACGCGGTGCCCGGCGAGCTGCCCTTCGTGCAGCAGGGTTGCGCCGGGCAGCGTGACAATCAGCGTCGCGGCGGCAGCGTGCCGGTCGGGGCCGAAGACCAGCATGGCCCGCTGTTCGTCGTGATTCTCGATGAAGCGCACAGTGCGCTGCTGATACGAGAAATCGGCGCGCAGGTGTTCCCAGACGGCGCGCGTTGCGCCTTCGGCCAGCCGGTCGTACAGGCGCTTGTCGTAGACATAGTCGAAGCCCTGCCGCAGCAGTTCGCTTTCCATGTCCCAGTACACTTCGGCGACGAACAGGAACTCCGGCGACTGCTCCTTGACGGCGGGGATGATGGTCTCCCAGAACTCCGCTTCGGGGATCGTCCCGGCCCGGTCGCCCCAGGTGCGGGCGAAGACCTGATTGGTCACCAGCATGGCCATGTCGCAGCGCACCCCGTCACACTGACCGGCTATTTCCAGCAACGTGGTAGTCAGTCGCTCTCGCGCGACGGGACTGAAGGCGTTGATCTGCGCGGTATCCGTCCAGGGGGGGAAGTGCGGATCGCGCCCATGCGCAAAGATGCGCCCGCCAGCCCCGGCGAAGAACGTCTCCGGGTGCTCCACCAGGTCACGACCGGTGCCCTGCAGCAGACAATCCGGCGCGGCATGCAGCCAGTCGTGATCGCGGGCGACGTGATTCGGCACGAAGTCCAGCACCAGTTTCAGGCCGCGTTCGGCCAGGCGCGCGCGCAAGGCCGCCAGCGCGTCCGGCCCGCCCAGGCGCGGGTCAACGCTGTAACGCCGCACGGCGAAGGGCGAGCCGACGACATCGTGCGCCGAAAAGTCCGGCAGGGCGCGGCGATACTCGGCCAGCAAGCCAGGATGGGCCAGCGCCTGCAACTGCCCGGCAGGACTGCGCTCCCACACGCCCATCAGCCAGATGACGTCGAAGCCCCAGGCGGCGAGCGCATCGAGAACCTCGTCGGGTACGTCGGCCAGGGTGAGCGCGTCCTGAGCGACGGCGCGCAGGCCGTGCAGCCAGGTCCAGGCGTTAATCTCGTAGATCAACGGATTGGAACGCCAGGGAGTGAGCGGCATGGTATTTCCTGTATGGGCGAGTCTGCAATGACTATCCGCCGCAGAAGATACCCGCAAAGCGCCCAAAATGCCATGCTCCTCCGCAGCACAGGGAGGAGCATGGTCAGCATTCGAGTAGGTTCGGTTGGAACGAGCGCCCTTACCTGGAAGCAGCAGATGGTTGCTGCAACGCTTCGTGCTCGGCCAGCCAGCGCTCGGCAGACATGGCCGCCGCCGCCCCCTGCCCAACCGAGGTCGCAACCTGGCGATAGATGCGATCCTGCACCTCGCCCGCGGCGAAGACGCCCTCGACATTGGTGCGCATCAGCCGGTCCGTGACGATGTAGCCGAACTCGTCGCGTTCCAACTGCCCTTTGAACAGGTCGCTGTTGGGGTCGTGACCGATGAAGATGAACACGCCGTCGGTCGGGTATTCGCGCACTTCGCCCGTCTTGAGGTTGCGCAGACGCACCGCGCGCACCTTTTCGTCGCCGATGATCTCCTCGACGACGGTATCCCAGATGAAGTGAATCTTGTCGTTGGCGAAGGCGCGTTGCTGCAACGTGGCCCCGGCACGCAGCGTGTCGCGGCGATGGATGATATCCACCCGTTTGGCGAAGCGGGTGAGGAACAGCGCCTCTTCCAGCGCCGAGTCCCCGCCGCCGACCACCACTACATTCTGGTCGCGGAAGAAGAAGCCGTCGCAGGTAGCGCAATAGCTGACGCCGTGTCCGGTGAATTCCTTCTCGCCCGGCACGTTCAGCCGCCGCGCCGTCGCGCCCACGGTGACGATCACCGCGTCGGCCAGGTATTCCGTGCCATCGTCAGTCTTCAGCCAGAAGGGCGAGCCTTTGCTGAAGTCCACTTCGGTCACGGCGCTGAACATCTTGATGCGCGCTCCGAAGCGTTCCGCCTGCGCCTTCATATACTCGACCAGTTCCTGCCCGCTCAACCCTTGTGGGAAGCCGGGGTAGTTCTCGATCTCATAGGTGAGCGAGACCTGCCCCCCCAGTTCGTACCCGGCAATGACGAGCGGGTTGAGGTTGGCGCGGGCGGTGTAGAGTGCCGCGGTCAGGCCGGCGGGGCCAGAGCCGATGATGATGACGCGCTCGTGCTGCACACCTTCGCCGCGGGCGACCTGTTCGCTGCGCGCGGACGTATTCAGGGTCAGGCTCAGTCCTTCGTTGCTCATGGATACCTCACCTTTTGAACGGATAGCGGAGCAAAGACAGTGCTCCGGAACACTCGTATGCGATCCGTCTATAGCTTACCATCTTTGAGATGCACCACAGAGCCAATCGTTGTAGATTTTATGACATTCTAACGCTGACGCACCGCATTCCTGATGATTCCAGAAGACGGCAGGGGCAATTCAGTTCTGGGGCAATGGCCTTGAACCGCGGAGGCGCAGAGGAGGAAGATATCAAGAACTCCGTGACCTGCTCTGTGGCCTCTGTGCTCTCTGCGCTGAATTCCGCCCTAAACTGGAAATGCGCCAGGAGACGGCATCCCTGTTCACGACAGGCGCGGGCTGGTGTATCATGAGGGTAGCACTGCTGAGGGGGACACATGCCGTTTCAACTCGACTATGAGATGCTGCGTGAGCGCATGGTGCGCGAACAGTTGATGGCACGCGACATCACCGACCCGCGCGTGCTGGAAGCCATGCGCCGCGTGCCGCGCCATGCCTTCGTGCCGGAGCCGTTTCGCTCGCGGGCCTATGAGGACGGGCCGCTGCCCATCGGCAACGATCAGACTATCTCGCAGCCCTACATCGTCGCCCTGATGACACAGGCGCTGGAACTGACGCCCGACGACGTGGTGCTGGAGATTGGCACTGGCTCCGGCTATCAGACGGCGGTGCTCTGCGAGCTGGCCCGCTTTGTCTACTCGCTGGAGCGCTATCCGACACTGGCGGAGCGCGCTTCCGCCACGCTGCGCGATCTGGGCTATCACAACGCGGAGGTGTACGTCGGGGATGGCAGCCAGGGTCTGCCGGACATGGCCCCCTACAACGCCATCATCGTCACCGCCGCCGCGCCGGTCATCCCTGGGCCGTTGCGGGCGCAAATGGCCAATGGGGGACGCATGGTGATCCCCGTCGGAGATCGCTATCAGCAGATGTTGCAGCGGGTGCGCCGTCGCGACGACACCTGGACGGTAGAGACGCTCATTCCAGTGATGTTCGTGCCCCTCTATGGGCGTCACGGCTTTCTGCCGCCCGACGAGCCGCAGATGGAAGACGACAACCTGCTCGACGACGAGCTATGAGGGAGGCTCAGCGCCCCGCATCCAGCAGATGCAGATACTCGCGGGCGAAACCCCCGCCATTCGTGCCCACGATCACGCCAGCCAGCTTCTGCACCTGCAATTCCCCATAGTGATGGATCAGGCGGGCGATCTGCTTTTCCATCACGTGCATGAACTCGTCCCAGGAAATACCGGCAGGAAGCTGAGGCGCGCGCATGGCCTTCATGCTGTTGATGTAATCCAGCACGGGTTCTACTTCCGGGAAGTGAAAGGCGCTGGGCAGATCATAGCGGGCTACGGCGCGGAAAAAGCGGGCTACCTGCGCCGGGCCATTCTCCAGGGTGAAGTTCTGATGATCGGGGATGAACTCCTGGCGGGGGTAGCCCAGCAAAGTGCAGGCTCGCCGCGCCAGCGTATCCAGTTCGGGCATGGTCGAGGCGCTGTTGGTGGCAGCGATCAGCACGCCGTCCGGCTTGAGCACGCGCCGCAGTTCGCTCAGCGCCTGCGTCACATCCGGCACATGATAGAGCATGTGATTGGCCATCGCCACGTCGAAGGTGGCATCGGCGAAGGGCAGGTGCTGGACATCCAGGTTGACGGCGCATGCGCCCGCCTCGCAGACCCGCCGCGCCATGCCCAGCGAGAGATCACCGGCCACATACAGACCGGACGGGGCGCGTTGCTGCACCAGTTCCCGATACGTGCCCGGTCCAGCGCCCACGTCGAGCACCCACTCGTCGCCGCGCCAGTTTATGATATCCACCACCCAGCGCGGATAGTCAATCTTGGGAAAGCTGTACAGTTCGTGCGTGCGCATCCGCACAGCCAGATGCGCGTCGGTGGCATAGGCGTCCTGAGTCAGGATGCGCCGATCGGTGTTGGGGTTGATCTCACTCACAGCCATGTTCTTCGCTCAAGTGCAGGTGACGCACGGACACCCGTCACCAGGGGCATACTTCCGGGCACACATTCGGGAAAGAAGAACGCTGAACACAGCCTTCGGCCCGACGCGCCGATCTCTGGGAGCAGGGTTGGCCCCAGAGCGCACAAAAACGGGCGCGCAGCCCCAGCTTCCCTTGCGCTGCGTCCCCGACCAGTTCTGCAGCTACCTCGAAATCGAATACACCCGCTCTGCCCCGCCGTGTGCAAACCGGGTTACATGGTACACTACCCGTAGTTTAGCACGTTTGCCTGCCGCCAAAAGGGCCGGGCCAGCTTTTTTAGACACTTTTCACGTTTGCCGGTTTGCGCGCGGGCTGCGGCGGCGAGACAATGGGGTTGCCTGTGAAAGGAGGGGCTGTGAACACGTCTGGACAGCATCCCGATCTGATGCGGGCCGTGGCGCAGGCGCTGCGTGATTGCCGCCTGCTGGTGGTACTGACGGGCGCGGGGGTCTCGAAAGAAAGCGGCATCCCAACCTTTCGCGATGCGCTCGATGGCCTGTGGGCCAGCTACGACCCGCAGCGGCTGGCGACGCCGCGCGGTTTCCGCCGCGACCCCAAGCTGGTGTGGGACTGGTATCAGCACCGGCGCGCGCTGATCGCGCAGGCCAGGCCCAACGCCGGTCACCTGGCCATCGCGGCGCTGGAACGCTACATTGAAAAGGTGGTGGTGATCACCCAGAACATTGACGGCTTGCATCAGCAGGCGGGCAGCCGCGACGTGATCGCGCTGCACGGAGACATTCAGCGCAACAAATGCTTCGCCAACTGCCAGGGCGACCCCACCTACATAGACATCAGCACCCTGACCTGGGACGAGGAAGCCGGGCCGCCGCGTTGCCCGCACTGCGGCGCTTACGTGCGACCGGCAGTGGTGTGGTTCGAAGAAATGCTGCCCCCCGCCGAACTGGAACGCGCCATGTACCTCAGCCGCGTGGCCGATGTCATGCTGGTGGTGGGCACGTCGGGGGAAGTGCAACCGGCGGCCAGCCTGCCCTTCCTGGCCCGTGAGAGCGGCGTCCTGATCGTGGAAGTGAACCCGGCGATCACGCCCATCACGCGCATCGCGCACTGGCGGCTGGCTGGGCCATCGGCGGTGATATTGCCGCAGGTAGTCGCCGCGCTGGCGGGGGACGAAGACCGTGACTAAACGGGCGGCGCTCCTGGTCGGACTGTTGATCGCGCTGGCCGCGCTGACAGTCCCCCCGGCTGGCGCGCGGCAGGGCGTGACTGCCCGCCTGGACGTGTTCGTCGGCGACGATCCAGACAGCGGCATGACGCGCCTGTACTTCCTGGACGCGCTCAGCGGGCTGAGCACGGTGGTCAATGTGGAGGGTGGGCGAGCCTTCACCCTGCTGGGCGACTACGTGCTCTACGAGAAAGAGCGCACTGGCGCGATCATGCGCGCCAACGCCGACGGCACCCTGCAACCGCACCCTTTCATCCGGCGCGGCGTAGAGACCCAGCAGGTGCGTTGGGTCGCTTCCGCGGACGGCCAGGCCGTGGCCTGGGTCGAGGTCAACGCGCAGGGGATATCGGCGGTGTACGTGGCCCGCGCCGACGGCAGTGACCTGCGCCAGTTGCCGATCTCCACCCCAGGGGCCGGGCAGATGTTGCTGCCGCTGGCGCTCTCCGAGGGGATGACGCGGCTGGTCTACGACGCGGCGCATCCACTGGAATTGCCCGCGCCGGCGTCGTTCGAGGTCTATCATCACGTCAGCACATTCAGTCTGGCCGACGATCAGTTCGTCCCGCTCACTGGCGAGCCGCTGTGCCCTTGCGGCGCGGCAGCCTCGCCGGACGGTCGGCTGGTTGCCCGTCTGGAGGGAGCCGAGGGGCGCGGGCCATTTGCCCTGCGCCTGTGGGACGTGCCCAGCGGCGCGGAGATCGTCGTGCCGCCGCCACCCCTGCCATACCGTCGCGCGGGCGATCTCATCCTCAATGAGCGTGGCACGCTGGCCGCCTACAGCGCCGCCATGGAGAATGGCCCGCCCTACGCTCTGATCGTGGTGGACGTGGTGGCGCGCCGTCAGCGGCTGGCCCTGTCGTCGGAGGCGGCGCGTTACGTTCCGCTGACCTTCGCGGATGGCGACACGGCGCTGCTGCTCACCGAAGCCAGCGCAGGGGGGACGTTCAAGCTCGACCTGACGACCGGCGACTTACTGCGCGTGTCCGACAAACGCTACCTGGGGGCGATTGTCGTGTCGCGTTGACGGTTTGGGCGTGCAGCGAAAGGCGCTGGTACAATAGCGGTGGCCCACTTCCGACCCGCAGGTCTGGACGACAGAGGATGCATCAACTGGCCAGGCGCAAACGAAAGCTATTGATCCTGCTGATGGCGCTTCTCCTGCTCGGCGTGGTCGGGCAGGTCGAGGCATCGGACGGGATGCGTGGGGATCGCTGCGAGGTGGGGCCGGACGACTACATCGTCGAGGACTTCTACTTCTTCTGCCGCATCCTGGATGTCTACGGCACCATCGAAGGCGATCTCATTGGCGTGGCGGCGGAGATCACGCTGCACCGCGGCAGCCGTGTCACCGGCGACCTGTGGGTGGGCGGCGGGCGACTGCTGGTCGAAGGGGCCGTCGGCGACGACATGCACTTCTTTGGCCTGACGGCCATCATCGGCGACGTGGCACGCTTCACCGATCCGCGCATTGACCTGATGGCAGTGGCGCTCAACGCGGAAATCCAAAAGGACGCCGTGCTGCCCGGCGACCTGCTGGTGTACGGCTATCAGGCACGGGTAGCAGGCACTGTGGGCGGAGACATTGACTTCGGCGGTGAAGCGCTGCTCATCGAGGGGGTGGTGGTTGGGCGGGTGGATGCCGAGGTAGGCGATGCCCGCCGCAGCGCCGACGTGCCCGACCTGCCTTTCTACGATCTGTCTTTCGAGAATCCAGGGCTGCACATTGCGCCAGGAGCGCTGATCGAGCACGACGTGGCCTATCGCTCGGTGACACAGGCGGAGATTCCGCCCGGCGTGGTACAGGGCCGCGTGCGCTTCGAACGCATCGGTGGGCAGCCAGACATCACCAAGGTTGCGCAACCCGACGATGCCGCCGAACTGCTGCGCGAATACATCGTGGCGGTGGTGCGCGACGTGCTGTCTCTGGTGATCCTGGGCGCGGTCGCTTTGCGTCTGGTGCCCAACGTGGTGCGCCAACCGGCGCTCCAGGTGCGGCGGCGGACGATCCCCGCCGTTGGCTGGGGACTGGCGACCTTCATGCTGTCCATCCCTCTGGTGATCGTGGTGCTGGTCGTCGGCCTGATCGTGGTCGGCGTGCTCTATACGATCGGTCTGGGGGCGCTCACTCTGTTGACCGGCGTCGGCGTGCTGCTGGTCACCGGCAGCATGGTGGCGGGTTTCACCTTCCTGCTCTTTTTCATGGGACGGGTGGTGATCAGCTTCGTGATCGGGCAACTGGTCTATCGCTACGTGCTGCGCGTCAGCGGGCTGGGCGAATTCCGGCGCTGGCTGGGGATGCTGGCCCTGGGCGCGGTTACCTATGCCTCGCTGACCAATCTCCCGCTGCCAGCCATGGGACTGATGCTGGAACTGATCACGGCGCTGGCCGGAGTGGGCGCAGTCGCCATGTACGGACGCCTGCTGATCCAGGAGTCGGGGTTGCTCGGCTCGCGCTTCGGCGGGGCGGCTGCGCCATCCGTGGTAATCCCCGCCATGCCCGAAATGGTGCTCCTGTCCGAGCCATCGCCGCCAGGCCTGGACAACCTGCCCGAAGGCTTCACCGGTTTCGACGAAGACTGGTGACCGGCCACCAAGACACAGGAAAACAAAGGGCAGCGCCAGGCTGCCCTTTTGCGTTGGCTCGTGCAGGAAGTCCGCCCTGCCCCGTTTCTCACTTCACATCGTGCCAGGTGGAGTGTACCTCGGTCGCACCGGCCTTCAGCGCGCGCAACAGGGCATCCTGATCGACCGGGACGCGGTACACCCGCACGCCGGTCGCGTGGTAAATGGCGTTGGCGATGGCGGGCATGGTGTTGATCGAGGTGATTTCGCCGACGCCCTTCGCCCCGAACGGCCCACTGGATACCTGTTCCTCCACGAAGTGCGAGATCACCTGCGGCGTGTGCTTGATGCTGGGAATCTTGTAGCGGGAGAACAGCACCGACCACGGGACCCCGTTCTCGACGATGTACTCCTCGGTCAGGCAGTTGCCCATCGCCATCACGATCCCCCCTTCGACCTGCCCTTCCAGCGTCTTGGGGTTGATGGCGCGCCCCACGTCGTTGGCAGCGATGACCTTCAGCACCTTCACCGCGCCGGTCTCCAGGTCTACCTCGACCAACGCCGCCTGCGTGGCGTAGGAGAAGGCGAAGTGCATATCGCCGCCCGTGCCCAGCGGTTGCGTCTTGGGCGCATCGTAGACGTAGCGCGCCCTGGCTTCCTGACCCTGTTCGCGCATCCAGGTGACCACCTGACCGATCTCCACCGACGAACCGTTGTGCCGCAGGTGACCATCCTCGAACTGGATTCGTTCGGGAGAAACGCCCAGTCGTTCGGCGGCGACAGCGGCCAGCGCCTGACGCATGGTAATGGCGGCGTGTCGGGCCGCGTTGCCGCTCATGAACGTCTGCCGCGAGGCGGTCGTCGGGCCGCCGTCGGGCGTCAGATCGGTATCGGAGAGCAGCACGCGCACCCGCTCGACTGGCAGACCGAGTTCTTCGGCGGTCACCTGCGCCAGCACGACGCTGAGGCCCTGCCCCATGTCCGCGGACGAGATGCGCACTTCGGCGGTCGAATTCGGGAAGACTTCCACCTCCGCGGTTGCGCGATCCGGCGCGCCGCCGCCCAGCCCTGTATTCTTATAGGCGCAGGCGACGCCCCAGCCATAGGCTTTGGTGCCCTCGCGCCAGCCCCAGCGGAAATTC